>Ga0209087_1001049_pt1 | contig 16518 bp, 27 predicted proteins | sample S_130805_EF_Meta_FD_187321 | JGI IMG/M metagenome (GOLD analysis project Ga0209087, IMG submission 187321) | Freshwater microbial communities from Lake Simoncouche, Canada to study carbon cycling - S_130805_EF_MetaG (SPAdes) (version 2) | ecosystem: Environmental > Aquatic > Freshwater > Lake ... | reverse complement strand
GTATTCCGCAAGCGTGCGTGGCAGGAAAAAACAGCTGTCATTTAATCTACCTTGCTAACTAAGATAGACACATTGGTGCTACCAGTAGCAGTAATCGCCCAAAGTTCTTCGCCATCTTGCAAATCCAAAGTGAGTTTGTCATTGTTATCTAACTTCAAACCATTGCTACTCGTAACCCCGGCGTTGCCCACATATACAGTGCCGGATTCGCAATGCAACCTAACATGTCTTGATACATTATCTACATCAATTACTTTCACTCTAGTTGTTGTTACTGCTACTTGTGATGTTACTATCGCCATGTATTTCATCCTCACTCTGTAGTCTTGCACGCCTAAACCTTGCAAAGTCTTGGTGTTGTTTAATGCCTACCCAGTTCTTTCTTTGATGCTCCATCTGTACACCTGTGTGTGCATATATCTTATAGCCAAAGCTCTTAGCTCTTAGACACCAAAGTAGATCCTCACCTATCCACTCTTTATGCAGTGGCATATCCTGGTAATAGCACCATTTGTCGCCTTGGTGTATTTGATCAGCTTCTTTTCTAAAGCGATCAAAGACGGATCTATGTACCAGGATTGCTCCTGTCCCAGCTGCATCAACCTCTACAATGCTATCAGGCTCATAATCATGTAATGCGTATAAGCCACTGTCTTTACCCATTTTAAATATGCAGGGCACCGGCTCAAGGTATGGCTCTCCTACTTCCCAGCCACCATGTACCACAGCTGACACAATAGGTCTTTTCTTAGCATCTGCGGCAGTTACAAGTTTCTTAAAGTCATTGACTGTAAAGCGTTGATCTGTGTCTATCTGCAATAGCCAATCATCTGTGGTCTTCTCCATGAAGGTTGCAACTACTTGATTGCGTAAGCGACTGATAACACCGGATCCTTGCAATGATATGAATTGACCTAATTGCTTTTGTGATCTAGCCACATCCAAAATACTTGTCATAAAGTCTGTTACTACATACCCGGGTGAGCAGATACCTATTGTGATCTTTTCTGTATCTTTCAATGCCATCCCTTCATAAGCCAGTGTGCCCATGCACCACAAGCGTTTGCAACACCAAACCTATCAGTGCCGTATCTGTGTTTAAGGTATTTAACATGCCATGTAATTTGTGCCTTGTAATCAGCTGTAGCTAAATATTTTGATCGGCCTTGTGGTAATCCATAATGTGACCCGTTCTTAGCCCGAATATCCCACCTACTGTTTTCCATTGTAATCAATGATGTTAGGCAGCTATATTGATCTGGGCTTTGATCTAATTGTTTTAAGTATTCCATCTGATATGTTCTTTTGTTTTCTAAAGCATTTACAGTATTAATATTTATTAGATTTATTATAATTACAAATATTGACACCTGGGTGACTAGATTTCTGATAGCCCCCCCTACCCCCCCATTGTTAATCCAACGAGTAGGTTTGGAGATGACACCCGGTATGACTGAGTTTCCGCGTAGCCCCCTAAAGCAGCTGTAATTTAACATGATTAACCATCCTTTGCAATCTACCTAAACAATGCGTGTTTTGCGGCATCTAACATTTGACAGGTTACACAAGGATCATTTCGCATAATCCAAGACCCACATTTACTGCATCTCACCGGCTCGCTCATGTGCCCTTTCTAAAAGTATATCTACAAGCTCTATGAAAGGCCTGCAGTGTCGTTTTGATACAAAGTAACACTCAACTTCAATTTGTCTAGCTTTGTCATATATGGTGGCAATTGTCCAGAATTGTCTTGTTGATACTGGTATTGCAAAGACACCTTTAGATACTTGACTTAAATAAATGTAAGCAAAGGGCTTGATTATTTTTTGGTCAAAGCCATAGACAGTATCTACTAAAATTAAAGCATGAGGAAAGTCATCTGCACCATCAAAGCTTATAGCTCTGCTTTTGACCTCTAGGACAAGCTGATCAACTACTATGTCTTTCTCATTTTTAGTTTTGTCTGCAATCTTGTCATGTGTTGTAGCAATACTAAACTCGGGCACATCAACATTAGGCACACCAAATGATCTGAGAAGATCAGCTACATAATTGTTGTAGCTATGACCTTCAGCCATGGCTTTGTGATAGTCAAAAGTCATTGCCTACACCCACAGCAAACACAAACCTTTGTCATGCCTTCATGTAAGAGTCTAGGATCATTACAAGCTATACAACGCTCATATTGCCTAATTAGATCAATCTCAACACCATCATCTGTAAAGATTGCTTTTACCCCATACTGGTCAATCATCTCCATGTCACCCACTTACAGACTCCTTTAAGTACCAATTGCCATTACTAGATTGGCTTGCCCATTTAGGGGGGCACTGTTGTCCTTGAGGTTTGCCACAGCTGCAAACATAGCCTTGATATGGCTTACTGGTAGTTTTATTAATCCCGGCTTTGTAAAGCATCTTTGTGCCATCTTCACAGTATTGTTGCGGCAAACTACTTTGAGTATCACTTGGTGTTTGATCTGCAAAAGAGGCTCTTAAAACATCTGCTACAGCTGCAGACCGAGATCCTGGTGAGCCGTAGCTTAGATTGTTAGATTGTGTTACATCTGTTGTATTTGATGTTAATTCATCATCTAAAGCAATCTTTGGCTCTACTGACCAGCTTGTAGCTCTGGCCATTGACTCTTTAGGGGCAGTTTTGTTTGATCCTTTAAGCAATGTTAGGCATCTAGCAATACAACTTGTAGCTGTGTCCTCTAGGTACCACTTACGCATGTGTGCAGGGTAGTCATCCCTTTCACCCTTAGCATAATTAGTTACAGCCGGGTTTGCATCATTGCTATCTCTATACAAACTGCCCTTGAATACAACAATGCCTTTGTCAAGATTAATTTCTACAAGCTGTAAATCTATCCGGCCAAGCGGATAGTTATTTAAAAACCATCTGTTTAATGTAGCTGCATCTTCATACTGAGTTAGATCTATCATTGCATTTCTCTATCCCAAAGCTTTACAACCTTTTCCATTAAATACTCATTATCAACTGTAAGCATTTTTTGGCGTACTGATGGATGAGTTCTAACAGTAAATTTTTCCATCTTTACACTTGATTGTTTTGCATCTACTAAACCGCGTTTGTAGCCACTCTTAAATCCTTTGTCGTAGCCATTTTCAACTGCGACCATCCAGGTAACACCAATTAAAAGTGCAACCAATGTAAATAAAGTGATTGTTATTAACCACCCATATATTTCATAGCTCATATTTCACCGCTTCCTTGAACTTATCTAACCAATAACCCTCAACCATTGCAGCTGAGAGCCTACCTCTGACCTGAGATGCACCCATAGATTTATGAGCGTATGCCCGGATAAGAGAAGCTTTTACAAAGTGTGTGCGTTTGCTATCAACATACGCTCCACTTTCTTTATCATATTTAACAATTACCATGTCATTAATTTCATTAAGTCCTCTGGTAGATCTACAGGTGCTACATCATTTACTATTTTGTATTGTGTACCGCTTGGATGTATTGATGGTGGTAGCACTACATAACCTTTATGTTTTATATCTATACCGGATATAAGTTTGCCCTTAAATTGCGTAGGCTTTTCTACATAGAAATATATGTGGTAGCCATCATGTGTAGATACAACATGTGTGTTGCAGCTAAAACATCTTTCCAATAGCTCATAAAATTTTGGATCTCTACAAGCATTTCTAAAATCAAAATCTAATACAACCAAACTAGATTGTGAAATACCAAGGCCAATGTTTAGCTCTTGATCTGCAAACCATTGATCAATCTTTTCTTGATCAAGTGTTGCATCTAAATATCCATGGCGTAAAAATCTAGCCGGCTCTTTAGATTGTTTTTTAAGTGGCAGTACAAACCAACCCTTTTGTGCGTAATCTGTTGCGTTCATACAGTCACCCATGAACCGGCGTAATCTGTTGTAAAGCAATATTGATCTAGTGCATTGTCATAAGAAACACTAAAGTTAAATCTGTTTTGTTTTAGAAACTCAGTAGCTAAAACAATTGAGGCATAACTTTCTACCCAATAAATAAACTTATGTGACCAACAGATTGTGTCTTCAAAGCGTTCAGCTTGACTTATCCAATCCGGCTCATCTGCCCATTGCATTTGTGCCGAGGTTAAGCCTTCAAATTGGTTCTTTGATATTTTCATATTCCCATCCCTTCAAATGGATTTACAAAAGCAATTAAAGCATGTACCACTGACAATTGCAATTACCCAAAGGCTTTTCCTAGCGCGGCGAAACTGCCGTCTGTGTTGAAGCGGATCATCTCAAAGCTAGGATTGCCACGCTTGATAGTCATAATTACTGCCCCAGCCTGCCAATTGGCATAATAATTGCGCTTTGCCAGGTAGGACATCTTTTTCATGCTGCATGTATGACCTACCTCAATACCTACTAAAACCCTCTCTAAACGGCCACCAAAGGCCTCTGAGTGGCATGTGTAGCCCATCCTGTGACTATGTCCAGAGATTACGCTTCGCCCCCAGGTTTTTGCTATGTTTAGCGCACTGGAGCCGCCAATTTTGGACAGGTTGCCCTCATCCCCATGACAGAGTACAAAGTCAGTGCCAGGTATCTCATAAGGTTTTTTGGCGTAATAGATGCCTAGATCATCAAAACCCATAAATTTTTCATATTGTAGCTCTGGTAAAGCCATTAAGCCGGGTACCTGACTTACAGCTTGAAATAATCTATCTGCATGATTTGATCTTGAAACGACATCTGTTTTAAGATCATAAAGAATATCTTTACAAAGATCTCTGTCAGCATTTAATGTTTGTTGAAATGACTCAGCTTTGCCTTGACTGTATTTAGAGATTGTATTTAGATCTAACTCATCACCAACATTTAATACAAAATCAAATTTGAAAGTATTAACTAACTTTTTTAGATTGACTATTGCCTCATCAAATTGAAATGGCACCTGGAGATCTGAGCAGATCAAATAGCGTGCATTAAAAGACTTGTCGCGCTTAATCTTCATCCTCTTCAAAATCATCAAGTGGATTCTTAATAGGATCTTTGGTATCTACGATCCAGTCCGGATAACTTGACCTGTCCATGGCGAACGCTAGAGCTGTACCTTCATCCATCCCAGCTTTACGGCAAGCCATATAAACCTCATTAGCTGCAATTGCCCAAAAATCTAACTTAGTTAATACAGCCTCTTTGGTAGTCCTACGCCTTTTTTGTACAGGCTTTTTGCGTTTGCGTGTAGTTGCCATGGCTTAATTGTAAATCACAAAACACCTGCAATAGCCCTGTGGACACCTTCTTCAAGACTTATTTTTGGTGTGTAGTAATCACTCATCATTGTTGGATCACCTACGCGATAGGCGACCCCTGCCGGCTTATCTGACAATATATTAAACCTAGGCATCTTTGTAATTCCAAGGGTTTTTAAGGCTATCTGTGATAGCTCAAGGAAAGTAGTAGGCCTACCTGTACAAAGATTGACTGTTTGATTGCAATTGTTTTGCGCCATTGTAACTACAGCATCTACTACATCATCAATGTGTATAAAGTCCCTAGTAGTAGTTGCACGCCCCCAAATGTCAAATGGATTTGAGTTAAGTATTGCTCTTTGCATAATTGAGGGAAAAGGGTAGGTCATATCTTGATCAGTGCCATAGCCGCTAAAGGGTCTGAGGATTAAGACTTGCGTACCCATATTACGCAGGTAACTCATCAACATCTCACCTGTTAATTTAGCCCAGCCATAACTCATATCAGGTGCGCCAATTTTTTTAAAGTTTAAATCTTTTTCTTTTAGCTTATGTTTTTTGTTTAAGGTTTGTAACTCTGTTGGATAGGCAGCGGATGAGCTAAAATAAACTACATAAGGCTGCTCTGTGACCATGCACCAATTGGCAAACTCAGCATCAATGGCGAGATCTACAGCTAAACTTAAAGGCTCATTTTCTATTTGTTGCCGACCACCTACAACGGCTGCAAGATGTATTACAAGATCATATTTTTTTGTTTCTAATCTAAAAAAATCCCGGCAATCTGTACCATTTTTTAGATCTACTAAAGTCAATTGTGCATAAGGTAGAGCACGCCTAAAGGCTCTACCTACAAAACCATGCGAGCCAGTAATTAAAACTTTCATTTACAAATCCACATTTGAAAATTATAGACACCGCCGGTAAATTCTAATAAAAAATATTTAACAGGATCAAAACCTGCATCTATTAACATTTGTTTAACATCTTGATCATCCCATCCCCAATAATGTTCTACATTGTTATCATTTAATTCACCACATGGTGTACTAATAAATAAGTATTTAGTTTTTGCCCTAATTTTTTTTAGTGTGTTTTCAGGATCATCCAGGTGTTCTAAAGTTTCCGAACAGATAAACAAATCAACTATAGGTATGTCTTCAATGGTGTCATTAATATGGCCTGTAAATTCATAGGCTTTTGCATAATCACCAATGTATTTTTTATTGGACTTCAAAGCATTTATGATAGCTGCATTGCCGGCAGATAGATCGGCAATAGAATCATAAGTATTAAATGTTTTTAACATCTCAATACTTTTATTTACTCTTTCAATATGATCTACAAATGACAAATGATTGTGTGGTTTGTTGTAAATTTCCAATAATTTTTCTGAGGTGTGAGCAGGCCTTAACCTAATTTTCATTTAAGTTTATTTACCAAATCTGCATACTCTTGAGATCTTAAATAGGTTTGTAAGGTTAATAAATCTTCTTCATACCATTTGACTTGATTAACTCTTTCATAACCTTCATCCATTTCAGCTTTACCGGCTGCAGGGTGTAAATGTTCAATAATTACATCTGGTAGATAAATAAGACAGTCAAGATCTATACCCAATTGTTTGACAAAGTTATCAAAATACAAATGTTTGCAGCCTGGAAAAGTGATACCTCTAAGCTCATCAACAATATCCCTAGTCATTGCAAAAGCTGTAGGTAAGTTTTGTCCCTGCAAAAGATCATCACCATAGGCAATGCCAGTCTTACCTAATAACGCTTTTTCAAAAGCCTTGTCCCAATTAAGCGATCTAGGCAGGTGATCATCACCCATAAAAATATAGAGATCATAAATAGGGTAGTTACTGTAATCAAGTAAGAGCACCGCAGCATCATTAAGAGCTTTGGCGCAACCGCCTGTTTTATTGTCCGAAGGCAAACACTTATAGTCCTCATTTTTTGCATACTCATCCCATTTCGGATCATCATTATCTATTACAACATATAGATCTATAGATGCGTTTGTGCCAAGTAGTGATGCAGCTAATCTGGCTATGTTCTCAGGTCTGCCTCTACTTGGCACTATAACGCAGCTTCTCATTAGAGAAGGGTATGCAGGTTAGTTTTTAGTTATGAGTATTTCATAGAGCGTGTCCAGCTTATTTTCTATCCGACAAATTCTACCCTCAAGATTATGCTGTCCATTTTTATCAGGCTTAAGCTCTGAGAGATAATGTTTTACTAGCCATCTTACAGCTGCAATAAATGAGCCTAAAATTGTTACTATAGCTAGAGTAAAACCTGCCCACTCATTAGGACTCATTGACTATTACGGCCAAAAGCCTGATCTTGTCCATCAAAATATCTAATTAAAGGTGCGACCAAGGCACCTGCAAGAATAGATAACTCAGGGCGTATGTCAGCTACTAATGCCAAGACTGTAGTGACAGTGGCCGCCGCTAAACTTCGGCAATAAGATTTAACAATTGCTTTTTGTTTTGTAGTAAGTTTCATTGTAATCCTAACTGTTTGATTTTATTTTGTACTGCAGCTTTGTCCAAGGCTATTTCAAAGTGCATTGGATCGGGGCGTTTCCACTTTCCACCCCAAACTAATCCATACTTAACTAAAAGCAATTGTATAGTATTTGTTTGGTCTTTTGTAAATGTATTTGACTTACCCAAAGGGTGTTTTGTAGCGTTCAAATCTACAGCTGTACCGGAGCTGTGATTACTTAAAACTTTTTCAGAGCCTCTGGTCATGCGAAAGGCATAACCCCAGTCATCTAATTGACCTTGATCTATAGGCTCTACAAGCTCATGAAACTCTTTACAAAAGGCGACCAGTATTGGAGCTACAGCTTGAGCACAAGCAATCTTAAGTTTAGTGCCAGGTACAACAAAAGACTGTATGCCAATTGCTTTTCTATCTTCACTGGCCGGCCAGCCGTTTGGGCTTGTCAGCTCTCTAATACTGGCCATCATAAGTTATTACAAAATGTCTTTAGATTATGCTAAAGACCTAAAGCCTGTAAATCCTCAACAGTTAAACCAAGTGCTGCAAGTTTGGCTTGTGCTGTGGCTTTGGCATTAGATTTAGCTTCATTTTCTGCATCCATCTCAGCACTTACAGTTGCCCACAAATCATCTAATTGTTTTTTTGTTGGCTTAGGAGTATCCGATAGCCAAGTAAGTCCAGAATAATCATCTCCGTTTATTGTCCATTCTGCCTTATACTTGCGAGTCAAAATTTTTGTGTAATCTACCATTATGCACCTATTTCCATTAGTGTGATTGTTGAAACTGTTCTTGCTCTAATTGCTGAATCAGTGTCATCCTGAGTTCGGTTTATGTAGACAGTATTTCCAACAGTTCTAACTTGAAACTTGTAAGTAGTTGCAGAGGTAGTAGCAGGACTATCCAAAAAAGTACCTGCGATAGTGGTTCCTACAATTAATGAATCTGTAGAAAATGGATCAGATGTAGAAGCATCTCTTAAACTTGCTGCATCACCAATATTAATTGCAGTAGAATTTCTCATCAATCGGCTATGCGCAATATTAATGGCTACTTGCTGAGAACCTGAAACATTGTAAAGAACTAGAATTTTACTGGTGTTTAATGTGGGAGTTATTGAAACACTTAAACCAGTTACATCAACATAAGAAGTCGAAGTTGAAGTGAATGGATCTGATTTTGTTACGCTGACAACCTGCAAGACTTTTGCAGAACTACCAGCTTGCACATAATCGTTAAATATTGCTGCGCCTGTTGCAGTAAAATATAAAATACCTGACTCATATTGTACTAACGCTAATGATCCAGCCGTACTAACTGTTGCCGTACCAGCTGTAACTGTGCAAGTACCAGCGCCTAAGTTTTGTATAGTCACTGTGTCGCCTGCTGCAAACAGACCTGTGTTTACTGTAATTGTTGTAGCACCTGCAGCATTCATAGCAACAGTTGTACCTGCATCTGCAGCTACTAATACATAAGATGTGGTTTTAGCTGTAGCTGATCCACCACCCATAGCAGTCTGTTGCAAACTTGTCATCTGTGCAGCTGTAAGTACCTGCCCAGTGGTAAAGGTTTGTTTAGCCATTATTCTCCTAGTAGCTCAAAATGTCTTCATTTAATAAACCATCAACGGCTGAGTCTAGCAAAAATCCTACGGCAAAGGGTTGAGCACATGAAAATGTTACAAGAAAAGAATTTGGTGTGATTTGATACTGCACTCCAGCTATAACACTATCACTGACTACATTGCCGGCTGGTAAGGTTTGTGTAACCTTAATTGGGTTAAAAATGTCAAGCTCTAAAGCTGCCGTAGTCCTTGCAGGATCATCCTGACCATAGGCATCTATAGTCAAAGAATTAAGCTGTATATCAACACCTTGCTCTTTGCGTGAGGCTATAATCATTTTAGCCTGATTTAGAGCATCTGACTCAGTTTGCATGATGCCAGATCTGATTCTGCTATGTTGAAAATAATCATCAATACTTGCTAAATCGCTTGCGGTTTGACCAGTCAATGAGGCCGGCGTTACTGTAACTTTGTTAATCATTTGAAAATCAGATATATCAAACTCTACATTTTGGTAGGTAATATCACCTGATCCATTAACATCAGAGAATTTTGTAAGGGTAGATCCAGAGGCGGTAATAATGTCAGTCCTAGACATAAACTTAACAAAGCCTCTTTGATCTACATATAAAGCCCCGGTTTCTGTTTGCTCAACCTCTTGCAAAGCTGCTAGTAAAGATCTTGAAGCCCCGGTGTCAGCTTGTACTGTAGTGGTAGATGTTGTAGATATATCTCTCATAAAATCCGGCCACTCTCCAGCATTAAGCAAGCTTGTAACTCTGGCAGCTGTAGTTTGTCCACTGCTTCCGCCTGTAACTGTAGTCAAAGTAGTTAGATTTAGTAGTTGAAATCCATCCACACAATTAAGTGTTACATAGGCAGGGTCAAATCCTGTAGGGCTTTTGTAATTCCACTCTTGTACATAAAAAGATCCAAGGTTGTAATTAACGCTGTTAAAAGATGCAGTCATGCGGATCTTACGCATGGGTTTAATTTTGCCATACAAAGGTGAGGATGTATTGGCAGGATTAAATGTACCTGTTTGATCTACAAATACTATCTTTGCACTGCCACCAATAAATGAATCAGAGGATCTATTAAAAGCACGCCTTATGTAGCACTGCGTTACAAAAGATGTTATATCTACAACATCCGCCGCACTTGTGCCTAATATTGATGAATCTAAAGGTGTTGCAGGATTATCAAGCACAAGAGCCGGATCAAAACTTGCTCCGCCTTGAAAATCAATCTCTGCCTTAAATACTGCCCCTGGCATTATCTACCTAGGTTTGCTAACTGGGTAACTGCACCGGTGCGATTTAAGCTATATAAAACATCTTGAATTACAGACTGTAATTGACCCTCAGAAATTACAGAGCCAGCAACATTTACATTTACAGTTGTACCCATAGATCCCATGCGATCAAGTGGAATTACTGCCTCAGCTCCAGCTTCACCAATTAAAGCCCTTGTTGGTTTAGTTACAATGCCACCCTCAGCCATCTTAGGTATGTTTGCAATCATTCTTGAAAAATCTAAATCTTGTGGTGACATGGCAAATGATCCAAAAATACCAGTACCACCTACACCTAAAGGCGCACCGCCCGCCATAGTCAAGCCAGGGGGTGCAGCCAAATTGGATGTAGCTGCCTCTAATGTAGGGAATTTTTTCTTATTTAATTCATCCATTAAAGCAAGCATTTTTCGTAGCTCATCATTAGCTGTGAACAATTGTTTTAAGTAAAGCAAAACTTCAACAGTAGTCATACCCCATTTTTTTGCTAACATCTCAACCTCTGCGGTTGTAATCTGACCATCCTCAATAACCTTAAGAACATCTGCGTATTTTAAAGCTTCATCAACAGCTTTGGCGGTACCCTCTGCTAATTTTTGCATAAGTTTTACGCGGATTTCATCTTCACCTGATAACTTACGGCTTAGGGCAGCTTGTAAATTAATTTTATCTATGTCAAACATTGACTCAAGATCTGCTTTTTTCTTGTCCAATGCAGCTTGAGCAGCTTTTTCTTTTGAAAGTTTTTTCTGTTTATCCAAAGCGGCTGCGGCAAACTTGTCAAACTTAGCTTGTAGCGCGGCCAGTTTTGCGGCAGCAATTTTTTGTTCCTCTGTTTGCGCAACAGTTTCTTTTGATCTTTCGGCAATCTTTTTTCCATCCTCAGCTAAACCTCTAAAGCCTTCAATCCACCCACCTAATACTGGAATATTTTTTGCTTGAAAAAAGAATTTTAGGATTGGGTCATTTTGTATTGCGTTACTAAGTCCACTAAAAGCTTCTTGTATTTTATTTACTTTATCAGCTAAAGCAATTACAATGTACCCACCATTTAATCCTAGTGACTCAAGTTTTGCGCCAAAAACATCTGTAGCATTACTGCTACCAATAATAATTTCTGCGGCAGTGATGAACCCTTGGCCTAGGTTTTCTTGTGCCTCACCTGCACTAATTTTAAGATCATCTAGTTTTGATCCAAAAGTTTCAGTAGCTCGCTTTGCCGCTCCGCCAAACTTAAGAGTTAAATAATCGGTTATATCTGCCAAGCCCATTTGTTCGGCTGTGACTGTGTTAAAGCCAAGACCTAATTGACCTAAAGCTCTAAAGTTTCCTCTATTCGCCTTACCTAAAGCATCTGTGACTGTAAGTAAATCAACGCCGCTTCCCTTGCTTGTGTCAATTGCAACGCTTAACAAACTTTGCGCTTTACCTAAATTACCAGTTGATATGATTAAACCATTTAAGGCCGGCGTTAATTGATCCTCAGTAATATTTGTGGCAGTTTGTAAATCTGTAATAAGAGTTTTAACACTGTTCAAAGAACCAAGTTCATTGATTGATTGGAGAGATTGCTCTACAGATTTGTCTAGTCTTTCTTGCTCAAGTGCAGCTTTAACAGATGATCTAGCAAGCCTTTCTAAAGCAATTGCAGCCCCAATACCGGCTGTAGCTAAAAGGGCTTTTGAGGCAAACTTACTTGAAGCTACAAATTTATCAAAGCCTTTAAGCTCTTTAGTAGCCCTTTGCAAACCTTTTTTATCAAACTTAGTAAGAAAGTTAATGACAACATTTTGACTTAGTGCCATTAGTTGCCCCTAAATGTTTGTGAAATATATTTGTCAATTACAGCTTGTATGCCGGCTAAAGCTTGTGCGCCTTTTTGAGCTGTGGCTTTATAGATAACTCTCTTGCCTTTGCCATCACCAGCTATTGCGCCATGAGCTTGTGATACTTTGCGGATAAATCCTTCACTAGCATTAGGGTTGCGGCTTACGCGCCTTGTTTTGCCTCTGCTCCTAGCAGTACCGCCGCCTGTCAATTCAAAAATAATTCCGGGCACCGAGGCATTAACTAAAGCTAAAGCTGTTGTTTCAATACCAAAGCCGCGCCTTGCCACTTTAACTTGTGCGCTTGTAATTTTTATGCCGGCTATAGCCTCTTGTTGCGACCATTGCCATCTTGATTGATTTGTTTTGCCATAAGTACGGCCTCTATGACTTGTGTCAAAAGCCCACCCCCAATTAGTGGGGTAATAAGGTTTAGTATCTCTCCAGCCAGGAAAAACCTCAGCTGGTATAAAACTTTTAGCAAGTTTTTCTACAGGTTTTATTTGTTTGCGTAATTCTTTCTTAAATAATTTTTTTGTATCCGGATTAACTTTTTCTATTTTTTCCATTAGTTCATCTAACCCTGATACATAAACAGCCTTGAGGGATCTATCGGCCTTAAGCTCTGCCATTATCTCCGCCTGACTGTCCCTTTTGTTTTTGCAGCTTGTTCTTGCAATATTGCCTTAATCGCCATATACACTGCCGGATCAACCTCTAAAAGATCTTTAGGAGATATTCCTGTGCTAACCGAAATGGCGGCGACTTCCCATATTTGTCCATGTCGGTCTAGCCATTTTTTGCTTCATATAACAAATCAACATCTATAAATTGATTGATGTAATCATCACCAAAGGCTAGTTCAGTCTTGCCTAAATCTTTTTCCAATCGCCAAGCAAGCCACCACAAATCAGACTCCATTTGTAGTTCACCTAATCTCTTACGCCATCCTGTTTTGAACTCAGCTTCGAAGGCTACTTTCACAGATGGCGTAAGATCATAAGTAATCTTTTTGCCGTCTTTCTTTGTTATTTCAATCTTGTGCATGTCCCACCTTTTCTTTTTAGCTTGTTGCTTTTGTTAAAGCTGTGACTGGAAAAGTCACGCTAGCCAAGGCTGCACTGTCTGTTGATCCTGAAATGGGTGTCCATTGGGTGATCAAGCATGACATAGAATAACTTGGATTTGTAGCTGTGACTGTACCGGTTACTGGAATCAATTTGATTGCCAGTTTTTCACCAATCTTGTCTTCAAAAAGACTGTTCACTGAGGCTGCCGCAAAATCATTAAATATTTCCATGGAAATTGAGCTTACCTCAATCCCCCCGATCATATTCTGAACAGTATCGTTCATGGCTGTTATCGTAACAGCCTCTACTTCGCGGTTAAGACTTACAGTGCTGACAAATGAAGATATGGTTGAGGTACCTACAATGACTGCTACTTTATTACCCATAAATATGGCCATATTTTTCCTTTCGCTAACCTATCAATTCCACTGAATACTGATAACTTAGGTAATCAATACTAGCGGATGTTATTGTGCCTGGTGATGCAGACACAACTCTTAAAGTTTGCACTGCACCGCTTAGTGTTTTATCAGCCTCAATAGCGGCTTTGATTGAGGTTGAACCGGATGAGCTGAGTAGCCCATCCAATCTTGATTGTCCATCTTTTTCACTCATGCGCCCGACCATGACAATTATGTTGCAGGTTGCAGAGTCAAAACCTCTATTAAGTGTGTAGTCATAATTCATTGACAATTGACCAATAACTGCAAAAGCATTATTGGTAGGCACATTTGTAGAGTCAGGGACATAATCCATGACACGCAATCCTGTGATAGCTGTAAGAGCTGTTTTAAGATTTGTCCTTACTGTACTTGGGATCATTAGGCAATGGCAATCTTTTGATAAGCCCTAATCATTTGTGATACATCTCTGCCTACTGGGGACATGCGTATTACACCAAGGTCACCAAGACCTAGGACACCGCCCGGAGCATCTTTGCGCTTGTATAGATCAGCTGTAAGAATTAGACAAGCTACATTGACATCACTTGGTACAGACGGCCAGCCAAACTTAGCTGTAACTTGTACTCCGGGGCGTAAGCCGTTTTGTGTCAAGCCTGGAAAAATAGGCCATGACTCAGTATTAGAAACCATAGTTAATTGCGTAAAAGGTCTGCCTAAAGCTGAGGCTGTAAGCGGATCCATAATAAAATCTGTGTTCAAAGTTAGCGTTTTTGTGTAGGTGCCGTTGCCAGCTTCATCTACTTTTACAATAAGACCAGTGGTACTACTAATGTCATCTGTATAAACAAAGACATCTGAGTAAGCTCTATAAAGGCGTGCTGTAGCTGTAGCATCTGCATAAAATCTGCGATTAGCAATTTTGTCAATTGAGCGTGATGCTGATTCAATTAGAGTTTCAAGTAAAGTGTCATCTGTTGTATCTGAGATAGACAAGTAAGCCTTCATTGCTGCAAGTGTCGCGTAGCCGTTTGTTATAGCCATGGTTGGTATCCAAAACCTAAAGTGCTCTGGGACATTAAGCAAACTCCAATTCTCAAATACCAACCATAGTTAGGATCTAAACCCCCTGGAAGGGTAGGGGGCTTAGAAGCTTTACTTTAGAAGCTTGGTGTTGCCAAGCCGGTGCCGTTAATTTGTGCAATTGCTTTTGGATAACGCTCAGCTGTAAAGGCTGACATACCGAATAGCACAATGTTAATTGCTACCTTGCCGTTTGGCTCTTCAAATGTCACATAAGTAGGAGCATTTGTTTCCTCAAACAAGTGACACTCATTTAGATCTACAACAAAGACTGTATCTTGGTTTGTAGATGCACCAATGTTTGTTGCAATGTTAGCATCAACAATAATTGGCAAGCCAAGTATTGAGTAGCCGGTTGCGCCGTATGAAGGTGTGCCATTGCCAGTACCCATTGCATTGATTGGGTTGTAGGCGTTTGGTACCACTAATGGGCGGTTTGATCCATCAAGGCCAGATAACAAGAAACCTAGACGGCGTGGGTGCATAAGTATTGCGTTTGGATTTACATACACATTACTTTGAATTTGTTGGATTGCATCTGCAAGTTTTGGATATAGACCTGCCACTGTACCTGTAGTAGCTGTGTAAGTTACTAAAATACCGCTTGTCATTGTCTTTAATCCAAGAGGCTGGCCATTTGATCCGGTGCCATTTAGGATTGCATCATCAAGCTTTGTGTTGTAAGCGCGGATTAGATCGCCTAAAACAATTGACTCAATGTTGTAACCGCGTAGTAAGGCTTGCTTTGATACTGACTGTTGTCCAGCGATTGTATTAACATCAACTGTCAAGGTTGTATCTTGCATGTCTTGAGATACTGCCGCTGTATTTTGTGATGTTTGATAAGCGGTTGTAGTGCCTGTTGAAATTTTTGACAAGACCACAGACATACCTTGAGCAGGTAAAGTGTGTTTGCGAGCTGCATCTGCAAAAGGGCGACCAGCGCGAGCTAGTGGCGCGTATAGATCAACTAAATATTGAGGGACTACTAATCCTGCAAAACTTGAGGTTGAAACTGCACGCTTCTCAATTGCCATTTCTCTTTGATGGCGTTGAATACGCTCTAGCGCATCACCATCTGTTTTGAAATGTGACTTAAGTGCATCTGTCATAAAGTCATTACCAGAGCGTGTAGTGTAAGTAAGTTCTTCACTTACAACACTAAAGCCGCCGGCGCGTGACTCTTTCTTTACATCTACATTGGCATCAACCTTAGCTGCTAGATCAGCGGCCTTTTGATTGCGCAATTCAATATCGGACATCTGCTCAATTCTTTCATCTAACTTTTTTACTTCAAGGTTTAGTGCCTCTACATTGGCAAGTTCAACCTCTGATAGATCGCGTAGTTCTTCGGCTGCACGCTCTACTGTTGATGAAATAAGAGCAGTCTTTGTTTCACGCTTCTCACGCAGAGAGGCTAGAAATGTATTAGACATTTTTCTCCTATAAATTAGTTTGGTTTGTGAGAAGGTGTGACTCGCTGCAATACAGGGTCAGGTGTTCTACTAATTATATTATACCTGTTTTTTTAAG
>Ga0209087_1001047_pt1 | contig 16551 bp, 17 predicted proteins | sample S_130805_EF_Meta_FD_187321 | JGI IMG/M metagenome (GOLD analysis project Ga0209087, IMG submission 187321) | Freshwater microbial communities from Lake Simoncouche, Canada to study carbon cycling - S_130805_EF_MetaG (SPAdes) (version 2) | ecosystem: Environmental > Aquatic > Freshwater > Lake ... | reverse complement strand
CGCCAACAATGCCCAGCAGGCCGATACCGGGACAAAAATGGTGCATCTTGGCAAGAATACCAAATCCCGGATCGTCTCGAAGGGCATATCAGCGGGCCGGGCGCAGAACACCTATCGCGGCCTTGTCTCGATGCACCCCAGGGCCAGCAACAGCCGCAACTATACGCAATGCGACAGCCTGCTGATCGGGCAGGGCTGCGGCGCGCATACGGTTCCCTATATCGAGGTCAAGAACAACTCCAGCCGGGTGGAACACGAAGCCACCACGTCAAAGGTTGATGATGATCAGCTGTTCTACTGCCGCTCGCGCGGGATGGACGAAGAACAGGCGGTGGCGCTGGTGGTGAACGGCTTTGTGAAGGACGTTTTGCAGACCCTGCCGATGGAGTTTGCGATGGAAGCGCAGGCGCTCGTGGCCATTTCACTGGAAGGCTCGGTCGGATGACAAGGTGATCTCCACCATGCCCTGGGTCACCGCCCCGGGCACTGCCGTCCGTCTTGGCTGAATTGAACACCGGGCCCGTCCCGCACGACACGAAAGAGGAAAAGATGCTGGAAATCAGCGATCTGCACGTCAAGCTTGAAGCCGAAGACAAACCCATTCTGAAGGGCGTTGACCTGAACATCGCTGCGGGAACGGTCCATGCCATCATGGGGCCGAACGGGTCGGGAAAATCCACCCTGTCCTATGTTCTGGCTGGGCGCGATGGCTATGCCGTCACCGAGGGAACCGCAACGCTTGACGGTGCAGACCTGCTGTCGATGGAGCCGGAAGAGCGCGCGGCAGCGGGGCTTTTCCTGGCCTTCCAGTATCCGGTGGAAATTCCTGGCGTCGGCAACATGACCTTCCTGCGCACGGCCATGAACGCCCAGCGCAAGGCGCGGGGCGAGGCGGAACTGAGCGCCGGCGATTTCCTGAAACTGGTGCGGGAAAAGGCCCGCACGCTGAAGATCGACGCTGACATGCTGAAACGCCCCGTCAATGTCGGCTTTTCGGGTGGCGAGAAAAAGCGCAACGAAATCCTGCAGATGGCGATGCTGGAACCGAAGATGTGCATCCTGGACGAAACCGATTCGGGACTTGATGTTGATGCGATGAAGCTGGTGTCCGACGGCGTGAACGCCCTGCGCGATGCCGGTCGCGCCTTTCTGGTGATCACGCATTACCAGCGCCTGCTGGACCATATCCATCCCGATGTCGTCCATATCATGGCCGACGGGCGCATCGTGAAGACCGGCGGGCCGGAGCTTGCGCTTGAGGTCGAGAAGAACGGCTATGCCGACATTCTGGCAGAGGCTGTCTGATGCCGGTTCCTCAGGCAAAGCTTGATGCGCTTGCCGCACGGATCGCCGGGCTGGAGTTTGCGCGTGGCGGCTGGCTGGGTGCGGCACGGGTCGACGCGCTGGCGCGACTTGGGGCGATGGGACTGCCCACGAAGCGTGACGAATACTGGCGCTACACCGACCCTGCCGATCTGATCGCAGCCCAGGCACCGCGCGCCGCACCCTTTGACGCCGAAGATGAACCGCCGGTATTTGACGGCATCGACCGGCTGCGAATCGTCTTCGTTGATGGCGTTTTCGACCCGGCCTTGTCCGACGACCTGTCGCTGGCCGGCGTAGAGATCGAGCATCTGTCGCAGGCCGGGAAGACCGACATCCATTGGGCGCGCGAGGTCTATGGCGTGCTGGAGACGCGCGGCCAGACACCGGTGCAACGGCCGCTTGCAGCGCTCAACACCGCCTTTGCCAGCGACGGCGTGCTGATCCGGGCAACAGGGCGCGCGGCGCGGCCCGTGGCGCTGATCTATCTGCACCGGTCGGAAACCTCTGACGTCATCCTGCATCACTGCGTCAAGATCGAGTCAGGCGCAGAACTGACCCTGCTGGAAAGCGGCCCCGCCGCCGCCCGATTTACCAAGGTGATGGAAGTGGACGTGGCCGCAGGCGGGCGGTTCCACCACATCCGCGCGCAGGGGCGTGACCATGAACGGCGGGCCGCCACGCATCTGTTCGCCCGACTGGGCCCGGAAAGCCTGCTGAAATCCTTTACCCTGACCGCCAACGGCGTGTTGACGCGCAATGATGTGGTGATCGAATTGCTGGGCGATGACGGCGTGGCTCATATCGCCGGGGCGGCGGTGGGCGATGGCACCTTCCATCATGATGACACGGTCTTCATCACCCATGCCGGCCTGCGCTGCGAAAGCCGGCAGGTGTTCAAGAAGGTGCTGAAGAACGGGGCGGTCGGGGTGTTTCAGGGCAAGATCCTGGTCAAACCCGGCGCGCAGAAGACCGACGGCTATCAGATCAGCCAGTCGCTTTTGCTGGACGGTGACAGTCAGTTTCTGGCCAAGCCCGAGCTGGAAATTTATGCCGACGACGTGAAATGTTCGCATGGCTCCACCTCTGGCGCGATTGACGAGGTGGCGCTGTTCTATCTGCGCTCGCGCGGGGTGCCCGAGGCTGCGGCGAAATCGCTGCTGGTTCTGGCCTTTCTGGCCGAAACCATCGCCGAAATTGACGATGAGAGCATTGCTGCGGATATCCGGCTGCGCCTGCAGAACTGGCTTGAACGGCACGAGCACTGAGACATGCCGGTCAGTACGGATATTCTTGAAAGCTACGTCAGACCGCGTCAGGTCTTCCGGCGCAAGCTGGAGGGGGGCACGCATGAGGGGCGCGCCCTTGCCACGCTGATCGGGGCCTGCCTGCTGATCTTTGTCGCGCAATGGCCCGGCCTGGCCCGCGCGGCCCATGTTGACCCTGCCATTCCGCTGGATGCCCGGATGGGCGGCGCGCTGCTGGGGACATTGTTCCTGCTGCCCCCGATTGCTTACGCTGTGGCGGCGCTCAGCCATCTGGTGGCGCGGGCCTTCGGCGGCACGGGCAGCTTCTTTTCCGCCCGTCTGGCCCTGTTCTGGTCGCTGCTGGCGGTCAGCCCGCTGATGCTGCTTCAGGGTCTGGTGCGCGGCTTCATCGGGCCGGGACCGGCACTGACGCTGGTGGGGCTGGCCGTGTTGGCCACCTTTCTGATGTTTTGGGTCACATCTCTTTTCGAGTCGGAGCGTCTCTGATGGACTGGAATCTGCCAAACCTGCTGTCTGCGTTGCGCTATTCGCTGCAGTCGCCGCGCGACGCCATCCGCCAGGTGATCGACTCTCAGCCGCCGATGACCGCGCGCTGGATCGCGCTGCTGCTTGTGGCCATCGCAAGTACCTTCCTGACGCTGCTCAGCCTCAGTCTGGTTCCGTCAGACGAACGGCCGCCGGCGTTTGTCCGGGCGATGGGGTCCCCGCTCAGCCTTGCCGTGATCCATCTGGTGATGCTGTTCGTGTCGGTCCATCTGCTGTTCCGGATTGGCCGGTTCTGGCATGGCAGGGGCAGTTTTGCCGACAGTCTGACGGTTCTGATCTGGTTTCAGATCATCATGCTGGCCGTGCAGGCGGTGCAATTGGGCCTGCTGGCCATGCTGCCGCCCTTCGCGCCAGCTGCGTATCTTGCGGGATTGGCCCTGTTTTTCTGGCTGATGACAAATTTCGTGGCCGAACTGCATGGCTTCGCCTCACTGAGCAAGACCTTTTTCGGCATCCTCCTGGCGCTGGCCGTGCTGACCCTGTTGTTGGGGTTCGGCCTGGCGCTGCTGATTGCCGTGACGGTGGGAGTGCCTGCGACATGATCCCCTATGACGTCGACCTGATCCGCAAGGATTTTCCGATACTTGCGCGCGAGGTCAATGGCAGGCCGCTGGTCTATCTGGACAACGGTGCCTCGGCGCAAAAGCCGCGCTGCGTCATCGAGGCGGTCACGCAGGCCTATTCGATGGAATATGCGAATGTGCACCGTGGCTTGCACTATCTTTCCAATACCGCGACAGACCGCTACGAAGCCGTGCGCGGCACCATCGCGCGTTTTCTGAACGCAGGGTCCGAACACGAGATTGTCTTCACCTCGGGCACGACCGAAGGCATCAACCTTGTCTCCTATGGCTGGGCCGTGCCGCGCCTGCAGCCGGGGGATGAGATCGTGCTGTCGATCATGGAGCATCACGCCAACATCGTTCCCTGGCACTTCCTGCGCGAACGCCAGGGCGTGGTGTTGAAATGGGTTGATGTCGATGCCAACGGCGATCTGGACCCGCAGGCGATGCTGGATGCCATCGGTCCGCGCACGCGTCTGGTGGTGGTGACCCATATGTCCAATGTGCTGGGCACAAAGGTCGACGTCACGGCGATCTGTGCGGGGGCAAAGGCCAGGGGCGTTCCCGTGCTGGTCGACGGGTCGCAGGCCGCCGTGCACATGCCGGTCGATGTGCAGGACATCGGCTGCGATTTCTATGCCATCACCGGGCACAAGCTGTACGGCCCCTCGGGGTCTGGCGCGATCTACATCCGGTCAGAGCGGATGGCAGAGATGCGCCCCTTCATGGGTGGCGGCGACATGATCCGCGAGGTTACGCGGGATACGGTGACCTGGAACGACCCGCCAATGAAGTTCGAAGCCGGTACGCCCGGCATCGTGGCCCAGATCGGTCTGGGTGTTGCGCTGGAGTACATGACCGGCCTTGGGATGGACGCGATTGCCGCCCATGAGGCTGATTTGCGCGATTACGCTCAGGCGCGTCTTTCGGGTCTGAACTGGCTGAACCTGCAGGGAAAGTCAGCCAACAAGGGGGCCATCTTTTCCTTTACTCTGAACGGCGCGGCCCATGCCCATGACATCTCGACCGTGCTGGACAAGAAGGGCATCGCCGTGCGGGCCGGCACGCATTGCGCCATGCCGCTGATGGAGCATCTTGGGGTGGGGGCCACCTGCCGCGCCTCGTTCGGGCTGTACAACACCCGGGCCGAGGTGGATGCGCTGGTTGGCGGGCTGGAACTGTGCCACGATCTGTTCGCTTGAAGGGCCGCGCCACTTCACCATTGCAGCACGCCCGCGTTTATCCTATCACCGCGACCAGAGCGCACCCGTAGCTCAGCTGGATAGAGCGCTGCCCTCCGAAGGCAGAGGCCAGGGGTTCGAATCCCTTCGGGTGCACCATGTCCCTCCTGTTCCGATAAAGCCCCTGCGTCCGCAGTGCTGCCCTTTCCGAAGGCGATGACGCGGGCGTGGGCCTGTCTTTCCACTTTGCGGGGATGCCCCCCCGCAAAGCCGGTCCGGCAGGATGGGTTCTGAAATTGTCTGTCTTCCCGGCCCTGCTCAACCATTTGTTAAAGCAGCGCCCCTAACCCTTCCCCTGTCCGAAACGACAAGACGCGAAGGAGTTCTGTGGGCGATGCCAGAGACTGGAAAGCTGTTTCACCTGCCGGACCGGACGCGCGGGGCGCAGGATGCCGGACTGCAGGATTTTCTTCGGCAGAACCGTGACGCTTCGGTCCGGATTTCAGCCAGGTCCGTCACCCGGCTGGACGTGCGCCTTTTGCAGCTGATGCTTTCTGCTGCGCGCTCGTGGCAAGAGCGTGGGCTTGATCTTTGCCTGTGTGACATCCCGGAGCCTGTCGCCCGGACCCTGGGGCAGCTTGGCGTTGCGCCCGGAATGCTGCGGCAGGAGGGGGCGGAATGACCATCAAGGTTCTGGCCATTGACGATTCCCGCACCATCCGCAGCCTTGTGCAGAAGGTGATGGAAGATGCCGGGTTTGACTGCGTCTGCGCCGAAGACGGGGTCGATGGCATTGCCCGCTTTGCCGAAGTGACCCCGGATGTCGTGATCACGGATATCAACATGCCCAAAATGGATGGCTATGGCGTGATCTCCACGATCCGGGGGGGCGAAGTCAACCAAAGCGTTCCGATTCTGGTTCTGACCACGGAAAGTGCTGACCATCTGAAGGCCCGCGCCCGTGCCGCCGGGGCCACCGGGTGGATCGTCAAACCGTTTGACGATGAAACCATCATCTCCGTTATCCGCCGTGTGACGGGGGCGCGGGGATAGCATGGCACCACAAAGTTCGATCCGCGACACCTTCTTCGAGGAATGCGAAGATCTGCTGGAAGCGCTGTCCGAAGGCCTTGCCGCCATGGCCGGCGGTGCCCGTGACACCGAAACCGTGAATGCGGTCTTCCGCGCGGTCCATTCGGTCAAGGGCGGGGCAGGGGCCTTTGCCCTGACCGAACTGGTGGCCTTCGCCCATCGGTTCGAGACGGTTCTGGATGCCATCCGCTCTGGCACTTTGGATGTGACCTCCGAAGTGATGCACACGATGCAGCGGTCAGCCGATCATCTGGCCGATCTGGTGGAAGCGGCGCGCAATGAAGATGTGCTTGCCCCTGATGTGTCCGAGGCGTTTCTGGCCAACCTGGACCTGTGTCCGGGCACCGAGCCAGAACCCTTCGACACAGGTGATACCCCCTTCGATTTTGCCGCGATTCCGCTGGATTTCGGGGATGACGCGGCACCGGCCGCTCCGGGGGGCTATGTCATCCGGTTCCGCCCCAAGCCGCGTCTGTACCAGAACGGCCACGACCCCAGTCTGCTGATCGAAGCCCTTCATGCGCTTGGCAGTTGCGAGGTTGTGCTTGATCTGTCGGTACTGCCGGACTGGGAGGGACCGGATGCGATGTCGCCCGGCCTTGGCTGGACGTTGCGCCTGTCAACACAGGAAAGCGAGACGGTTCTGCGCGAGATTTTCGATTTCGTCGAAGGTCTGTGCGAGTTGGACATTTCCCCTTTTGATGTTGCCCCGGAGCCTGAAGACCCTCTGCCTCTGGTGGCCGCGCCGCTGGTGCCGGCCACCGGCTTCGGGGCCCCGCCGCCAGCCGCCTCGGCCGCCCCGAAACAGGACCCGGCCCCGGGCGGTGATGCCGCCGAGGGACGCGGCCCCAAGCCGACCCTGCGGGTGGATCTTGACCGGGTGGATCGCCTGATCAATTCGGTGGGCGAGCTGATCATCAACCAGGCGATGATAGCCCAGAGGTTGCAGGATATGGCGCTGGCATCGGATGAAGATGTGTCGCTGCATGTCGAAGACTACCGTCTTCTGGCGCGCGATATCCAGGAAGCGGTGATGGCGATCCGCGCCCAGCCGGTCAAGCCGCTGTTCCAGCGCATGTCGCGCATCCTGCGCGAGGCCGCAGAGGCTACGGGAAAATCGGCGCGGCTCTTGACCTTTGGCGAGAATACCGAAGTCGACAAGACCGTGATCGAACGCTTGGCAGACCCCTTGACCCATATGATCCGCAACGCGGTTGATCACGGGCTGGAAGGCCCGGATGCGCGGCGCGCAGCCGGCAAGGACGGTACTGGCACGATCAGGCTTGGCGCGGCGCACCGGTCGGGCAGTGTGATCATCACCATCCGCGATGACGGGGCCGGGCTGAATCGCCCGCGCATTCTGGACATCGCCCGCCGCAAGGGGCTGGTGGCCCCAGAGACCGATCTGGCGGATGCCGAGATTGACGGCCTGCTGTTTCTTCCGGGCTTTTCAACGGCCTCGTCCGTGTCAAACCTGTCCGGCCGTGGTGTGGGGCTTGATGTGGTTCGCAATGCCGTGGCGGCGCTTGGCGGGCGCATCTCGATCGCCTCGGTTCCGGGGCAGGGGACGGAATTCACCATCTCGCTGCCCCTGACGCTGGCGGTGATGGACGGAATGGTCGTGTCCGTCGCCGGCCACACCATGGTGGTGCCCATCACCTCTATCCTGGAAACAATCCGGCCTGCGCCGGGGGATTTGCACCGGGTGGGAACCGATGACAGCCTGCTGTCCATCCGCGGCCGGTTCATTCCCACAGTCGACGTGGCGCGCAGCCTTGGCTTTACGGACCCCTCCGCGCGGGCGGAGTTTCCGCTGCTGCTTCTGGTCGAAGGGGAAAACCAAAGTCAGTGCGCCCTGGTGGTGGATGCCGTGCATGACCAGCGCCAGGTGGTGATCAAGGGTCTGGACAGCAACTATGGCCAGGTTCCCGGCGTCTCGGCGGCAACGGTGCTGGGCGATGGCCAGATTGCCCTGATTCTGGATCCCGACGCCATTGCGGCGCATCGCGCCAGCCCTGCGGCCCCCGTCGCCCAAAGACCCTCCTCCTTACCGGATTTGCATCATGGCCAACACTGATCTTGCCGAAACCGATCTGGAATTCGTCACCTTCTTTGCCGGCGGGCAAAGCTTCAGCATCGATATAGGCCAGGTGCGCGAAATCCGGCGGTGGAGCCCGGTCACGCCGCTGCCGCATGCGCCTGATGAGGTGCTGGGTGTGATGAACCTGCGCGGATCGGTCATTCCCATCTACGATCTTGCGGCCCGCTTCGGGCTGGACCGCACGCCGGAAAGCCCGCGCAATGTTGTGGTCATTGCCATGCACGGCAGTCAGACTGTGGGTCTTCTGGTGGAAGCCGTGTCCGAAATCCTGTCGGTCGGGCGCGAGCGCATCCAGGAAACCCCCGATGTCCGCTCGGACACTGCGCGCCAGACCATCACCGGGGTCATCACGGTGGATGAGGGCATGACCCGCGTCATCGATCTGGCCGCCGTTGTGCAGCCGCGCGGAAAGGCGGCCGCATGAGACCCGCCGCAAGCCAGGCCGATCCGTTCTCTGGAACTGCGCCGCAGGCCCTGACTGATGCCGATTTCACGGCCATCGCCCGAAGGGCCTATCAGGATTTCGGCCTGCATCTGCCCTCATCCAAGAAGGACCTTGTCTATTCCCGTCTGGCAAAGCGTCTGCGCCATCTCGGGATGCGGGATTTCCACGCCTATTGCAGCCTGATCGAGTCCCCCGGCGGGGCCGAAGAACGGATGCAGATGCTGTCGGCGCTGACCACGAACGTTACGCATTTCTTCCGTGAAGATCACCATTTCCGCCTGCTGCGCGAGAAGGTGCTTCCGCCGCTGCTGGCGGCGGCGCGCGCGGGGGGAAGGGTCCGTCTTTGGTCGGCCGGCTGTTCAGCGGGGCAGGAACCCTATTCGCTGGCCTTGACCGTGCTGGATCTTTGTCCGGAGGCCGCGCGCCTGGACATCCGCATCCTGGCCAGCGATGTCGATCCCGCCATTCTGCGGCTGGCGCAGGACGGCCTTTATCCTGTGGAAGAGCTTCAGGCGATTCCCGCAGGCATGCGCGACCGCTTTGTCGACCAGGACAGCGGGCAGCCAACGTTCCGGATCAATGACCGGGCAAGGGCCATCGTGCGGTTTGCCGAGCTGAACCTGATGTCAGACTGGCCGATGCGCGGTCCTTTCGATGTCATCTTTTGCCGCAACGTGGCGATCTACTTTGACAAGCAGACCCAGGCACGGTTGTGGCAGCGCTTTGCCGCGCTGACGCCGCCGGGCGGATACCTTTTCCTGGGGCATTCCGAGCGCCTCAGCGGCCCGGCCGAGGCGTTGTACCGAAGTGCAGGGGTCACCGCGTACTGGCGTCCCCCGGACGAGCGCGGCGGGGCGGATTCAACAAAAGAAAAAGGCGGAACAGCATGAGCCTTAGGGAAACGCTTCGCGTGATGGTGGTCGATGACATGTCGGTGAGTCGCGCGCTGATTTCGCAATCGCTGGATGAAATTGGGATCAAGAACCACGTGACGGAAAGTGACAGCCGCGTTGCCCTTGGCAAACTGGCGGCCAACCCGGTGCATCTTGTGATCTCGGACATGCACATGCCGGGAATGTCGGGCCTGGATCTGCTTGCCGCCCTGCGCCAGAACCGCACGACGCAGCGCATCGGCTTCATCCTGATCACCGGTACGCCCAGCCCCGAGGTGCTGCGGCTGGGCCAGGAACTGGGCCTGAACAATATGGTGCGCAAACCCTTCACCAGCGTCACCCTGAAATCCAGCATCGAACGCGTGGTCGGCAAACTGTGAGGCATCCGGCCCCGCCTGCCCCCGGATTGCTGCTGATCCGCCTGTCGGAAGAGATGGCAACCTGCGCACAGATGGTGACCGCGATCGAAGCCGACGTGGCCGGCCTGATCAAGACCGCGCCGGACAGCACCCGCCCAGCGTTGCAAGCGCTGCAGAAGATCGACCTTCTGGCGCAGACGCTTGGCGATCTTTCGGTCTGTCTTGCCGGGCTGGGCCGGGGGGCGTTTCCGGTGCCTGCAACTGCCGACTGGGCCGACCCTGCCTTGGGTGCGCTGCGGCTGGACGATCTGCGGCAGCGCCTGGCGGGGCAGGTCCTGCGGCAAGACCCTGTGCGCCATGCCGTGGATTTTTTCTGATGGGCAAGGGTGCCGCCAGCCCCGCAGGGCTGCGGCCCCCACGCGCTTAATCGCCCCTTAACCGGGAACAGGTTACCAGACCGGACGGCCAGACCATTATTTCTGAAACACGCTTTCTCCAGGGGAACGCGACATGCTCCACAGGACCCTTCCGCTTAAATTCAAACTTCCCGTCCTGCTGGTCGGCTTCAGCTTGGCTGTCGCGCTGACCCTGCAGATGATCAGCTATCTCGAATTCCGCCGCGCGTCGCTCGAGGCGGCCCGGATTCAGTTCAGCGATTCCATCCGCGCCAAGGAAGCGGCGGTGACCGGCTGGCTTTCCGCCGCGCAAACCGAGGCGCTTATCATCGCCGACAGCCCGACCACGGCCGAGGCGCTGACCCGGCTGCAGCGATCCTTCCAGTCCTATGATCCCGCTCCCGGACAATCAGCCGACGGGTTGACAGAGGCCTATGTCAAACGCAATCCCCACGTGCAGGCGGACCGGGATCTGCTGGATCGCGCCGAGGGCAACCAGACCTACCATGCAGACCATGCTGCGTTTCACCCCTATTTCCGCACCGTGGTTGACCGGTGGGGATTCTATGACTTTTTCCTGTTCGATCCGGACGGGAACATGATCTATTCCGTGGCAAAAGAAGCTGATTTTGCGACTAATTTTCTGAGTGGCACCTATGCCGCGTCGAATCTGGGCGAGGCTGTGGCGGCGGCGCTTGCAGGTGCGGATGACGCGGTGCATATCGCCGACTTCCGGCCCTATGCCCCAAGTGCGGGCATTCCGGCCAGCTTTCTGGTGGCCCCTGTGACCGGTGCCGATGGCCGGCGGATCGGCGCAATCGGGCTTCAACTGTCGCTGGACCGGCTTGTCACCATCGCAACCGACCCGATGGGCATGGGCGAGACTGGTGAGGCTTTTCTGATCGGCAAAGATTTGCGCACCCGCACCTCATCGCGCATCGAGGGGCGCTTTGACGTCGATGATGTGATGCCTTCTGAGCCTTTCATCGAAGAGGCAGTGGCAGGCCGCTTTGGCCTGCATGAGGATGTTGCCCTGTCAAACGGGACCCGCGTGCTGGCCGAAACCCGCCCCATCAGCCTGATGGGGCTGGGCTGGATTCTGGTGGCCGAACGCCACATGAGCGAGATCCTGGCCCCGGTGAATCGCTATCTCAGCAGGATGCTTGCGGTGATCGGTGTCTGTGCCGCCTTTGTCCTGGGCATGGGGGTTTTCATCGCGCGGTCCATCACCCGCCCCATCGGCCGCGTCAGCGACGCGATGAAGGCCGTGGCAAGCGGAGATCTGTCTGTCGCGGTGCAGGATGCCGAACGGCAGGACGAAGTTGGCGGAATCGCACAATCCCTTGAAGGACTGCGCGAAAAGCTGATTGGCGCCGAAGCGGCGGAACAGGAACGCGCCCGTCTGCAGGCCGACCAGCAGCGCGTCGTCGATGTGCTGAGAGTGGGTCTGCAGAACCTTGCCGCCGGTAACCTTCAGGATGCGCTGTCAGAAGAGTTCAGCGGGAATTACGAAACCCTGCGCGGGGATTTCAACCTCACGCTCGACAAGCTGAATGAAACCATCGCGCAGGTCGTCGACACGGCCGAGAACATCCGTACCCGATCAACCGAGATCAGCTCGGCCTCCGAAGACCTGTCCCGGCGCACCGAAAATCAGGCCGCCACGCTGGAAGAAACGGCCGCTGCGCTGGACGAGCTGACCAGCAGCGTGAAATCTGCCGCCGAGGGCGCGCGCGAGGTGGAAAACATCGTGCGTCAGGCCCGCAGGGAAGCTGAAGAAAGCGGGGCCGTGGTGCAGGGCGCCGTTTCGGCGATGACCGAGATCGAACGCTCGTCCGACCAGATTTCCCAGATCATCGGCGTGATCGACGACATCGCCTTCCAGACCAATCTTCTGGCGCTGAACGCGGGGGTCGAGGCGGCGCGGGCAGGAGATGCCGGCAAAGGCTTTGCCGTCGTTGCCTCGGAAGTGCGCGCACTGGCGCAGCGGTCTTCGGCCGCCGCCAAGGAAATCAAGACCCTGATCGGCACCAGCACGCAGCATGTCGGGCGCGGCGTTGATCAGGTGGGCCGCGCCGGCGAGGCTTTGGCCAGCATTGTCAACCGTGTCGCCCATATCTCTACCCTGGTATCGGATATTGCAGCCGGCGCTTCGGAACAGTCGACGGGGCTGGCAGAGATCAACATCGGCGTCACCCAGCTGGATCAGGTGACCCAGCAGAATGCGGCGATGGTCGAAGAATCTACCGCCGCCAGCCATTCGCTGCATCAGGAAGCGTCAGACCTTGCCGCGCTGGTGGCGCGCTTTGCGCTGCGCGAGGGCGGACGGTCCCCCGCCATCGTTGATCTTGCCCGCCACCAGACCCCACCCGAGCGGCAGGCGGGCCGGTCGCGCAGCACCCCCGCGCGTGAGGCCCGGGCAAAGCCGGCGGCCGGTGGCGGTGGCGGGCGCGGCGTCTGGCAGGATTTCTGACGCGCGCTGAAATCCCCCCGAACGTGACCCTTCGCCTTCTGGAAAGGATACCCCGATGCCCCCGGTAAGACTTCTTGTCGCGACCGGCAGCGCCGTCACGCGCAACCGTTTGATCAAGGCGCTGTCAGAGCATCCCGGTGTCAGCGTGATCGGAAGTGCCATTGACCTGTCCGAGACCTACACGCTTGCCGAAGCGATGGAACCTCAGGTCATTCTTGTTGCGCAGGAATACATGGCCCAGCCGGAATGGGACTGTATGAGATCCCTTTTCTATGCGCTGAATGCGCGATGGGTCGGCATCCTGCCGACGCCGCCTGCGGCCCCGCAACGCGGGCCAACAGAGCCTCCCACACTCCACACGGGCATGACAGCGGCGCAATTGGTCGCGGCCATTGAACAGGCCCGTTCCGTTCGCCGGACTGCCCCCGCCGCTCCCCCGGCGGTTGCGGCCCCCGGACTGCGTCTGCGCCGGGACAGGCTGGTTCTGATCGGGGCGTCGACTGGCGGGGTGGATGCCTTGCTGTCGGTTATTTCGCGCTTTCCGCCGGATTGTCCGCCCACCGCTGTCGTGCAGCACACCGGGCGGAATTTCTCGGAAAGCCTGATCCGGCTGTTGGACCGGCGCTGCAAGGCAACGGTCCTGCCGGCCCGCAGCGGGCTGATCCTGAAGCCCGGCACCATCTGTGTGGCGGCTGGCAGCGAGGGGCACCTGCGCCTGTCCGCAGGAGAGTCCATCCGATGTATGGTTACCCCGGGTCCGGCAGTTTCGGGACATATGCCCTCGGTGGATGAGCTGTTCCGCTCGGCGCTTCCGGTGGCAAGCCGGGTTGTCGCCGCATTGCTGACCGGTATGGGGCGGGATGGTGCCGCAGGTCTTCTGGACCTGCGGCGCGCCGGTGCAACGACGCTTGCCCAGGACGAAGGCAGTTCGGTGGTTTACGGCATGCCCGGTGCCGCCTGGGACATGGGGGCGGTGCAGCAGCGACTGCCGCTGGCAAGAATTGGGGTCGAGATTCTGCGGGCCTGCGCCCAGATCTCTGAAGGCTCATCGGTGACGCGGTGACAACGACGGAAAAGGATCGGACAAGCTATATCGTCCAGGGCGAATTCCGGGTGTCGCGCGACCCGTCCGAAGTGCTGTCGACCGTGCTGGGGTCCTGCGTTGCCGTCTGCCTGTGGGATCCGGCCGCAAAGGTCGGCGGCATGAACCACTTTCTGCTGCCAGCGGCCCCCGGACAGGGCGATGCGAAGATGCTGCGCTATGGGGCGCATGCGATGGAAGTCCTGATCAACGAGGTGATGAAGCTGGGCGCGCGGCGCAAGGGGCTGCAGGCGAAGCTGTTCGGCGGCGCCAATGTGACGGATGCCCTTGGGCTGATCGGGCAGGCGAATGCCACCTTTGCCCTGGCCTATCTGAACGACGAGGGTATTCCCTGCCTTGCGAAAAGCCTGGGCGGGACGCAGGCGCGGCGGATCGTGTTCCGCCCCGTCACCGGCCATGCCCGCCAGTTGATCGTTGATGGGACGGTCCCCGAACAGAGACCCGCCCTTGCCCCTCTGCGCAAACCCCCAGGCAAGGACGATGTCATCCTGTTCTGATCGCACCGGGGTCAGGCGCCCCAGGCGCGGGTGGTCTGGCGCTGCTCTCCCAGCCCGTCGATGCCCAGTGTCATCACCTGACCCGGACGCAGATAGACCGGCGCCGGTTTCTGGCCCATACCAACGCCGGGCGGCGTGCCGGTGGAAATCACATCGCCGGGCTGCAGCGACATGAACTGCGAGATATAGCTGACCAGATGGCGCACGCCGTAGACCATCGTTCTGGTGCTGCCGTTCTGATACCTGTGCCCATCCACCTCCAGCCACATCTGCAGGTTCTGCGGGTCCGGCACCGCGTCTGCCGTCACCATCCAGGGGCCGGTTGGCCCGAAGGTGTCGGCGGATTTGCCCTTAACCCATTGCCCGGCGCGTTCGATCTGGAAGGCGCGCTCGGACACGTCATTGATCACGCAATATCCCGCCACGTGGGCCATGGCCTGCGCCTCGTCGACATAGCGTGCCTCGCGTCCGATCACGACGCCAAGTTCCACTTCCCAATCCGTCTTCAGCGACCCTTTGGGAATGATCACATCGTCATTCGGGCCACAGACGGCCGAGGTCGCCTTCATGAAGAGCACGGGCTCGGGCGGTACGGCAAGGCCTGATTCCGCCGCGTGGTCGGCATAGTTCAGCCCGACGCAGATGAATTTCCCGATCCGGCCCACGCAGGCCCCAATCCGGGGCGATCCCGTGACAACCGGCAGGCTTTCGGGATTGATGCTGCGCAGATGGTCCAGCCCTTCCGGCGTCAGCACCACGCCAGCAATGTCATCAACATGCGCAGACAGGTCACGCAGATGTCCGCGACTGTCCAGGATTCCGGGTTTCTCTGCCCCGACAGGGCCATAGCGCAGAAGTTTCATATGGGTCCTCAGATGTTCGTCCAGCCGCCGTCAATGGCAATGGCCTGGCCGGTGATGAAGGCACTTTCGTCGCTTGCCAGATAGACCGCAAGGGCCGCAATTTCTTCCGGAGCGCCAATCCGCCCCATGGGCTGGCGCGCGATGAAGGCGGCCCGCGCCGCAACGGCATCCCCCGTGGCTTCCATGCGCGCCTGCAGCGACGGGCTTTCAACCGTCGCCGGGCAGATCGCGTTGCAGCGGATGCCCTTGGTCACATAGTCTGCCGCCACCGATTTGGTGATCCCGATGACCGCCGCCTTGGTGGCCCCGTAGACGAAGCGGTTCGGGGCCGCGATGATCGAAGACGCAACCGAGGCGATGTTGACAATGCTTCCGCCACCCGCCGCGATCATCGCCGGCAGGAAGGCCCGCGTCACCCGGTACAGCGATTTGACATTCAGGTTTACCGAAAAGTCGAAGGCGGCTTCGTCGCACTCCAGGATCGTGCCGGCATGGACGTAGCCTGCACAGTTGAACAGAATGTCCGGTGCCCCGACGCGCGCCGCAAGGGCCGCCACCGCCGCGCCATCGGTCACATCCAGTGCATGGGTCTCGAACCCGTCCGCCGCCAGCGGCGCAAGGGCCGCTGCCGAAATATCCGTGGCAATCACCCGGGCACCCTCGCGCTCAAAGGCGCGGACCGTCGCCAGACCAATTCCTGCTCCCGAGGCGGTGCAGAAGGCCGTCTTTCCCTGAAGTCTCATCCTTGCTCCCTACATCACCGCGCCCATGGCCCAGGGCACAAATTCTGCCCCGCCAAAGCCCAGCTCTTCCGATTTCGTTTCCTCGCCCGAGGCGACGCGCAGGAACAGCTCGAAAATCTCGCGCCCCTTCTGCTCCAGCGTGACACCTTCGGTGATGATGTCACCGCAGTTGATGTCCATGTCTTCGGACATCCGATCATACATCTCGGTGTTGGTGGCCAGCTTGATGCAGGGCGTGGGCTTATACCCCGACACCGATCCGCGCCCCGTGGTAAAGGCAATCAGATTGGCCCCGCTGGCGATCTGGCCCGTGACCGAGGTGGGGTCATAGCCGGGGCTGTCCATGAACACGAACCCGCGTTCGGTTATCGGCTCGGCAAATTTGTACACCTGTGTCAGGGGGGCCGTGCCGCCCTTGGCCACCGCACCCAGCGATTTTTCCAGGATGGTGGTCAGGCCGCCCTTCTTGTTGCCGGGTGACGGGTTGTTGTCCATCTCGCCGCCGTTGCGCGCGGTGTACTCTTCCCACCAGTGGATACGCTCCACAATCTTCGCCCCAACCTCAGGTGTTACCGCGCGCCGCGTCAGCAGATGTTCGGCCCCGTAGATTTCCGAGGTTTCCGACAGGATCGTGGTGCCGCCATGGGCCACCAGCAGGTCGGACGCATGGCCCAGTGCCGGGTTGGCGGTGATGCCGGAATAGCCAT
>Ga0209087_1001045_pt1 | contig 16574 bp, 13 predicted proteins | sample S_130805_EF_Meta_FD_187321 | JGI IMG/M metagenome (GOLD analysis project Ga0209087, IMG submission 187321) | Freshwater microbial communities from Lake Simoncouche, Canada to study carbon cycling - S_130805_EF_MetaG (SPAdes) (version 2) | ecosystem: Environmental > Aquatic > Freshwater > Lake ... | reverse complement strand
AGAAGGCTGCTAAGAAGAAGTAGTCATCAACAATTAAAAATCCCCGCCACTTTATGTGGCGGGGATTTTTTTGTGCAATTTTTCAAGCTAATTAGTTACTTAATCTCAGCCCTTAATTCATTTCCTACTCGCTCAAATATTTCGGCTAAAACAATTTGATCGGCCTTACTTAATTTATCTACAAATCTTGATCTCACACTTGCCACATGATCAGGGGCGGCAGCCACGATTGCTTTCCAGCCTTTAGGTGTCATGACGGCAAAGAAACCACGTTTGTCATCCGGGCAAGCTTCGCGCCGAACCCAGCCGGCTTCTTCCATAACCTTCATTCGATGTGAAAGGCGCGAGCGCGAAAGCATGGCAATTTCAGCTAATTCAGACATGCGCATTCGGCGATCTGGAGCATCACTTAATTGGGCCAAGATTTCATAGTCGGCCATCGATAAGTCATGTTGATCTAAATCAGTATCTAGCGCTTCTATCAAACGCCGGCTAGCCACGATGTATCTTCGCCAAGCCGCCATCTCAGTTGGTGATAACCATTTGGGCTCATCTTTATTGCTCGCGCCGCTGAGCTTTTGACCTTGAACGCTTTTTTCTAGTGCCATAAGGTTAAGTGTAGATTAAAGTTGAACCTTCAACTACTTATAAAGGCTACTTATTAGGAGCGCTATTTACCCATGGCAATAAATAATTCTGGCATCGCCTTTGAGCATTTTGACCGCTCGGTTCGCCCACAAGATGACTTGTATCGTCACGTAAATGGCACTTGGTTAAGCACCTTCGAGTTGCCTGCTGATAAGGCTGTCCATGGTGTCTTTCATGAGTTGCGTGATCTTTCTGAAAAGCAGGTTCGCGAAATCATTGAAGGCGATAACGGCAAGATCGGCGCCCTTTATAAATCTTTTATGGCTGCCGATGCCATTGAAGCTTTAGGCATTTCACCAATCGCTGGCTACCTAGCCCAAGTCGATGGCATCTCTAATCTGGCCGAGTTCACCGAAGTAATGGCTAAGTTAGAAGCAGCCGGGCTAGGTGGAATTTTCGGCAGCGGGGTAGTTCCAGATGCCAAAGATTCAATGACAAACATTATGCATATGGTGCAAGGCGCTATCTCGTTACCCGATGAAGAGTATTACCGCGAAGCCGAGCATGCCGAAATCCGAAGTGCTTTTGCTGAACACGTAACTGCAATGTTTAAGTTAATTGGCATCGATGCAAGCGGTCAGCGAATCCTTGATCTAGAAACCAAGATCGCTTCCCACCACTGGGACGCTGTTAAAGATCGCGATGCGACACTTACCTATAACAAATTTTCGCGGGCAGAGCTCGAAACCCTTATGCCAGGCTTTGATTGGGTCCTTTATCTAAGTGCCGGCGAGGTCGATGACAAAGCCTTTGAATCTGTAATTGTGATGGAGCCAAGTTTCTTCACTGGCTTAGCCAAACTACTGCAATCTGAGCCTTTGGAAGATTGGAAACTTTGGCTAAAATGGGAAATCGTTTCTGGAACTGCCCCATACTTGACTGAAGCCATCGTTAATCAGAACTTTAAGTTCTACGGCACCACTCTTTCAGGCACTCCCCAATTACGCGAACGTTGGAAGCGTGGCGTTGCCGTAACTGAAGGCGCCCTTGGCGAAGAAATCGGCAAAGAATATGTAGCCCGACATTTTCCACCTGCAGCTAAAGCTGCCATGGATGAAATGATTAACTACTTAGTTAAGGCTTATCGAATCAGCATCACCAACCTTGATTGGATGAGCCCTACTACCAAAGCCAAGGCGCTAGAGAAGTTGGGCAAGTTCACCCCAAAAGTTGGATATCCAGATAAATGGCGTGATTACAGTGCACTTGAAATTACTTCTGATGACCTAATGGGAAATATGTTGCGGGTGGCAAAGTTTGACCGTGATTATGAGTTAGCCAAAATTGGAGTGCCGGTAGATCGCACCGAATGGCATATGACCCCGCAAACTGTAAATGCCTACTACAGTCCGCGCGGCAACGAAGTTGTCTTCCCAGCCGGAATTCTGCAATCACCGTACTTCGATCTCAGCGCCGATGCGGCCGTTAATTACGCAGGTATAGGTGCGACTATCGGCCATGAATTAGGTCATGGCTTTGATGATCAAGGATCTAAATATGATGGCGATGGAAATCTAAATGATTGGTGGCTAGATTCAGATCTGGCTGAATTTGAAAAGCGGACAAAGGTTTTGATCACGCAATTTGATGCACTTCATCCAATAGATGCCCCAGAAATGTCCGTAAACGGCGCTCTAACGGTCGGAGAAAACATTGGTGACTTGGGCGGCCTTGCAATCGCTTATCAGGCTTATAAATTGTCCCTACAGGGCGCAGAAGCGCCGATAATCGATGATTTGACCGGAGATCAGCGCTTTTTCATTGCTCACGCGATGGGTTGGCGCGAAAAGATGCGAGCTGAAACTCGTCGTATGCGAATAACGGTTGACCCACATTCACCTGATGAGTTCCGATGCAACCAGATCATTAGCAATCTCGATACCTTTTATGAGGCCTTCGACGTCAAAAAAGGCGATGCGATGTGGCTCGATAGCGAGTCCAGAGTGAGCATCTGGTAATTGACGCTGTTACCCTTTTGCCATAGAAATTAACTAAGCAAGGAGAAATTATGAATAAGAAGTCATTAGCTGCTCTGTCAGCTGCCGCACTAGTTGTGGCATCACTTTCTTTGACTGCCTGTGGCAATAAGACACCTAAGGCACTGCCCGCATCTGAAACTAAAACATTAGTCGAAGAAGCAGCACCAACTGCAACGATCGGTTTTGATTCGCCACTTGATCTAGGCGATGGTGTGGGCATCACAATTTCAGCACCTACTTCATTTACGCCAACGATTTTTGCTTCTAACTTCGTAAAGGGACAAGTTGCAAATTCATTTAATATCGATGTAAAAAATGGTGGAACTAAAGCGCTAGATCTTTCAGTATTGAGCTTGATCGTGGAATCTGGAAAAGCGTTCTGTAATGAAGTACTAGATGGCGATAGCGGAATCACAGGTGCGCCACTTGATCCGGTAGCAGCTGGATCTAGCGCATCTTTTAAGTACGGCATCGCATGCAGCGCCAAGAAAGGTGCTCCACTTAACTTAAAGATTACTTTGGGCGCAAACGTAATCTCAGTTGATGGAACTCTTGCTTAATTAGTAAATTCTTAACAGAAAAGCCCCGGGCCAATTGGTCCGGGGCTTTTCTAATTAAAGAACAATCTTTTAAAGATTAACTCAAGCACTTGCCGGTTCTGGGAAGTGGCAAGCTAATTTATGGCCAGTACTAATTTGCACTAGCGCTGGCACTTCGGTGCGACACTTGTCTTGCGCTTTCCAACAGCGAGTATTAAATACGCAACCAGCTGGTGGATTAACCGGGCTTGGTAGATCACCTTGCAAAATAATACGTTCGCGTGCGCGACCAATCTTTGGATCTGGTACCGGCACAGCTGAAAGCAAGGCCCTGGTATATGGGTGACGTGGGTTCAAGAAGAGATCCTTCTTATCGGCATCTTCCATAACTTTGCCCAGATACATAACAACTACGCGATCTGAAATGTGCTGCACCACAGATAAATCGTGAGCCACAAATAGGTAAGACAGGTTGAACTCTTCTTGCAGATCCTCAAGCAAGTTAACAACCTGGGCTTGAATCGATACATCGAGAGCTGAAACGGGCTCATCGGCCACGATTAGCTTTGGCTTGAGGGCAATTGCGCGAGCAACGCCAATACGCTGGCGCTGACCACCAGAGAACTCATGTGGGTAACGGTTGATGTGCTCTGGGTTTAAGCCCACGCGCTTCATTAAACGTTGAATCTCTTCAGTCTTACCGCCTTCAGGTGTGATGCCCTGAATATCAAAGGTGTTACCGATCAAGGTACCAACGGTCTGACGTGGATTTAATGAGGCAAATGGATCTTGGAAAATCATCTGCATCTGAGAACGACGTGGCTTCATCTGCTTAGGCGTTAACTTGGTGATGTCTTCGCCATTGAATTCGATGGTTCCAGCTGTTGGTTCGTAAAGTTTTAACACAGTGCGACCAACAGTGGTCTTGCCGCAGCCTGATTCGCCAACTAGACCAATTGTTTGGCCAGGGAAAATCTCTAGGTCAACACCATCAACGGCTTTAACAACGCCTTTGCCCTTACTAAAAACACCACCGGTGCTGACTGGGAAGTGCTTCTTTAGGCCAGTAATTTTTAAAATTGGTTGAGTCATTTTTACTTTCCTCCCCGAGCTGCAACAAGTTGCTTTTCAGTTAAGTGGCAGCGAGAGAAGTGCGCGCTATCTTTTTCATCAAGTGTTGGAGCAACTGTTGCGCATAGATTGCCAGGTACTTGATCTGCAAATGTGCAACGGCTGCGGAATGAACAACCTTGTGGCAAATTAATTAGTGACGGTGGCTGTCCTGGAATTGCGATCAGGCGCTTGCCATCAAGTTGGTCAACGCGCGGAATCGAATTAAGCAGACCAATTGTGTATGGGTGATCTGCGTGATAATAAATTCCATCGGCTACGCCCTGCTCGACAATTTTGCCGGCATACATAACGTTTACGCGGTCAGCTACTTCAGCTACCACACCAAGATCGTGGGTAATTAAAATAACTGCCATATTAAATTCTTTCTGCATATCTTTTAACAGTTGCAGAATCTGAGATTGCACAGTCACATCAAGTGCTGTTGTTGGCTCATCGGCAATTAAAAGCGCTGGGTTATTAATCAGTGCCATTGCGATCATTACGCGCTGACGCATACCGCCTGAGAATTGGTGCGGGAATTCCTTGACGCGCTTTGATGCGTCTGGGATGCCCACAAGTTCAAGCATTTCAGTTGCGCGCTTGAAGCCAGCCTTCTTATCGCCATCGTTGTATAAACGCCAAGCTTCAGAAAGCTGATCGCCAATTGAATAATAAGGATGCAGAGCCGACATTGGATCTTGGAAGATCATCGACATTGACTTGCCACGTAGACGGCGCACTTGTTCTTCTGGCGCTGAAATTACATCTATCGGGCCACTTTCCAAATTAAGAAAAGCTGAACCACTGATATTTGTGGACTTACGATTATGTAGACCCATAACAGCTAGTGAGGTAACTGATTTACCAGAACCTGACTCACCTACAACTGCGAGAGTTTCACCTCGGTCAACGCTGAATGAAATGTCATTTGATGCTTGCACCAAACCATCTTCAGTTGGGAAACTGACATTGAGATTCTTAACTTCCAGGAAGGCGCTCATGCGACACGCACCCGTGGGTCGATGTATGCATACAAGATATCTACCACCAAGTTCATAACTACTACGAAAGTTGCGGCCAACATTGTGGTCGCAACAATTACTGGCAGATCATAATCATTTAATACTGCGCGAATTGATAAGCGACCAAGGCCAGGTAAGTTGAAGATACCTTCAGTGATGATTGCGCCACCAAGCAAGCCAGCGAAATCAAGACCGGCGATTGTCACGATTGGCGCAAGAGCAGCACGTAACGTGTGCTTACGCAGAATTGCTTTCTCGCTTAATCCCTTAGCGCGAGCAGTACGGATGTAATCCTCGCTCGAAGTTTCAATAACATTCGAACGAGTAAATCGTGTATAAGTCGCTGCATAAGCCAGCGCCAATGTAATCCAAGGGAAAATGAAGGTATTTAGCCAACCGATTGGATCAGTAAATGGGCTATGCCATTTTCCTAAGTCGATGGCGTTGATGAAACCAAATTTCAGAGCAACGAAGAGCAGAATCAAAATACCGGAAATAAAGGTAGGTAGTGATGTGCCCACCAGAACGAAGACGTTACTTAACCTGTCGGGCCATCGATTCTTAAATCTCGCCGCGACAATGCCGAGAGAAACACCTACTAATAACCATAATACGAAGGAGCCAAGTGCCAGCGATAAAGTAATTGGGAAAGCTGCCTTTAATAGATCAGTTACGCATTCGTGGCGGTTAAATGAATAACCAAATGCAGGTGCCGAACAAACAATCTCGGCTTGGCCTTCACCATATGTGCGACCAACAAATAGACCTTTAACCCAACGACCATATTGAACTTGTACCGGCACGTCTAACCCAAGGCGATGGCGGTTGCCTTCAACAATTGCAGGTGAGCAAGACTTGCCGCAAGTTAAGCGAGCTGGATCCATTGGTAGTACATCGAAAATTAAAAATACCGACATGCTGATTAAGGTAAGAACCACAATCGTGGCGCTTATTCGTTTTACTAAATACTTCAGCATCTTGGTAACTCCTAGTTTTCTTAAAATTTATTAAAGCGATCTTGCTTAAAACATCTGGTAACTAGTGCGTGGTTGAGGGTGACCCCTTGCGGAGCCACCCTCAACTTCACACAGTTGTTAAGTTAGCTATTGCTTACTTTACGTAGAGCTGTCCGAAACCAAAGGTTCCTTGTGGCTCCCAGTAGTAAACTCCACCAACGCCTGAACCCCACTGGAATTGACCCTTAGAGAAAACAGGGCGAATGATCCAGTATTGATCCATAACTACCTGTGCAAGCTCTTGCCACATCTTGGCTTGCTTTGCACGGTTAGTTTCGTTTAGAGCTGCATTCGACTTCTTCTCGAATGCTGGGTAAGCAGGATCATTCCAGTTCTGTGACAACGCGAATCCGTGGCCCTTAATAAAGAGCTCTGGGATAACGGTTGAAGCATTTGCCCAGTCAGCACCCCAGCCAACAGATGACAAGTCATTCTGCTTAGCGTTGTTCTGAACTGTTGCGTAGTACTGACCACCAGGAATGAAGTTGAACTTCATGTTGATTCCAGCAAGTTTCATTGCTGTCTGGATCAGAACTGATGCCTTGTTATTTGTTGTTGACTGTGAAATATCCCAGATGATTCCCTTATCTGGATTAGTTGCACGATCGTAAGCTGCAGGGCAAGCAGTCTTAGCTGACGCTAGGAGTTCCTTAGCCTTATCTGGGTTACCAGTGATCTTCCAAGCTGGATCGTGAATATTTCCAGTTGTTGGCTTGTAGTCAAGACCTAGAACAGGCTTAACAGGGCTATCACCAGGTTCACCGTAGTAAACAGATCCACCTGAAAGGTCGATCAGTGCTTGGGTGTTAACAGCGAAGAAGACTGCTTTACGAATATCTAAGCAATCCATGTGGCCAGCAGAAACGTTCATTGCTGCATAACGTACATATGGATCGTAAACGTTCATACGCTGGTTGGCCTTCTTTGGATCATCAAAGAATGCGCGGTTGTTTGCTGGCATCAATCCATCAAGGTTTACTGTGTTTGGAATTGAGTCATCAAGCATGATTGAGTCGCGAACATCTTCAGCTAAGCCGAAGCGAACAACGATGTTATCTGCATATGGTGTACGAACAGAGTCAGAAGACTTCTTCCAAGCTGTGTTACGAACCATTACTAGCTCGTCACCAATCTTGTAAGACTCGACCTTGTATGGACCAGATGAGAATGGTGCCAATGTGTACTTATCGCCAGTGTCCTTTGACTTCTTAACTGGAGCACCTGCTGGGTAAGTAAGTGCGTAGTTGAAGTCAGCGAATGAACGATTTAGCTTGAAAGTAATTGTGCTGCCCTTACAGATAACTGCCTTGTCGTATAGCTCTTGGCCAGTCTTCTTGTATGGACCTGCGTACTTTGAAGTTCCATCTGCATTTAGTGGAATGTCTAGTGAGTTAACTAGGTAAGTAGGACCATCAGTAATTACGTCAGTTGCGAATGGACGTGAAACGCCATACTTAACATCTGCACAAGTAATTGCTGAGCCATCTTCCCAAGTAATTCCTGGACGAAGTGTGAATGTCCATGTCTTAGCAGCGTTGCTTGGAACACCAGTGTTGGTTGCCAAGTCGCCTACTAGAGATGAACCTGATGCACCTGCTACTGGCTTATAAGAAACCAAGTTGCGGTGTAGGAATGAGTTGAAGAAAGCGATATCGCGACCTGTATACATACGGGCCGGATCTAGCTGTTCGAATTGTTCTGCGTGGGTAATGAAATACAGAGTTCCACCAGTTTTGGCGGCTGCATTTGCAGTACCTGCGGTACCTACTAGAACGCCAGCAGCAAGAAGTGCAGTTGCAGCTGTTGTAGCTAGAAGGCGACGACGCAAATGACGTGAAGTCATTTTGGACATTTGTCCTCCTTGTAGATGAGTTTGCTGATCCGCGGCCGCGAACCAGTTTTTAACAGTTCACAGTTGATCTCGCGAGATCTCAACTGCTTTGTTGAACCGTTTCCCCGTATTGCTACGGAAACCTTTTTATTTAGTTGTTTTTGCCGCTCTTAGTTAGCGGCTGCCTTTTGGATCTAACGCATCGCGGATCGCATCACCTAATAGGTTTAGCGATAACACGATAGTCACCAACATAATTGATGGGATTAAAAGATAGGCAGGGTCATCGCGCCAATAGCCAACGGCATCGGCGAGCACCAGACCAAAAGTTGAAGCAGGTGCCTGCACACCAACGCCTAAGAATGAGAAAACCGCTTCGGCAGATAAGAACCCAGGCAGTGAAAGTGAAAGAAAGACGATGGCAGTTGGCCAAAGGTTTGGCAGAAGTTCTTTAGTAATAATGCGCCAGCTTGATGCTCCCATTGCTTGAGCAGCCATCACGAAATCGCGCTCGCGCATAGACATAGCTTGCGAACGAATCAAGCGAGCAAATCCTGGCCAGCCGAAAAATACAAAGAACGTAACTAGAACCACAATACGTGCGGCATTATCTTTTGCGATTCCCATAGCTTCAACGCGCTGAACTAGCGGCAAGCTAAGTGCAATGATCATGAAAGTACCTGGGAAAGAAAGTAAGAAGTCAGAGAAACGACCAACAATTGCATCTACGCGACCCCGGAAATAGCCAGTTGAAATTCCAATCAACATGCCGAGGCCGATTGAAGTAACGCTAGTAATTACCGCAACGGTGTACGAAATTCGAGAACCGTAGAGAAGCAGTGAAAGTACATCGCGACCAGTTCCTGGTTCAACGCCAAGTGGGTGATCGAGTGACATGCCGCCAAATTTTCCGATTGGCATTGCGTAGTCATTTAAAGTTTCTGGGTAAGTATTTACATTGCTCAAGCCGAGTAAGCGAACAATGATTGGTGCGAGAACTGCGGCCATAATGAAGAAGATGGCAACCCATGCGCTAAATACGCCAACCTTGTTACGGCGAAAACGAGTCCAAGCAATTTGCTTGGGTGTACGTTGCGCGAACTCTTGAGCGCTATCTTCAACTTCGAGAACGGCGTTGTCAGCCAATTGATTGAAACCTCTCCACTAACTTCATTTAATACGATCACGTTCTTGCAACCAAGAGGCAAGTACGAGTTACCACACGGTAGCTCACGCCACGCAAGGTTTCGGCAAGGAGTGAACGGTACTAAAACTCTCGGTGAATGGAAACACCAAATGTCTGAATTACCCCATTTTTAGGCTTCAGTTAGGTAACGATTCATATCTATTAAGCAACTGCCTAAGTAACCTAAGCCAGCAATGGCCCGCTAACTATGGGTATCCGAACTCTCAGATCTCACGCCTCGGAATAGCTGGATTGGGATCAACGCACCTAGAGTCATCAGAACCACCCAGAAAACGCCCAAATCGGCATCAATCATCGTGCCGGCAACAGCTGGCCCGATGACGCCAGAGACGCCCCATTGCATTCCCATTAATGCATTTGTGCGGCCACGCAAATGTTCTGGTGAAAGTTCATTTGCTAGAGCTGGCGAAGTTGGCGACCAAACCATTTCACCAAATGCAAAAACAATTTGGCTAATCGACAGCAAAATGCCCGCAACGAAAAGTGGGGCTAACGGTGCAACACCTACAAATATCCAAGAAAGCGCCCAGATTAAGGAAACTGAAACCAAGGCTCGCTGTTTTGAAATGCGGGCAAGTAATTTTAAAACTAGTGGTTGCAGAACAAAAATAGTTATTGTGTTTGCAGCAAAAATTACGCCAAGCCATTTGGGAGATAAATCCAAAACTTGCGTGGCAAATAATGGAATACCCGACATCGTGGCGCCATAACCGAAGATCATCAAAATCAAACCGCCCAGCGAAAGCCGCATCAAGCTAGGGATTTTAAGCAGCTCAGCATAAGAACCGGTTTGTGGTTCATTTTCTTTTGCGACATATTTGCCAACTTCGGGGCCCCGTAAAGAATAAATCGCAAGAAAGAAAACAATGAAAGTACAAGTATCAACTAGGTAAAGAATTTGATAAGAACGTAGCGAACTATTTGAAACGATCAGTGATGAAATTAAGCCGCCTAAACCAAGCCCTAAATTAAGTAACATAAAGTTAAGTCCGAAAATCTTCTGTCGATCTTCTGGCTTGGTCATGCGAGTTAGCATCACTGTTTGCCCTGGCCAAGTAGTGCTATCGCCCAGGGCGCTTAGAGTTGCCACGATGATGGCAGTTGTTTTGTTATCAACAAATGCCCATGAGGCAGTCGCGCAAATTTTCAAGAATAAGCCGGTCAAAATAACTTTCTTGGGGCCAATTCGATCAATTAGCGCACCACTTGGGCCACCAATGATTAAAGACATGGCCGCACTCCAGGCCAGTAATAAACCGCCAAAAGTTGTCGTAAAGCCCCGCATATCGTGCAGATAGACCAAGAGCAATGACATCGTCATTCCCCCACCAATGGCATTAAACCCAACACCAATTACTAGGCGGCGCGCTTTCGGCGATAGTAAATCAAAATACTCAGTGAAATAGCGCATTGTGCGAGCCTATAACTCTGCGACAATACCTGTCATGTCCATTAATGCGAGCCCTGGTTTCAAATTTGAAATCAACAAGTCGGCGGAAAATTCATTTGCGCGAACTGGCACGTTAACGACCCCAAATGGCGTAGTTGAGACACCTACATTTATTCCAGTGGGCACTAAGGCCACAGTTAAATCGGTATTGCCTGAAGCAATGCGCGAACTAGGAGCTCAAGCTCTTCTTTCAAATGCTTATCACCTGTACTTGCAACCAGGTCCAGAAATTCTTGATGCAGCTGGCGGCTTATCAAAGTTTATGAATTGGAATGGTCCGACTTTTACTGACAGCGGTGGTTTCCAAGTTTTGTCCCTAGGTGTGGGCTTTAAAAAAGTTCTAGCGATGGATTCCAAAACTTTTCGTGCCGATGATGTAATTGCTGATAATAAGCAACGCCTAGCTCATGTCGATGACGAAGGCGTAACTTTCAAATCGCACTTAAATGGTTCGATGCATCGCTTTACGCCAGAAGTATCGATGCAGATACAACATCAAATTGGCGCCGACGTAATGTTTGCCTTCGATGAATGCACAACACTTCATAACACTCGTGGCTATCAAGAGCGCGCTTTGGATCGAACTTATGCTTGGGCAATTCGTTGTTTAGATGAACATAAACGTTTAACAATTGAGCGAGCCGATAAGCCTTACCAAGCTCTCTTTGGCGTTATTCAAGGCGCACAATATGAAGACTTGCGGCGCAAGGCAGCAAAAGATTTAGGTTCACTTGAATCATCCGGGATTTCATTTGATGGTTTCGGCATTGGTGGGGCCCTTGATAAAGATTCACTCGGCACCATTGTGCAATGGGTAAATAGCGAACTACCTGAAGAAAAACCAAAGCATTTGCTGGGTATTGGCGCCCCGGAAGATCTATTTGTGGGCGTTGAAAGTGGCATCGATACCTTCGATTGCGTGCTCGCATCACGGATCGCTCGTTCTAGTGCCGTCTACACAATGACTGGCCGCTATAACTTAACCAATGCCACCTATAAGCGAGATTTCAATCCGATCGATAGTGAATGCGATTGCTACACATGCACCAACTACACCCGCGCATATCTAAACCACTTATTCCACGGCAAAGAGATGATTGCCGCGACCTTGGCCACAATTCATAACGAGCGTTTTGTAGTGCGTTTAGTTGATCAAATGCGAGCAGCTCTTAAGACTGGTCACTTCTTTGATTTAAAGGATGAATTCATGGGCCGCTTTAAACATAAATCGGGTCAACACCACGACTAATCTGCGAACCTAGCTTTAAATTCAGCAACTGAAATTTCATAAACATTCTCCGGGCCATCTTCTTCATCAATCTGCACACCTGTAAAAGGAAACCCAAAGTATTCAATAACTTTTATTGATGGCGCATTATCTGGGCTGACCGTATATCTAAATGATTTAACCCCAGGTTGATCTAGCGCCCACTTCCACATTGCCATTAGCGCTTCTTTAGCAAAACCTTGATTGTGAAATTCTGGCTCGATCCCTAACCCAATTTCAACCATCCCGTTTTCATCTGGCACGCCATGAAAACTGGTACTGCCAATAATCTCACGACTTTGCTTCAACACGATCTGGCGCACAAACCACTTATTGCAGCCGGGATCAGCTTTTACTTGTGGCGCTCGCCAGTGAAGTGGGCCTTGAAAATCAACTAAAACTCGATGTGGATTAGTAAAATTAGCGCTCTTTAGAATTGGTGCATCGTCGCGATTTTCAAAAAGCGTAATCAGGTTTGCGCCGCTGATGTGATGAAGTTCGAGACGCTGTGTTACCAGGGTCTCCTGCACCAAATCTAGTTCTGAATCCATCTAACTATCCTAAATTATGAATAGGGTCTGTGCTTTAGATACTGCTTCTTCGCGGCCACTTGCGCTTAATTTGCGATAAATATTGCGCAGATGAGTCTTCATCGTGTTGTGCGAAATATGTAAGGTCTTACCGATAGCCGTAATCGGTTTTCCTGTAGCTAGTGAGCGCAATACATCTATTTCTCGTTTTGTTAACGGTTGACTCAACGCCGCATTCTGATTGTTATTAGTGCTCATTCGCTGAACGGCGGCGCGCGCTAATTCTTCTAGGTACACAGTTGGTCGTTTAGATGCACTTCGGATAATTAACTCCAAAATTGTGGGATCTTGCCGCAAGAAAGTCTCTTTGGCGCCCACTCGGGCACCGACATCAAGACCGATCTTTAAAGCATCCAGCGCCAAAGTTTCTTGCTCGATGTTTGCTTCGCAACCGACTAAGGATTTCCAGATTTTTTCACAAGCGCTGTCGGATTCCAAAATTTCTGGCACTACTTTTTTCTTTACTTCGTTCTTAGATACCGCTCCAAGCGCCTGGCGATATTGGTGGGTAAAGATCAAGTCTTTTGGCAAGCGATTTAGAATCTGGCTAGACCGTTCATAATCTTTAACCCAGAATCTTAGGAAGAGTTCATTTATATCGATAATTAAACTTAAGCCATCTTCGCCTTTAAAATCAGCGGCCAGCTGCCTTTGCTCACGTATGACCGCAAAGGCTTCTTCGATTTTTCCTGTGGTCATCATTGAGCGTGCCAGATAGCACTCAGCCATAAATACCCAGGGCCATTGCTGCCATTCTCGGGCTAACTTCGCGAGTTTTTCCAGTTCGTCAATTGCTTTTTGGCCTTCGCAAAATTCTAGATAACAGCGAGCTTTAATATAGATAGCTTCGGTGTAACCAAAGAAACCCGAATAGTCATTGCGTTGACCAATCTCTTCAGACAACGAAGCAGCATCAAATGCTTGCAGATATTCGCCCTCTAGGAATAACTTCATGGCGAGAATTGTCTGCCAAATAAAAAGGTCATCAGGCGATGTACTGCTCTTGATTAGTTCATTTACTTCGGCTTCAAGCGTATTTAATAATGCCGAATCTTCAAAAATGAATGATCTGGCTGCCATCATTCGCAAAATGCCCAGTCGATCTGATTGTTCGATTGCAGGTTCTGACAGCGGGTCACTAAAAATTACTGCCATTTGATTATCAAATTCCAATAACCTGCCACGGCTAAATGCGATATGCGATAAGGCAGCGGCATTAACTTTTCCGAGAAAGGGAGCAATCTGGGTCTCTCGGTAGGAAAAACTCATCTCTTCAATCAATTGAATCGTGCGATCAAATTCAAAATTGGTTAGGTGACCCATGATCTTTGCTAGTTCCGAAAATATTTTATTGCGTGTGTTGTCTATCGGAAGATAGTTGCTCCAGTAGAGAATATTTCTACCTTCGCTCCTCTGAATCAGTTTCCGGAGCGCCGGCTTGAACATTTGTCGTAAGTAGTCAGAATCGCCAGACTTTACTGCGTGATCTATCGCTAAATTTAGCTGGTCATTTTGTTGAAATAGTTCTGAAATCGCTATTTGATTCTTGCGGTAGTTCTTATTATCAGCCTGAGCTATCTCATTTATTACCTCACGCGCACTGTTATTGAAAATGTATGAGGTTTTTTGGCCAGCAGCCAACATTAGAAAAACACCTTCGGCAGCAAGTTTGTTTAGGTTTGTTTCACTGACAGGTTTCTGAATAACTGCAGCTGCTAAATTAAGATCAAATACCTCAAAACTAGACATTGCAATCAAGATATCTCGAGTCTCTTTTGCTAGTTTTTCAAACTTACTTGAAACTAAATTTTTTACAAGGGTGTCATCTACTTCAAGATCGAATTTACTATCCTCGCCACTCGCAATAATTCCGCAAGCTGAAGGCCACCCATGTGTTTGTTGGACAATTTGATCAAGCTTTTTTTCGTTTGCGGCAACACCTGAGATTTGGAGTAATGATCTAATTTCTTCTTTGGAAAAAACTAAGTCACCAGCTGTAATTACCGATAAACGTCCGATACTTGAAAATCGCTTAAGCGAGACTGAAGGCATTACTCTGCGCAAAGCGAAGATATGAATATTGTCTGGAATCGCATCCATATAATACTGCGTCGCATTTAATTGGTAAGTAAAAACGTCTACAACATTATCTAGCACTAATACAATTTCCTCATTGAGGTTAGCGATTGCTTGAAAAATTTGGGTGACGGTTTTTGCTTCGAAATCAGGTTCAAAGTTAGGAAATTCTTGGCGGATTGCATTTATTAAATATTTCGCTAACCCTGTGGAACTATCAGTCTCTGACATCGTGTACCAAACAACTTTTTTCTTACTTTGTTTGGCCCACTCGGCAATCAGCGAGGTCTTTCCATATCCAGCCGGGGCTACCACCATGGTGTAGCCAGGGGCTCGATCATCAATTAGCTCAAATAGGTGATGCCTGGAAAGGAAATTGGCCGGCAATTCAGGCGGGCGGATTCTCGAAAGGGTGATATCTGAATCAAGCGCAGTCATGGGCATAGGGTTACGCAGATGGGTGAGAATTGCTATCTCTAACCCCTAAATTACAAAGGTTAGGTACTAAATAACCCCTTGCTCTAACCCCGTCGCACGCTTGGCAGCGATAATTACTGGGCGCCCGTTCTCGAGCAAGTGCACGCTAATGCGGTCATCAAAGGCGCTACGCAGCTCGGGTGAGTGGATTACAGACTGAGATTCACCATCTAATAGCACTCGCCCACTTTGCATGATGATGATTCGCTCTGCATACATGGCGCCCAAAGTGATGTCGTGCATCGTTGAAATAATAGTGACGCCGGTTGCCTTAATTTCTTCAACCTTATTAAGAACTGAAATCTGATGATGTAAATCAAGAGCACTCGTTGGTTCATCAAGCAACATAACTTCAGGTTCTTGAACTAGAGCGCGAGCAATTAATACCCGCTGCATTTCACCGCCCGAAAGCGTGTTTACTAATTGGCTCTGCATTCCTAGTAGCTGAGTTGCTTCTAACATCTCATGAACAATATTTCGGCTATGCGCGCTCTCTTTGCCCCAGCCATCTAACTTTGCCCGACCCAACATCACATATTCAGCAACACTCATGGCTGCTGGAATTGATGGACGTTGTGGAACGAATGCGATGTTAAGCGATTTGTTCTTAGCAATTTCACGCCCGTTATATTTAATCGAACCTGAATATGGTTGCATGCCGAGCATTGTGCGCAACAGCGTTGTCTTGCCAGCACCATTGGGGCCAACTAAACAGCTCCAAGTTCCTTCTGGAATATCTAAACTTATTGACTGTAAAACTTCAGCGTTATCAAATCGTACGATGAGATTTTCGATATTAATCACTGGCTACCTCGATTGCGTGCTCGTAGAACGAATAAGAAGAATGGTGCACCAACGAATGCGGTTATGACTCCGATTGGTAGTTCTGCTGGTGATAGCAACGTGCGAGCGCCTAGATCGGCAATAACTAGAAACGCAGCACCCACAAATGCGATCGAAAGTAGCGAGCGGTTTGTAGCCCGCTTGGTTAGCCCTCTAACTAAGTGCGGAACCACGATTCCGACGAAACCGATCAGACCACTAGCCGATACTGCTGTGGCCGTAGCTAAAGTAGCTGCAGCAACGGCAATCAGGCGGATTTTCTGCGGTGAAACCCCTAAGGAATAAGCCTCTTCATCACTTAGCATCAGTGCATCAAGGACTTTGGAAATACGAATTAAGACGAAGAGCGCGATGAAAATATAGAAGCCAGCCCACTTAACTACATCCCAATTGGCAACTGTTAGCTCGCCGAGAATCCAGGAATAAACCGGACGCAAGGCTGCGCTATTGCGTTGTTGCAAATAAGTTTGAAAGGCAGTTGCAAAAGAGCCAACTGCAATACCTGCTAATAACAAA
>Ga0209087_1001043_pt1 | contig 16581 bp, 13 predicted proteins | sample S_130805_EF_Meta_FD_187321 | JGI IMG/M metagenome (GOLD analysis project Ga0209087, IMG submission 187321) | Freshwater microbial communities from Lake Simoncouche, Canada to study carbon cycling - S_130805_EF_MetaG (SPAdes) (version 2) | ecosystem: Environmental > Aquatic > Freshwater > Lake ... | reverse complement strand
CGCCCCCCCCGCCCAAAGGGCCGGGGCACCTGTCCCGCAGGTTGTCCTGCGCCCCCGGCGCCGACAACCTGCGGGACAGGTGCCCCGGCTTCGTGTCATGCCTTTGCGTTTGCTGTTGGATTCGGCCGATCCGGCCGCTTGGGCGGAGTGGCTTCCCAGCGGGCTGTTCCACGGCGTGACCACCAACCCCACCCTGCTGCTCCGGGCGGCTAGGCCCTGCAGGCTTGAGGAACTCGAACGCCTCACCCGCGAGGCTCTGGATTGGGGAATGCAGGAGATCCATCTGCAGGCCTGGGGCGGTGATGCCGAAAATCTGGCGGCCTGTGGAGCCGCGCTCGCGGCCCTGGCTCCGGGGCGGGTGCTGGTGAAGTTGCCGATCACCCGAGGCGGGGCCGAGGCGGCCAGGCCCCTGATCGACACCGGTGTACCGGTGACCTTCACCGCCTGCTACGCGGTGCCCCAGGTGCTGGTGGCCGCCGCCCTTGGGGCTCGCTACATCGCCCCCTATCTGGGCCGCATCGGCGACCTCGGCCGGGATGGTCACGCCGATCTGATCGCGATGCAGCAGGCCCTCGATGGTGTGGGAGCCACCACCCGGCTGCTGGTGGCCAGCCTGCGGGATCCCACGGATCTGACCCGGCTGGCCGCCGCCGGCGTGGGCTGCTTCACCCTGGCCCCCGCGGTGGCCGCGGATCTCTTTGCGGCCGCTCCCACCATCGAGGCGGCGGCGCAGTTCGAGCGGGACGCGGCCGTCGCCGGTGCTCAGGACCGGGGCGCCGGGGCTGCCTAAGCTCGCCGCACACGGAACGGTTGATGGGCAGCGGGCGGTCACTGGGTTTGGCGCTGGCCGGCTGGTTGGAGGCCGGCAGCCTTGGCATCGACAACGGGGTGGCCCTCGGCAACCGCCTGGTGGATGTGCTCGGTGCCGAGCAGAGTCTGGCGGGTCCCGTGCGGGACCTGGCCCGGCGGCCGTTGTTGCGGCAGGCCATCGCTGGCAGCGGCACGGCGCGAAGGGCTGCCTTGAGCGCCCTGGTGGTGGAGCTGCGGGGCACCTACGCGCCGGCGGTGCTGGCCGAGCTGGTTGATCTGCTGGAGGTTGGGCTGGGGGTTGGGGGCCTGGCTGCTTCCGAGGCCGCTGGCGGCAATGGCGGCGGCCCCGGGTCGGTGCATGGCCCCCGTTCTGCTGGAGGGCCCAAAACTGCTGCGGCAGCAAGGCTTGAGGTTTCTGCCCAATTGGTCCAGGGGCAGGGCCCTGGAGGGGGCCCGTACCCTCTGGAACTCCAATCAGGGGCGGGGCTCCCCTCCGCCGCGCAGGGCCTGCCAGCGGGCGCGGTCGTGGAACCGGGAGCCGTTGTTCCGCCGGCGCCGGCGCTGTCGCCTGCTGATCCTCAGCGCGCCCCCCTCGGTCGTCGTCTGCACCCCCTGGATTTGCTGCGCAACCTGGGGCGCGATCTCCGTCCGCTCGGGCCCGGTCTGGCGCTGGGGGCGGCCATGGCTCTGGTGCTGGCCTGGCTGGCCGGTGTGCTCGACCGGCAGCTGCTGGCCCCCCGCCAGTGGAGCGCCGGCCTCGTGCTCGCCCTGACGCTTGCCGCCCTGCAGATCGCCACCCTGCCGGGGCCCCTGCGCTTGCTGCGCCGCTCAGCGCTTCTGGAACAGGAGGAGAGCGCCCAGCCCCGGCTTGCCTGGCGGTGGGTGAGCGCGCCCTGGCTCCATCGCCGCAACGGCGAGGCTCTGGTGAATGTGCTCCTGCTGGTGCTGATCCTTGGGCCCACTCCCCTGGCCCTGGATCAGGTGGTGCTGCGGTATTGCCTCACCGCCCTCGCCTGCCTGGCCCTCGCTGCCCTTGCGGCCCGTCGGCAAGGCCTTCGCCATCAAAGCTGGGCCGGTGCCTCCGGTGCCGTTGGCGCCCTGGTGGGTTTGGCGGTGGGGCTGAGCCTGCTGCGCTGGCGGGTGATCGGCTTCTCGATCGGCGAGATCATGGTTCCAGCCTGGGTGTTGCTGGTGGTGGTGGGAAGCCTGCAGCTGGCCTGGATCCTGCCCCGAGCCCACCCCGGCGATCCCGGCAGGCCGGGCCAGCGGCTGCTGGCCTCGCCCTGGTGGTGGGGCCTGATGCTGGGTCTGGGTTGGGCGGTGGTGAGCCGGGGATCGGTGCTGCTGCAGGGCTGGCTGAAGCACCACCCGGGGTGACGCCCTGGCTCAGGCGGCCCCCTGCGCAACCTGGCCCTGGGCCGCCTGCATGAAGCGGCCCCAGAGCTCGGCGGCCAACACACTGCTGGCGGCCTCGGCGGGGCGGTTGTCGTCGTTGCCCATCCACACGCCGGTGAGGATGCCGCTGGCGGGGGAATAGCCGATGAACAGCACATCCACGCCGTCGTTGGTGGTGCCGGTCTTGCCGCGGGCACCGGCGATAACTCCGGCGGCTCGGCCGGTGCCGTCGCTCACCACATCGCGGAGCAACCGGTCCATGCGGGCGGCCACGGCGGGATTGATCAGCTGGCGCGCTTCCTCGCCCACGGGATCGGTGATCGCCCGCGGCGGGCAGGCCTGGGGTTTGCTGTAGTCGGGGCAGAGGCCCAGGTCGATGATGCGTTGCACGCCATGCATCGGCACCGAACGGCCGCCGTTCGCCACCACGGCGTAGGCGCGGGCCATCTCGTAGAGGTAGGTGGCATCCCCGCCCAGCACCATGTTGTGGTCGGCATGGAGGGCTGTGCTGATGCCGAGCCGCCGCGCCTGGGCGATCACCCGCTCCAGTCCCACCCGATCGGCCAGCCGCAGCGCCACCACGTTCTCCGACTTGGCGAAGCCCACCGCCAGGCTGGTGTTGCCATCGCTGTCGCCGGCGCCATGGCTGCAGCCCGCCACGCCGCCCAGCGGGGCGCAGCTGATCCGCTCGGTCGGTTCGATGTCCTTGTCGAGGGCCGCCAGAAACGTGAAGAGCTTGAAGGTGGAGCCGGGCTGGCGCAGGGCCTGAACGCGATCAAAGCTGCTTTTGCGGTAGTCGCCGCCGCCCACGTAGGCAAGGATCGCGCCGCTGCGCACATCCAGGCTGATCAGGGCCGCCTGGTTGAGGCCCATCGGCCGGGCTTCCTTCTCCAAAAAGCGACCCACTTCGCGCTGGGCCAGCTGCTGCAGGCGGGGATCCACCGTGCTCACCACGGCGTAGTTGCCGCCGCCCCGCTGGGGATCGAGGTTGAGGCCGAAGCGGCGGCCCTCCAGTTCGCCGCGCACGTAGTCGCTGAAATAGGGGTAGCTCTCGCGGCTCGATTCGCGGCAGGCGGAGGGATCGATGTTCAGGGGCCGGCGCAGGGCGTCGCGCAGGCTGTCTTGATCAATGAAGCCCTCCTCGTGCATGCGCCCCAGCACCAGGTTGCGGCGCTGCAAGGGCGCCCAGCTGTCCACTGGCTCATCGGGGGCAAGGGGGGCAAAGCAGGGGCTGTAGCCGTTCGGGCTGGGCAGCAGGCCCACCAGGAAGGCGGATTCGGCCAGGTCGAGCGCGCGGGCCGACTTGCGGAAATACAGCTGGGCCGCCTGCTCGAAGCCCTCGCTGCCCAGGCCCAGGGGGGCACGGTCGAGGTACATCTTGAGGATGCGGCCCTTGCTGTAGCCGGTCTCCAGTTGCCAGGCCACCCAGAGTTCACGCAGTTTGCGGCCCAGGCTCACATCGTTGCCGACGGCCGGGTCGTAGAGCCGGGCCACCTGCTGGGTGAGGCCACTGCCGCCGCCCGTTCCCTTCACCAGGGAGCGCAGGGTGCCGAACAGGTCGAGGCCGCTGTTCCAGCCGAAGCGGGCATCCTCCGAGGCGAGCAGGGCCAGGCGCAGGTGGCTGGGGTAGTCGGCCAGGCTGGGCAGGGCGGTGGCGGCACCCTCGCGGGCATCGATGCGGCGGAAATCGGCCGCCACGATCTTGAGGGGGCCGCCGTAGAAACGGATCCTGGAACCGCCCGCGATGCTGCTGGCCCCGAGCAGGGCTGCCACCAGGAGGGCGGAACCCACCAAGGCGGCCAGGCCGGCGGCCCGCAGCAGTTGCTCCAGGGGGCTGGCTGGGTGCCGATAGCGCAGGGTGGGGGTGGCTCCCTTGAGGGGGGATCCCAGCTGGATCCGGTCGCCATGGCGCAGGCCGATCGCGCGGATCCGCTGATCACGCCAGAAGATCCCATTGGCGGAGTTGAAATCCTCGAGGCGGTGGTCGCGGTCGCCGCGCCGCTCCCGTTCCACGAAGGCGTGCACCCGGCTGATGCCGGCCGCCCGGCAGGGGAGCTCGCAGTCCGGATCGCGGCCCACCCGCACCCGCTCCTCCGTGAGCGGCAGACGGCCCGTGCAGTGCTCGCCTTCCCACAGTTCCAGCACCGCCTCGTGGTGGGTGAGCCCTCGCCAGGCCTCCGCTAGGGCGCGGCGCCGGTTGGGCCAGGGAGCTGGTTCCAGCAGGGCCCGGCCCAGCTCCCTCCAGGGCGCCCATGCCGCGCCAAGGGCCGGGATGGGCAGGCCCCCAAGGGCCGCCGGGGATGGGCTGGCACCCTCAGGTCGCCGCTCAGGGGCCGATGACCGCTCGGAGGAGGGGAGGACGTCCCGGGCCGGGATGGCTCCGTTGCCCGGGACGGGACTGGGGCTGGCGCCCGGAGCCGGGGGGGAGGTGGCCATCGCGGCGTGGCGGGTTGGGGCCCGGGCCCCATAGGCTACCGGGGTGGATCGGACCCATTCGGTGCAGCGTCGGCGGGATCCCTGGGCTCCATTCCGGATCTGGATCGCCTTCACGATCGGGCTTTATGCCCTCAGGGCGGCCCTGGTGACCACGCCGCTGGGGGCGATTCCGGGCTTCGTGCTGTTGCTGATGGTGCTGGTGGCCCTGGTGCTGGCCGCCCTGGCTCTGCTGCGGCCGGGGCGGGTGCAGCGCTGGCGGGAGGGGCCGTGATGGCCACCGGCGCCCGGCTGGTGTGGCTCGACCGTTCGGCTGCCCCAGTGTCGCTGGAGGGGGCGAGCCCCCTCACGATCGGGCGGGATCCCGCCAACCGCCTCTGCCTGGCCGCTGAAGCGGGTCTCTCCCGCCACCATGCCGAGCTGCGTCCCGCCGGCGAGGGCCGGTGGCTGGTCTGCGATCTGGGCAGCAGCAATGGCACCTATGTGGAGGGGGAACGGTTGAGTGGTTGCCGGCCCCTGGCTCCTGGCGATCGCATCCGGCTGGGGCGGCGGGGGCCGCTGCTGCAGTTTCTGCAGGGGGCTGCTCCGGAATTCGCCGAGCCCCAGCCGGCCCCGTTCTCCTCCGGTGCCGAATCCTTTCCGGCCTCCGCCAGGCGGCCCAAGCCGGGGGCAGTCCCCGTCGATCCTTCCCGTGCGCCTATCGCCCGGCCGTCCGCCCCGGTCGCCCCTACCCCCGTTCCGCTCCGCTCGGTTCCACCCAGCGCCGGGGCCAGCCCAGCCAAGCCGCCGCTCCGGCCGGCCTCGTCCAGGGAGCGCCCCGCATCCCCTGCCAGCGCCGGTGCCTTGCCGGCAGCCTCGAACCCGGCGGTGTTCGCTGGCAGCATCACCGTGGCCGGCCGGTCCATCCCCCTGGAGCAGATCCGTGGCGTGGAGGTGCGCAGCCAGGCCCGCCATCCGCACGTGTTCAGTTGGTGGGTGCTGGCCTGCCTGGGGGGGCTGCTGCTGCTGCCCTTTCCAATGCTGTTCTGGCCCTGGCAGGCGGCGGCGCTGGTGGTGGTGATCCTGCTGGGCCGCCGCCGGGAGCACACCCTGATCCTCACCCTGCGGGACGGCCGGGCCCATCGCCACGTCTTCGCCGATCGCCCCGCTGCCCTGGCCCACGGCCAAGGGGTGCGGCGGGCCCTTGGCCAGGTGCCGGGCCCCGATCCATGACCATGGCCTGGATGCTGCCGACCGGCACCACCCACCGCTTCGGCGGGATCGACGCACCTGTGCGGATCCTGAGGGGGCTGGGGGGGGGGAGCCAGGGCCAGGTGTTTGAGGTGGCTGTCGACGATGAGCTCCTGGCGCTGAAGTGGTATTTCCCCGGCTTCTTGCGGCGTGATCCAGGCCTGGCGGAACGGCTGGCCGAGAGCATCCGCCGGGGCGCCCCCAACGGCGATTTCCTCTGGCCCCTGGCCCTGCTGCGTTCGATCGATCCGCCAGCGGCGCTGCCTGTCGCCGCTGCCTCGGGCTTCGGCTATCTGATGCCCTTGCGCCCCGCCGGCTTCTGCGGGGCCGTGGACCATGCGGCGGGCCGGCTCACGATCAGCCTCCAGAACGTGCTGCGCAGTGCGTTTTTTTTAGCCAGGGCCTTCCATGCCCTGCACAGCCGCGGCCTCAGTTATAAGGACGTGTCCCTGGGGAATCTGTTCCTGGATGCCGGACGGGGCCGCATCCTGATTGGCGACAACGACAACGTGGAGGTGAGCGGCCGCGGCGGCGGCGCCGTTGTGGGTACCTGGGGGTTCATGGCGCCGGAGGTGGCCCTGGGGAGCGCCCGGCCGGATGGCGGCTCCGATCTCTTCTCCCTGGCCGTGCTGCTGTTCCATCTGCTCACCCGCCACGATCCCTTCAAGGGAGCGCTGGAGCGGGCGATTCCCTGCCTGGATCTTCCCTCCCGCCGGCGGCTCTATGCCGAGGAGCCGCTGTTCGTGTTCGATCCGCACGATGGCCGCAACCGCCCCGATCCGATTGAGCATGCGGCGGCCCTGATCACCTGGCCCCTGTACCCCCGGCCACTCCAGCAGCTGTTCGAGCGGACCTTTGGTCCGGGGCTGGCCGATCCCCGCAGCCGCACCCTCACCGGCCAGTGGTGCCAGCAGCTCGCAGCCAGCCTGGATCAGCGGCGCCTCTGCCCGGTGTGCGCCGAGGAGAACCTCCTGGAGGTGACGGCCGCCGGGCTGTGCCGCTCCTGCGCCGCCCCCCTACCGCCCCCGCCGCGGTTGCGCACGGCGGCGGGGCTGGTGGCCGTGGCCGACGGCAATGATCTCTACCCCCACCACTTCGATCCCCTGCTGCCGGAGGACTTGGAGCACCCCCTGGCCCGGGTGGTGGCCCATCCCCAGCGTCCCCGTCTTCTGGGTCTGCGGAACCTCTCGCTTCATCCCTGGACCCTGACGCTGCCAGGGGGGGAGGCGTTCACGGTGGCTCCCGGTGAAACGGGTAGCCTCGCCCAGGCGACAACGCTCAGCACGCTGGACGGGGAGGTCACGATCGAACGGCCCGTCGAAGCCTCGGCGGAAGCGGCCCATCGGTGAAGGACTCCAGGGTTCCAATAGGCCCCAATCGACTCCGGCCTCCCCCTGGCCCTGCCCTCCGGCCCGGCCGATCAAGGCAGTCTCGATCAGCTCCCTCTCCCGAACCGACCGGAGAGACCCGACCGGCCTCACCCGACCCGATCGTCCGGCTCCGACCTCCAGTTGGCCTTTCGGGGCCCGTCGATCCTGCCTCGATCCAGCCCCACGCCTCTGACGCGACCCTAGTTTTTCCTTCCCTCCGCTCCCTCAGCCCCCGACCCAGCGCTCCGATGGCTTTCCCCAACGTTCGTCTGGCAAGTCGTCCGCTTCATTTCATCTATCTCTGCGACTGTTCCGGCTCGATGGAGGCCCAGGGCAAGATCCAGGCGCTCAACCAGGCGATTCGCCAGTCCCTGCCAGGGATGGCGGCCGTGGCCCGCGACAACCCCGAGGCGCGCGTGCTGGTGCGGGTGGTGCGCTTCGCCGACCGGGCCGCCTGGCACATCGCGACGCCCACCCCGGTGGAGGAGTTGCAGTGGGAGGACCTGCGGGCGGGCGGGGTCACCGCCCTGGGGGAGGCCCTCGAGCTGGTGGCGGCGGTGTTGCGCAGCCCGCCGATGGAGCAGCGGGCCCTGCCGCCGGTGCTGGTGTTGATCTCCGATGGCCAGCCCACCGACGACTTCGAGGTGGGGCTTGCCGCCCTGATGGCCGAGCCCTGGGCGCGGCGGGCCGTGCGGCTGGCGATCGCCATGGGCCATGACGCCGATGGAGAGGTGCTGCAGCGCTTCATCGGCCCGCCCGCTGCCGTTGGATCCGCCGGCGGCGGCCTGCCTCCTGGCGAGGTGCCCGGGGCCAGCGGCGAGATGCCCCGCCATGGGCCGGGCCGCTCGCCACGGCGCCCGCTGCAGGCCACCGACGCCACCACCCTGGCCCGCTACATCCAGTGGGCCTCCACCGCGGTCGTGGGGGCCGCCTCCAGCAGTGCCAGTCGCCTCGCGGACGCCGCCGCCAGTCAGGAGGCCGTTCCGCTGCCAGAGCTCCCCCCCACCGAGCTCGACCCGCTTGACGAACCCGACCCCCTCAAATGGTGAGCAGGCCATGCTGAGCCGCTGGCTCGTTCCCGGGGTGTGCTCCCGCCGGGGGGCCGCCCATCGGCGTCGCGGTCAGCCCTGCCAGGACGCCTCGCTGCAGCGGGTCTTCACCCTCCCGGGTGGCCTGCCCCTCACCCTGCTGGCGGTGGCCGATGGCCATGGGGGTTCGGCCTACATCCACAGCGACGTGGGCAGTGCCCTGGCCTGCCAGGTGGCCGCCGAGGTGGTGGCCGCCGAGCTGGACCGCCTGCCGGCCGGAGGGACGCCCCCGGGGGGCGCGGATCTGATGGCGCTGCGCCGTTGGCTTGCCGAAGGCCTCCCCACCACCCTTCATCAGCGCTGGCTGGCGGCGGTGCGGCAGCACTGGTTGGCGGGCCCCGGCAGGGGGGAGGGAGGCGCCGCCTTTTCGCCGCTGCCCTATGGCTCCACCCTGGGGCTGCTGCTGTTAACGCCCCGCTGGTGGGCCCTGGCCGGTCTGGGCGACTGGGATCTGGTGCGGGTTGATCAGGCGGGGGCGGCTGAACTGCTCAGCCAGGAGGTGGCCCCCCCTGGAGCCGGCGAGGCCACCGCCAGCCTCTGCCAGGAGGGGGCGGACCTGGGTGGCTGGTTCCGTTCCTGGGTGTGGCCCCTGGAGCACCAGGGGTACCCGTTTTCCCTGGTGCTCTGCACCGATGGCATCCGCAAATCCTGTGCGAGCGATGCCGATTTCCTGGCCCTGACCGCGTGGCTGGCGGCTGAGCCGGCTGCCACCGCCGGCCTTTGCGACACTGTGGCCTCCGATTCCCCGCACTCCGACACCGCCCACTCAGACATCGGCGGCTCCGATACCGGCGAAGGGGGGGCCGGGGGCGAGGCCTTCCTGGCGGAGGCCCTCGATCGGATCAGTGCGGAGGGCTGCGGGGATGACGTCAGTGTCGCGATCGGGCGCTGGCAGCCGGGGGAGATGGGGGCGCTCCCCCCATCCGATCCTCCGGCACCGACGGCATCGGAGCCCCGGCCCCCCCTCCGCTTGGGCCCGCTCCTGCTCATCGGCGGCCTGGCCCTGCTGTTCGGCTTCGCCCTGGGGCGGAGGCTCCCCCTCGCCTCCGGTCTTGCGGGTCCGTCGTTGGTGCCGCGGCCGGTGTTGCCTCCGGCCGGCCGGGAGCCCCTGCGCCGCGAGGTGGAGCGCCTCTGCGGCGACCCAGCGCTGCTGGTTCCCAGCCTGCGCACCCGCCATAGCCAGGTGCTGGGGCTTCGCCAGGGCACGCTTCCGCCCGAGCCCCTCCTGATCGATGCCGCCCGCGATCCGCTCGGAGCCCTGATCGCGGCCAGCTTCCTGGAGCAGCAGCCCGAAGCGGGTCGTCAGAATGATTTGCCCTCTCTCGGGTTGTGTCCGGCCCTGCGGTCCGCGCTGGGCGGCCTCTGGCTTCCTTCGAGCACCCCAACGATCCCCGCCATGGGCTCCACCTCCCGCCGCCCTTCCCCCTGATGTCAGACTACGCGCTTGGGGTGCGGCTGCGAGCGATCCTGTTGCAGGAGCGGGCCCGGGGCCTTCCCCTGGAGGCCCGCCGCCTACAGGCCTTGGTGGGTGATCTCTGCGAGCAGGAGCAGCTGGCCCTGGTGCCGCCCCTGCGCCACCTGCTGCTCTCGCCCGCCTTCGCGAGTGAGGTGGGCCGCACCCCGCCGCTCGGCGAACCCCGCAGCCGCCTTCGCTTCCTCCAGGAGCTGCGGGAGGTTTTCGCCGCGCCCCTCTGCGATCGCATGGAGGCCGTGGTTGGGGGACTGCTGGATCTCCCCCCTACTGGCCCCGCCGTCGGGAGCGGCTGCACCGATGCGCCACCAGCCACCCCGGTGCTGGCGGTTCCCATACCGCCTCCATCGCTGGGCGATGGGGCCGGGGGACCCCCAAGGAACGCCTGGCCGATCGCCCTGGCCGCCTTCCTCGGGGGTGCCCTGCTGCTGGGGCTGGCGGGGGTGTTCTTCTGGCTGGCGGAACGCCACAGTCCGGCCCACCAGGGTGCGATCCCATCGCGGCCCAGCCCTGAAGGGGGAGGCCCGATCGGCCTGGAGCGCCGCGAAGGGGCGGAACGGGCGGCATCCCCGCCGATCGCGGCACCCCAGGCTGCCTCGGGCGAGATCCCTCCAGCGGTTGCGGTGGAGACCCCACCGGCGCCAGCTCTGCCGCAGGCTCCGGGCACCCAGGAAGGGGCGGATGGCCAGGCGGCCGCCGTCCGCACGTTGGAGTCTTTGTACCAGGCCCTCTCCCGCCAGGACTTTGCTGCCGCTCGGGCTTTGTTTAGCGGCGAGGCCGCCGACCAGTTCGACCCAACTTTCTTCCGTCAGTTCACCCGGGTGGAGGTGTCCGATCTCCAGCCCACCGCCCGATCGGCTGGCTCGATCACCCTCGACGGGGTGGTGAGCTTCTTCTACCCGGATGGTTCCCTCCAGGAGGAGGCCCGTACCTTCACCCTTGATACCAACAGCGACCCTCCCCGGGTGGTGGCCAGCGCCTTCGACAGGGTGTTGCGTCCGCGCCGTCCCTCTCCCTGAGCCGGCTGACCAACAAAAAAAGGCGGCCCCAGGGCCGCCTCCATGGATCGGATATGGGCCGCGATTCAGGCGGTACCGCAGAAGGTGATGTCGGGGAACTTGAGCTTGGCTTCATCGAGGGATTTGCCGCGGCCTTCTTCCTGCCAGTAGTTGATCACCTCGGTGGCCTTGTTGAGGATCTCAACGCGCTCGTTGTCGGTGATCCAGCTCTTGGCTTCCAGCTCGCCTTTGAGGGTTTCCCAAGCATCCTCCCGGGGCCAGAAGAAGTAGGCGGTGAGGGGGCTGGGGCCGCCGCCCACGATCTGATCAACGGCTAGGGCGACGTTGTCGGGCAGCCAGAGGATCTTCAGCAGGAAGCGACCTTCATCGGCCTTGGGGGTGTAGCCGGAGGGAACGCCGTCTTCGTCGATGGTGGCGGTGGCCAGGGCCGCGCTGCCGCCCCGCATCACGGGCCGCCCTTCGGTGGTCACGGCCGGAACGTCTGCCTCGGCCCCGGCAGCAGCGCTCAGCTCAGCCGCATCAACGGCGCTCTCGGATGCTGTCATGGTCTCGGAGCTCAAGGGACGCTCAGGCAAACAACTAGCCTACCAGCCGCATCGGAGGGTTCCCTTGTTCCCCCGCGCAGTACTTCTGTTCGACATCGATGGCGTGATCCGGGACGTGGCCGGCAGCTATCGACGCGCCATCGTGGAGACGGTGCACCACTACAGCGGCTGGTGCCCCGATCCGACCGCGATCGATGCCCTGAAGGCTGAGGGCTGCTGGAACAACGACTGGGAGGCTTCGCTGGAGCTGCTGCGGCGCCATCGCATCCCTGGCACGGAGGCCGCGCCGTCGCCTGATTCGCCGCTGCGATCGTCGGGGACAGGCGCTTCTGCGCCGCCTGCTGGCTTGGCCTTGCCCGTCCCAGCCACCGACCCATCCACCGTCCCAGCCCCGTCCACCGCAACCCGGGGGGCCAGGCCGGCCTCGTTCTGTCCATCGCCCGTCCCCGTGCCAGCGCCCCTGCCCTCCCTGGCGGAGCTGGTGGAGGTGTTCGGGGGGTTCTATTTCGGTGGCGACCCCGACGGGGACCCAGCCCTCTGGCGCGGCTTCATCGGCAGCGAACCGCTGCTGGTGGAACCCTCTTTCTTCACCGAACTCAACGCGGCCGGCATCGCCTGGGGCTTCGTGAGCGGCGCCGAGCCCCCCTCGGTGCGCTACGTGCTGGAGCAGCGGCTGGGGCTGCTGGATCCGCCGCGGATCGCCATGGGTGATGCCCCGGATAAACCCGATCCCACCGGCTTTCTCCAGCTGGCGGAGCGGTTGCTTGCGGAGGGCGCCGGCACCGGCCTGGGGGCTTCCTCACCGCCGGTGGCCTACCTGGGGGACACGGTGGCCGATGTGCTGACCGTGCAGCGGGCCCGGCAGGTCTGCCCCCATCAGCGTTTCCTCAGCCTGGCGGTGGCGCCGCCCCACCTGCAGGGCCCGGAGCATCTGGAAGCCCGCCACGCCTATGAGGAGCGGCTGCGCCAGGCCGGTGCCGACCGGATCCTGCCGGCCACCGCCTCGGTGCTCGCCTGCCTCGAAGCGCTGTTGGCGGCAACCTGAATCCGCCCGGTGGGCTTCAGCGCTCCATGGCCGCCGGCGCCTTCAGGGCCGCGGCCGTGAGGTTCTCGTGGCCCCGCTCGGTCACGGCCACGTCGTCCTCGATGCGGATGCCGATGCCCTTCCAGCGGTCGTCGATGGCGGGCTGCCCCTCGGGCACCGCCAGCCTGTCACTCACATACAACCCCGGCTCCACGGTGAGCACCATGCCCGGCTCCAACTCCACGTGGTGCTCGCCCAGCCGGTAGGCCCCCACGTCGTGCACATCGAGGCCGAGCCAGTGGCCGGTGCGGTGCATGTAGAGGTGGCGGAAGGCCCCCTGCTCGATCAGGCCATCCACTTCGCCCATCAGCAGCCCCAGCTCTACTAGTCCCCTCACCAGCACCCGCACGGCGGTGTCGTGCACCCCTGCGGCGGTCTGGCCCGGCGCCACCGCCGCCACCGCCGCCTCCTGGGCCGCGAGCACCAGCTCGTAGAGGGCCCGCTGCTCGCCGCTGAAGCGGCCGTTGATCGGGAAGGTGCGCGTGATGTCGCCGTTGTAGTAGTCGTCGAGCGAGCAGCCGGCGTCGATCAGCAGCAGGTCGCCATCGCGCAACAGGCCGTTGTTGCTGGTGTAGTGCAGCACGCAGGCGTTGTCGCCGCCGGCCACGATCGAGCCGTAGGCCGGGCCCCGGGCGCCCTGTTCGAGGAAGTGCTGCTCGATCACCGCCTGCACCTGCCGCTCGTTCAGCCCGGGCCGGGCCACCTGGCGGGCCAGCTCGTGGGCCTCGGCCGAGATCCGGGCCGCCTCCCGCATCCGCTCGAGCTCCTCGGGGGCTTTGCGCAGCCGCAGTTCGTGCAGCAGCGGGCAGGGGGCCACCAGCCCCAGGGCGGCGCGGCCGCTGCGGGGGGCCCGATCCAGTTGGGCTCCCCAGGCCTGGAGCACCAGCGGTTCCACCTCCGGGTGGCGGCCCACCCGGAAGGCGATGCCCTCGGCTCCCTCCAGATAGCCCGGCAGCCGCTGCGCCAGCTCCTCGATCGGATGGGCCAAGGCGGCGCCGAAGTGCTCCACCGCCCCCTCGCAGCCCCAGCGGAAGCCGTTCCACACCTCGGCGCTTGCTTCCTTGGGTGCCACGAACAGCACGAAGGGGTTCTCCGGCAGGTGGGGCAGGAACAGGGCCACCGCCCCGGGCTCATCGAAGCCGGTGAGGTACCAAAAGTCGCTGTTCTGGCGGAAGGGATGCTCCACATCGGCGTGGTGGGTCACCAGGGGGGCCGCCGGAATCACTGCCGCCGCGCCGCCAAGGCGATGCAGGAAGCGGTCCCGCCGGTCGGCGAACAGGGCCAGATCGGAGCAGGAGGCGGGGGCGTGGGACACGGGCAGCGGATGGAAATGGAGGGCGGGGGAACCCCGAGAGCGGTGGAACCGCGGCGTGGCTGAACCTGGGGAGTGGGTGGGGCCTGCTGGTTTTCGCCCCGCAGCCGGGGGCGAGCCGGCGATTGGCCTGGATCACTAGAGGGCTCCCTGAGGAGCGGCAAGGCCGCTGGGCGGTCCGGGAACCCCGGCCGGCATGGCGTGGGGGCAACCCTATGGCCCGGCCGCGCATCGCGCGGTCCAGGAGGCGCTGATCCCGCTCCCGGTCGGGACCCTGCCGCTGAGCTGGAGGTCAGTCCGATTCGGCCTCCAGATCCGCCCTCCTGGGCTGGGGTTGCGTTCCAGGCCATCGATCCGGCCTCCCCTGCGACCTCCCCTGTGGAGCCCCGGCCATGCGCCGGTCCGGCCATCCCTACGGCGCGGGGTGGGCACAACCGATTAAATACAGATAACGCCCTGATTTCCCCCCCCCGTGCCCATCGTTGAGCAGGCCGCAGCGCCGGCCGCCCGATGAACGACCTGCTGCTGCTGGCCCTGGTCGTGGCACTGATGCTGGTGGGCTCCTTCTTCTGCTCCGGTGTGGAGGCGGCCCTGCTCACCGTGAACCCGGTGAAGGTGCATGAGCTAGCGCGGCGCGAGCGGGCCGTGGCGGGGGCGCGCGAACTCGAACGACTCCGTCAGCGGCTCGGGCGCACCCTGGCGGTGCTCGTGATCGCCAACAACATCTTCAACATCTTCGGCAGCATCATGGTGGGCGGTTTCGCCGCCTCGGTGTTCAGCCACCGTGGCATCAGCGGGCCTGCCCTGCCGCTCTTCTCGGTGGGTCTCACGGTGCTGCTGATCCTTCTGGGCGAGATCCTGCCCAAGTCGATCGGGAGCCGCCTGGCCCTGCCCGTGGCGCTCAGCACCGCCCCGGCCGTGGGGCTGGTGGTATGGCTGATGGCGCCGGTGGTGCTGTTGCTCGAGCGGGTGCTGCCCTCGATCACCGCCGAGAACGAGCTCAACACCGATGAGGAGGAGATCCGCCAGTTGGCCCGGCTCGGCTCCCAGAAGGGGCAGATCGAGGCCGACGAGGCGGCCATGATCGCCAAGGTGTTCCAGCTCAACGATCTGACCGCCCGCGATCTGATGGTGCCCCGGGTGGCAGCCCCCACCCTCGATGGCCACGCCAGCCTGGCCGAGCAGCGGCCGCTGCTGCTGCGCCAGCCGGCGGCCTGGTGGGTGGTGTTGGGTGAGGAGGTGGATGAGGTGCTGGGCGTGGCGAGCCGAGAGCGGTTGCTCACCCAGCTGCTGGAGGGCCAGGGGGATGCTCGCGTGGCCGATCTGGTGGATACGGTCGAGTTCGTGCCCGAGATGATTCGCGCCGATCGCCTGCTCACCAGCTTCCGGCGCAACGGCGCCGGCGTGCGGGTGGTGGTGGATGAATTCGGCGGTTTCGTGGGTGTGGTCGGTCCGGAGGCCGTGCTCGCCGTGCTCGCCGGCTGGCGGCGCCGTCCCGCCGGCAGCCCGGAGGTCGGCCCATGACCCCGACGCGCCCCTCAACGGTCAACGCTGCGGCGGCCCCGCGGCGCCCCAGGGCAGCTCGGCCGGCCGCACACCAAGATCCGCCGCCCGCCGTTCCCCCTACTCCGGAGCGCTGTCGCCTGCTCCTAGACCGCTGGCGGGCTGGTCTCGACCTCAGTCCGCGCGAGAGCAGCCTGCTGACCCCCGAACTGGCGGGCCTGGACCGTCAGTTGGCCCGGCTGGAGCAGCGACGGCCGCGGGTGGCGGTGTTCGGCCGCGTGGGGGTGGGTAAGTCGAGCCTGCTCAATGCCCTGCTGGGGGAAGCCAGCTTCGCCACCGACGTGGCCCACGGCTGCACCCGCCACCAGCAGGGCCGCCCCTGGAACCGGGCGATTCCAGGCCTGGCGGGCGTGGAGCTGGTGGACACGCCGGGCATCGATGAGATCGCCGCCGCCGCCAGGGCGCGGCTGGCGGCCCGGGTGGCCCTGGGATCCGATCTGGTGCTCCTGGTGCTCGATGCCGACCTGGGCCGGGTGGAGATCGAGGCCCTGGAGACCCTGCTGGCCAGCGGCAAGCCGCTGCTGCTGGTGCTCAACCGCAGCGACTGCTGGCCTGTCGAGGAGCTGCCGGCGTTGCAGGCCAGCATCCGGCGGCGGCTGCCGGCGGGCGCCGCCCACCTCGAGCCGATCGTGGTGGCGGCGGCGCCGCGGGAGCCGTGGCTGACGGCCGACGGGCGGGTGCGCAGCGAGGCGGCCGCCCCCCGGATCGCCCCGCTGGAGGCGGCCCTGCTCGATCTGCTGGAGCGGCACGGCCCCCTGCTGCTCGCCCTCAATGCGCTCCGCGCCGCCGACCGTTTCAGCCAGTCGCTGCACCGGTCCCGACTCCAGCACGGGCGCCGCCAGGCCCAGGAGCTCATCGGTCGGTTTGCCGTGGGCAAGGCCGCCGGTGTGGCGGTGAATCCTCTGCTGCTTGTGGATCTAGCCGGCGGTATTGCCTGCGATAGCGCCTTGGTGATGCAGCTCTGCCAGCTCTACGGCCTGCCGATGGGCGGCCGCGGCGCCCGCGAGCTCCTGACACGTCTTTCCGGCCATAACGCCCTGCTGGGGGGCGCCCAGCTCGGCCTGCAGTTGCTGCTTGGAGGTCTGCGTCAGTTGCTGCTGCTGGCGGTGCCGATCAGCGGCGGGCTGAGCCTGGCGCCGGCGGCGCCGGTGGCCCTGGCCCAGGCGGCCCTGGCGGTGCACACCACCCGGCGCACGGGGCGCCTGGCGGCGGCCGAGCTGCTGCGCTCCGCCACCGCTGCGGGCCAGCCGGGCGCCCTGCT
>Ga0209087_1001042_pt1 | contig 16594 bp, 21 predicted proteins | sample S_130805_EF_Meta_FD_187321 | JGI IMG/M metagenome (GOLD analysis project Ga0209087, IMG submission 187321) | Freshwater microbial communities from Lake Simoncouche, Canada to study carbon cycling - S_130805_EF_MetaG (SPAdes) (version 2) | ecosystem: Environmental > Aquatic > Freshwater > Lake ... | reverse complement strand
ACGCCTAGCGCATTACATACATCAACTCCGAACCAGGGGATGGCAGATTGAGGATCAGTTTGAACACGATCCCGATAGGCCAAACCACAAATGGAAACGCTATTGGCTCAAGAAAGCGCCATCTATGGCCGCAATGAAGAGGGCAAAATGATGGACTATTCCGAATACTTGCTACGCATTAATCGTCTCATGCAAGAGACACACAAGGCCGCTCAGGCAAACAACTATGAAGTGGCCAGCAATATGGCCGCTGAAGTAGCGCGTTATGCCATCAGCCTGGCCGCGTTCTTTGAATCAAAAACAGAAACGGAGATTTGATATGGTAGGAAAAGTCACACCAAACGATATGCTTTCAGCCAGCCGCCTACCAGCGGTCTGCGGCATGAGCGTATATCGATCACCTAACGATGAGTTACTTTCATCAATTGATAGTATCAATGGTATATCACCGCCTGATATATCAAACGAGGCTATGGGATGGGGTAACAAGATGGAGCCGACCATCTTGCTGGAGGCCGCAAACAGGCTGAACTGCAAGGATCTAGAGATCGATTACCATACGCCATTCTTTCACGATAAATGGCCTCTGAGTTGTTCTTTGGATGGCACCGCGTACGGCAAAGGCCAGGTCATTGTCAGCGATCCAGACAACGGCATTTATGTGGTTGGTAAGGATTCGATCACGCTCGATGGCATGGGCGTGCTGGAGGCCAAGCTAACCTCGATGCCAGCGGAGGATGTATTGCCTCTGTATCGTGGGCCTATACAGTTGCAAGCGCAGATGTCAATTATGAAAGCTGGCTGGGGCGCGGTCTGTACGCTTTACCAGGGTACGCAGTTGCGGATCTTTTTGTTTGAGCAACATCTGCCTACATTGAGACTGATCCAGGAAACAAGTAAAACATTCCAGGACAAAATAGATCGGTATAGGAATACAGGCGAGATCGATTACTACCCACCAATTAATCCAAAGGATGCGGCCAGAACTTGGGCAAGTGGCTCAGATGATGAGCCTGTAGTACTTGATACTTATGCTGAAGAGTTGACCAAGTTACTTATAGAAAACAAGTTAAAAATTACAAAAGCAGAAGAGGAAAACTCCAAGATTCAAACAGAGATTATGGGAATGCTCAAGAACCGCACCAGCGGCATTGCTGGTGAATATCGGATCTCATGGCCTACCCGTACATATAAAGCCCAGCCAGCAAAGATTACGCCAGCAAAAGAGGCTTACACCATTCGTCAATCAACACTCTCAATAAAGGAATTAACCAAATGAGTTTAGTAAAACACCAGGGCTTTGCCCCACAAACAATGACCGAGGCTATTGAGTTTAGCAATATGCTTTCTAGATCGCAGATGGTTCCTAAGAATTATCAGAACAAACCAGAGGATGTCCTTGTGGCCGTCCAATGGGGATATGAGATCGGTCTGGCACCGCTCCAGGCATTGCAAAATATCTCTGTAATCAATGGCAAGCCATCGGTATATGGTGACGCGGCAATGGCATTAGTCCAGGCCAGCCCAGTTTGCGAGGATGTGCAAGAGAGCATTGAGGGTGATGGCACCAGTAATCCTGTGGCTATCTGCCGGGTAAAGCGCAGAGGCCGCTCTGAGGTGGTATCTAAGTACTCTGTAGAGGATGCCAAACGCGCTGGTCTTTGGGGTAAGCAAGGCCCTTGGTCTCAATACCCCAAGAGAATGCTCCAGATGCGCGCCAGAGGCTTTGCTTTGCGCGATGCGTTCCCCGATGTCCTTAAAGGTTTAATCACCGCTGAGGAGGCTCAGGATATGCCTGTGGATGAGGTAATTAATAAGCCAATAAAGATTGCGTCTAACAATCCATTGGATGCCATCCCAGTATTGTCAGTTTCAGAGCCAGAAGTTTTGGATATACCAGCTGATAAATGTCTCCAAAATACAACAGTTGAAGAGATGCCTGTGCCACCAATGGAGGATGCTCCACTACCCGTAGTCTCAAATGATTTGCCAAAGCCTGGCACATTCATGCTAAATATTCCCGGCAAGGATGCTATTGTCTGTGATGGGATTGAGTCTTGGATGGAGTCTTATAACGATATGGCTGATAAGGTTGCCAGATCTAAACTGTCTAAAGAGGTTAAGGCCAGTAAGATCGGTGAGTTCAATACTCTGAATGCTGATGTCTTAGGGTTGCTGAGTGCAGTTCAAAAGGCTGGGATGACTGCACACAAGCAAAAGCGTAAGGCTATGTTGGACGCGTCTAGCTAAGGTACAGGGCGCGTTCATCATTGCGCCTTGATACCAATCCTTTAAGTACCTTGCCGCCAGCCTTAGTCCAATCTAGAAAGGCCTCGGCGGCACCTTCATAGTCACCTCGGTTGTGTTTCATTCTGAGGCTAGAGCGTTGAAGATTACCTAACCCTACATTGAAAGCAAAGCTGGTGAGCGCACCAAGGCGGCCAGCAGTAAGGCCGTCAGGACATAGTCTGCGTACCCCGTTCTCAAAACTGACCAGATCTTTAGCAAGCATCTCATCAACTTCTCCCATAGATAAAGTTCTATCCCACCCATCAGGGATTCGCAAAGCCTTACGCTCTGCCAGCGGTACCCTGATATGTGATTGATCGATTACATGGCCAACACCAACAGTCCATATTAACGCCGGGCATTGGTATGGCCTAACCCGTACACCTTCATGGTGTTTAATCATGTCAATGACACGATGCTCTAAACTCATTTTTTAAATGCCTGAGTTCCGAACCAGAATGAGACCACGCTTGACCAGATAATCTGTGTCTCGTTATCCCACAGAATGTCTAATGCAACGCTGAAATCTACACCAGTTTTAACGGCATAGTAAAAACCAAATATCTCTACAAAGGCAAACAAAAAGAACAGGCCGTAGGTAATGAATGACCTGGTGAATGCTCTGGCATTGATGACCCATTGTGCCGCGCCCTCACCAATAGCTATGTCGTGTGCGTATAAGGCCTCACGCTCTTTCTCTGCTGACTGTATAGCAATCTGCTCTGTGCGGATCTCTTCTACTTTAGCTTGGGCAATGTAACCCTCTTTGAGCATCTGCATTTCACGCTCAGTCTGCATCTTAACTAGTTCTAGTTCATGCGCTTTGTCTGATTTATCTTGAAAAAAATCCATCAGCTTTGGCAGACCGCCAGCTAGGAATGAAACGATAGTAGTAAGTAAAGTAAACATTATGATCCCCAATAAACATACATTCCAAATGCTATCCAGGCAGTTGCTACCACCCATGCCCACATCATTAAGTCAAAGTCATCATTCATTACCACTTATATCCCCAGGTAGCGTACCAAGCAATGACTGCGGCAAAAGCAAAGCAATAGAACTGAACTCGTCTGATTGCTTTAAGGTCATGTTGAAACTCTTCGTTGTCTTTGCGTTGCATATTTTCAATATCTAATTTAATTTTTAATAAAGCGTCCCACTCTTTGGCGCCATGCTTTTTAACAAAGTCTATCTTTAACCTGGCCTCCTCATCGGAGATCTGTTTCTTATGTTGCCATGACTCAAGCGCTTTAATTAGCGCTCGCTCTTTCTTAAACTCTGCCTCTCGCCTAGCCCTAATGCGTTCATTAGCCTTGGATTGTGCTAACTCAGTTGCATCGTGCTGAACATTCTCTATGCTTTTAGATAGACCCTTGCTTGCCTCTCGGCTAGAGTCTATGCTACTGCTTAATACTTTTACGCTATCAGATAACCCGAATGGATCAGACACATCTTAGCCCACCTTGATGTGGCCAACACCAGCTAGGTAAGTTACTAAACCTATTGCGGCAACACCAACAAACCAAAAGAACTTAGTAACTACTGACCGACCGACAGAGGTATAGACATTCTCGATAACTCTTTCAGTTACCTTCTCAACGATATCCTCGATCTCTTTCTCTGTCAGGTTAGCCATGATTACGCTTTCTTTCGTACAGTTTTTTTAGCTACTACTTTCTTGGCCGCTGGTTTCTTTTTGGCAACAGTCGTAGTTGTTTTGGCAACAGGAGTTTCAGCAATCTCAACTTTAGGTTGAAAGCCAAACTTGTCTAGTATCCAGGTAAAGGTAAAGTTCATAATTTATCCAATCAACGCTTTTACTTCATCTTGGGTTAAACCTAATGCGGCTAGTTTAGCTAGTGCAGAAGCCTTTGTATCAATGACTGCTTGTGCATCTGTTTCAGCTTGTGCAGTTACCTCTTGTAGGTCATAAGTTACTTCATTGCCGTTAGCATCGTAAGCAATATCGCCACGAACAGTAACTATTTGCGAGTTAAGTTTAATAATTGCTTGTTGTTGTTGTGCAGTTAAACTCATGCCGCAATCTCCATTAAAGTAATAGTTGAAACCCTAGCAGAGTTACCATAAGATGCAGTTCCACCGCCATCTGCCCTACCATAAACTGTATATGTAGTTGATGATGTTGTTGCTGGTGAATCTAAATAATTTGCAGAAACCATGCCTTCATAATTTCCATTTACAGGTGTTGATGTTCCACCAAAACCATAAGTAGCAGAACCACTAAAGTTTGTGGCTAAATTAGTAGCACCTCTATAAATTGTAAATACTGGTTGACCAGTAGAATTAGGCCAAGCCACCCAAGTATTAACAAAAACTAAAATTTTGCTATTAGAAAATAATGGAGTAATTGAACCAGTAATGTTTGTTGCTACATAAGTAGTAGAGCTTGTGGTTGTTCCATTGTTTACAGGAAAACTTAAAACTTGCAACACCTTACCACCGCTATTCTGTGTAGTAGCGTTGTTAAATGTTAGACCATTAGTCCCATCAATTATCATTGACAAAATACATTCTCCTTATAACCATGATTGGCATAATTGCCATGTAATAATTCTCTTGCCAATTCTAAAAATTCAGCACCGAGTTCTTTTGATTCAAAATAGCCTAAGTTCTTATTTTTGCCGTTAAGTTTAATGCAAGCGAGCCATTTTTGTGGCTTTTTAGCCCAAGATAAACCTTTAACGCCTGAAGTGTTTGTACGCTTCAAACCAATATTGCAAGCGTTTTCGCTACGAGTTGCTGGTCTTAGGTTCTCAATGCGGTTATCAAAGCGGTTGCCGTTGATGTGGTCAAGATATTCAGGACAAATGCCATTAACCATGTAATACGCTATACGATGAACTAAAAATGGTTCGCCATGCAAACAAATCAATCTGTACTTGCCTGATACCGCACCAGCTAATTGACCTTTTACGGCTCGACTGTTACGAGTAATTTTGTTGTATAGAAAGCCATCCTTAAACTCCAAAATAGAGTTAAGGTAATCCAAAGAAGGCATTGGTTTAGCCTTCAAGGACATTATTCATTCTCCGCTGGTAATGGTGTATTGCCTTCAGCTACCCATTTTAGGTAGGCTTGGTAGTCTGTGTTGGCTGGGTCATTAAACAAAAAAGCAATTTCTGTTCCATCATCATTGAACTTTGTTGCACCTTTATTTGAACCTTGAGAATTGTTAAATAATTTGTAGTTCATTTTTATAACTCCGCAGATAATCCAAGATATAGACCAGCTTGCAATCTAAATGTGCCAGTTGTTCCTGCTGAAATACCAGCAGAATATAAATTAACGCAAGCATTAGTTGTGCTTGAATTATCAAGACTAATTGATGTAGATGCTCTACCACCGCTTGAAATTAAGTTTGCATAACTTGTGCCACCAGCAGAAACCAATGAAGGAGTAGAACGCATTGTAGTTGGCAACGCAAAACCATATCGCAACCAAGTGGTTTGGTCGCAAGCAGTTCCAACCAATATATCTTGGTTTACAACACCACTCATTTGATAGTAATAGCGATAACAGTTAGCTAGGCTAGTCTGATAATTTACATACTCATATCCAGTAGCACTACTTCCTACTTCTAGTTGAACACCAGTATATTGAAGTGTTGCCCCATTAGTTGAAATAAGGTTTGTGCTTCCTGTTGGAGCAAAAGCTGAAGTTGCACCCCATACATTTGCGGTTTGCAAATAGTTAGAGCCTGTACCAATAGCCAAAAATATTGACAATCCAATACCATTATCAGTTAGCCAAGTGCCAGTTGTATCGCCAGCAACAGTTATAGATTTTTGTTCCCAAGTGTTTGCAGAAGAAATTGTGTAATTAAATGGGTATGCCCTATCGCCAGCACTATTTCTTAATGCACCGCCAAAAGTGCCTGTCAAACTAGATTTAACCCAAAATGACAAAGTAACAGTTTTTGCATTTGCAGAGCCAAAATTTAAATCCGCAACATTGTAGCCTTCAATAAGTTGCTGAAATGAATAAAGTGAAGTTGCGGCAATAGAAGAATCAGCAGTAGTTACTGTAATTTTTGCGGAATTAACAAAACCAGCAGGAGCATCAGATACTTGTTGAACTGTAAATACACCAGCAGAAGCAGTTGCACGAACACGCCATCTATCTAAACTGTATGTATTGTCAGTTGTATTATAAGTTACCGAAGATGTGCCGTTACGCTGACTTATAACCATCGCACCATTGATAATGCGATTCTTCATAATAGAAGCGTTACCAGCACCTAGTATTCCACCGCTAGTAGAAGTCTGAATTACATCAGCGTTTACTGTTCCGTATGCCATTATGCTAACTCCTCATCTGTTGGTCTAGCTAGGGTAGGGTGTTCCCATTTAGCAATGTACACACCTTTGCCGTCAGAATCATCTTGTAGAAGAATTGTTCCTCTATTAGGATGAAAGTCTGCAATAGTTAAATTAGGATACATAGATATAATTTTTTCTAACATTATGCAATCCTTAATAATGAGCCAGTAAAAAATGTATTTTGTGGATAATTTGATGTATTTCTTGTTACCCCAACATAACAATAGACTTCAAAATAATCTGTTGTTCCATTGGCATATTGAATTCCTGTTGCCGAAGAATTGTAAACATTGGTTGTAACATCTAATCCAGTTATAACATCCGAGCCGTTTTTTCTAATATAAGCAACAACTTCTTGAGCAGATGAAGCCACATAAACTTGGCAAGTTAAAAAATAATAACCAGCAACAGTAGGAGTAAAACGGCTTGAAGCAAAATTATTATTTGTATCAAATAATTCTGCATCCAAAGTAACTTTAGTTGCCGCACCACCAGTTAATGATTGTGGACTGGCAGATTGATAGCCATAAAAAGTTGGCATATTACCGCTAACCATTACTGTGCCAGTAGCGGCAGGTAATGTTGCTGTATTTGTTCCAGCTACGGCTGGGGCAGATAGGGTTATTGCACCGCTTGTATCGCCTGAGATTACGACTGAACTCATAATGTTTTCCTTATAAAACCAGCCAACGCTGACCAGATGCAACTGTTACCGAGAATCCGCTAGAGATTGTTATTGGCCCAACAGATAAACAGTTGTTACCAGATGTAGTTGTAATGTTCTCTGCAATGCTTGTAGAGTTGTAAGCAATAGCTTTTGTAGCGGCAGTACCAAAGTACTGGCCACCAGCAACAGTTGCAGTAGTAACTGATGTGACCAATCCTTTGCCATTAACTGTAACAACTGGAATAGAACTAGCCGAACCAAAAGATCCAGTAGTTGAGTTTACTGTGGCCAATGTTAAAGCAGATGCTCCGGCAGAACTTGTTGCATCACCAGTAAACGCTGGCAATCTACCAGATGGCAATGTACCGCTAGAGATATTGCTTGCGTTAGTTGTGTCAGTTGTTGCAGATGCAACCAGACCAAGATTATTACGAGCAGTTGATACACTAGTCAGATCAGATAAGTTATTAGCTTTAGCCAGGTAGTCTGTGCCTGATACATAAGCGGCCACCCAGGCCGATCCTGTGTATACCTTCATCGCTCCAGACACAGAGTTGAAGTACAGAGAGCCAGCTAACAGAGCATTGCCATCGTTATCTAATGTAGGATCAGATGTCTTGCTACCTAGATATCTATCATCAAAGTTATCATACGCAGTTAGCGTAGCATCCCTGGCCGCCTCTGCCGCAGTCTGTGCATTACCAGCAGATACCGCAGATGCCGCCGCGTTAGTCGCGTTAGTTGATGCATTCTGAATTGCAGTAATGTTTGTAGCGTTAGTATTAACTGCACTAATGTTTGTTGCGACAGTAGACACATTTGTATTGTTTGTAGCTACAGTTGATACCGCAGAACTGATGCCAGCTACTGTGGTTACATTCCCAGATATTCCAGCTACTGTGGTTACATTGCTTGACACGCCAGCAACTGTAGTAATGTTGGTATTGTTTCCAGCAACTGTATTGATGTTGCTTGAGTTGCCAGCCACAGAGGTTACATTAGCGCTGATCCCGGCAACAGTTGTTACATTACCGCTGATGCCAGCGACAGTATTAATATTAGAGTTGTTACCAGCAACAGTATTAACGCTTGCAATATTAGTGGCAACAGTATTGATGTTTGCAGATTGAGCCGCAACTGTAGTAACTGATCCAATGTTAGGGCCAGTTTCTGGATTACCAGTAGTCGCATTAAAGGCCAACACAGTACCAGCCCTGGTTGCCTTTGCTGGCAATGTCATAGCGATATCTGTTGGATCTGTTACTGGTGCCTTAAGCGCACGCTCTGCGGTCTCTGCTACTTGTTGTGCGTAAATGGTTTGGCTATCTAAGTCCACATTCAATGTGCTGGCAAATAGATCTCCACCAGTTGTGTAGTCGCTTGTACGCTGAATTGCTCTAGCACCTACAATGGATATGTTCCCTGTGCCAGCAGTTACCAAGGTAACTGATCCAGTACCATTAGCATTAATGGTTACACTATAGTCTGTAGTCAGAGTTAATAATGTACTACCGCGATATACTGCGATATCGGTGTTTGCAAGAATTTCAAATGTAAACGCGTAAGGGCCTACACCAGTATTGGTGTACACCACTCTACGAGCCACATTAGATATCGCGTAATCTGCCATAATATTTTTCCTAACCTAGTCCGAATCTAGCTGAGTTTGTGTTAAAAATCTATCTTTTATATTTGCCGTATTCCCGGCGTGCCTCTTTAACTTCTCGTAAAGCATCTGCCAAATCAGGATCTTCCATAATCAAACGATCCTTAGCCTGGGAATATGTCTCAGATATCTCTTTTGCAATCAGAGCCTGAGCCATACCCAAGTCTTTAGCGGCAGTACTGTACAAGTTCTTGCCTAGTTCAACGATGCCTTTTTCTAATCTGCCGTCACCAGTTGCCAACTCAATCCAGCGGTTGTACTGAGATGCGCTGAGTTCAACTCCATCAACAGACTTATCTGGTACATACATTGGAACGCCATACTCTACTAATGTGGCATGGGCTGGAGAGAACTTACCCTCTGAGGTTTTAAATGGGCTGACAAATTCGTATAGATTACCTTTGCCAACCTTCATCTGCTCACCAGTAATAGGATCTAGCTGGCGTGGCAAATCATCTGATGTCAATGGATTACGGGATTTGTAGTAGTTAACTGCCTCCCAGAAACCACGACTTGCTGGTTCAGTTGCAGTCAATGCCATAGCACTTGGCATAGTATTAGATCTTGTAGGATCCATCATGCGCTCTATACCAGCCACAAAAGAACTATGAACTCCTAATGGAGATCCACCAATAGCCAACTCAGATCCTTGTTTAACTACCTTCTTAATCAAGTCTGCAAAGATACCAGGCGCATCCTTCTTGCCTGATGTGAATACCTTCATGATGTCGCTAAAACCTTGGAGCATAGGTTGCTCTGCAAGATATTGATACACACCCAATGCCGCTCCCATAGCAATCTTCTCTGTATCAGATCCACCAGGAGTCATCATTGTGTACTCGCCAGTAGTAGCGGCTATGCCAAGCAATGTGGCCAATGGCTCCATACCAGCATAAGATACATAGATCTTATCGCCCATCTTGCTTACAGTTGTCATGCTTTCTAATTGAGACAATGTCTCTGGGCTTACATCACCCTTATCAAAAGCTACTGAGAACTGTTGCCATCCTGTACCCTCTAGCGCCTTCTTATCTTCCATACGCATAGGGCCGTAACCAGTTAGCTGACCTTCTAATGCAAAGGATCCAGCCGCATAAACCATTGCACCACCCAATGTGACGCGAGCTAATGCCTGATCTCTACGAATTCCACCGGCATTAAAGTCACCCCAGAATCGTGGGCTTGCAAAGTTTAATCCTGGCGTACGAGAGATGGCCTCCAAAGCAATATTTGTAGGTGTCTTAATAAACGGCACAAACATCTTAATGATTGGGTTCTGACCGGCTCTCTGTAGACCTTGTAGTGCTGGCTCTAGTTCGCGTGTAAAGGTTACTGTACGGGATACGCTCTTAGCCGCATCGTCAATATCTGCGGTTGGGTTTGATAGCAATTCAGATACCAGGTCAGCAGACTGTCTAGATGCATCATCAGGTGCAACACCCTTCTGAACAAGGTTTTTGTACATTGTATCGCCCTCGCGTACTGCAAGAGCATTTAATTCCATGCGATATCCAACGGCTTTAAAAAACTCATCTTCTGCCATCAGGGCGCGTCCTGGCAATGTTACAAACTTACCCCAATAACGCAATGCATTACCAGTTGCTTTGCCTATTTCTGAATCTCCAAAGTCAATATCGAATGCCTCGCGTCCAGCACGACCAGCCTCAATCTTTGAAAATGGATCTGTTGGCGCATTCTTAACAAATGCAGTACCAGCGATATCTGCACCCTCGCGAATGCCTTGTAGGAATCCTACTGCTTGGGCATATACTTCGTTTGTAGAGATAGCTTGTTCGCCACCTTTAAACATAAAGTTACGGGCATTACCAATAGCAGATGCAACCGCACGCTCTGGGATCTGATACGCGCCAAAGAATAAATTACCAGCAATATTCTTAGCGTGTGTAACTGGGCTAGATAATAGGCCGTTAATCCATGTGCTATACCAGATGTCTTTGACTGTGCCGCTGATAGTCTTTTCTGAGAGAGTTGCACGAGCGCTACGGGAATCAAGAGCAATGTACTTATTGGCCAAGTCGTATACAGAATCAATGCCACCAGCCTCAGTCAAGATTCCTTCTAGCATTGCGCCACGAGCGGTAGTTGACTCACGAGCCTGGGCAAAGATACCAAGGGTACGGGCAATATCTGCTTGACGGCCGCGAGCCGCCTTAAGTAGCACACCTTCTAGCGCTACTGCCTGTTGAAAACTAGCCGCCAATTCTGGTGTTAGTTCTCCAGCATTCTTTGCGGCCTTAACTTGTTCGCCTAAATCAAATGCACGCTTGCCAGCATCAGTAATGGCCAAGAGCATCTTGTATGCATTGCCAGCATTGGCTTCTGTAATCTGAGTAGGATCTACTAAGCGAGCCAAGAAAGCCTCGTCATATCCCTCATCAATTGCTTTGGCCGCAATCTCTTTGTAGCTAACGCGCTCTAGTTTGTCAGCGCCATAGGTCTTAGCAGTTGCCTCAATGAATTGCTTAACGCCATCCTCATCCTTAATCATGTCTAGGTTGAATGATGTCTCTGGTACACCAGCCCTAACCTCAGCAGTAGATAATGAGGGTTTACCCGTAGTAGGCATTAATGGTGCGGTCTCTAGTACTGTCTGAGCAGTTTCTGGTGTAGCCTCTTTAATAACCTGATATGGGCCTACTTTGCCTGTGTCAGTACCGCTGGGTAGGATAGGTCTTTCTGTGCGCTTAGGAGCCTCTTTAATGGCCTTCCTGAGCATTGATGTAAAACCAGCTACCTGAGTAGGTTCAAACTCTAAAGGCTGGTCTGTTAATGTGGTTGGTTCAGCTTGCTCAGTACCAACTGGCAACTCTGCCACAGTCTTATCTGCACCAGATAAATCATCTAAGCGCTCGGTTAGTGGTTTCATTGCCATTATTGTTCTCCAATGGCCATACCACTTGGCTGGCCTGTTACGCTAGTTGTATTTCCTTTGGCAACTCTGCCTCGTTTTCCGCTCCCCATGTCTCCGGGATTCCCTCCGGGTACGCCAACCCCAGGTAGTTGTCCCTGGTAAGGGGTAGCTTGAACTTCTTGAGTAGGTTGAGAACGAAGTCCACTTCTTTCCCACTCTGGGTGGTTGATTCCATTTGCTGATTTGAATACTTCATCTCTGGCCTCCGTTTGAGATATCTGTCCCTTACGATATTTTAACCAAATATTGTCAATTAGTTCAGAATTTTTTGCATTTTTAAATGTGTCTGGGAATAAACCTCGTACTGCCTCCCAAGTAATAGACTGCATTTCGCGTGGCAATACACCGCGCTCTTGTGCCGCTCTGCGGTATGCCTCTGCATACAGGCCATAAGTACCTTGTACGCCGGTGACAGAACTATTAGCTGGGCCAACAGATCCCTTAACATTCGATGCAAAGTTGTGGGCTACCTCAGTAGATGCACCAGACAATGGACGCAATAAACCAGCCGCTACGGCATGGGTATCAATAGTCACATATCCAGCCGGGTTAGTAGGATCGTAGATATTATTGTAGAAGTTGCGAACCTTATGCATTGTGCCAAGGCTATCGCTAATGTTTGCTAATGTTGGATTCTCATAAATATTAATTGCTTTACCAATCTCGTTTAATGAACCCCAACCAGTTTTGTATGGCACACCCTTTTCTGTCAGTCTAACTCCAGCGAATGTACCTTCTGGGTTTACGACCTGATGTTCGCGAGGATTGTGCGCTTGGTCATAAGTACGCAACCACATAGCTTTTAATCCTGGATCACCCAATTCAGACAATGTCTTTCCACGAATAGCATCTACCATTGGAGCGTATTGCGGCTTAGACCAAATTACTTTGGCCATCTCATCCATTGAGCCATCCCATTTAAAGGATTGCTTATTAGTCATTGTGTCTAAAACGCGCTCACCTAGAGACACATTCATAAACCAATCTTTTTGTGGAGACAGTACTGCTAGAACTCCAGCAATAGCGCTATCATTGGCGCCATATTTTCCTGTCCAATCATCTACGATATTGCGTGCGCCGTCATACCATAGCTTGCTACGCTGACGAGTTTGATCTGGAACCTTATCGTATAAGTACAAGAGATTATCTTTAACCTCTGAAATAAAATCTTCTGCACGCTTTTCTGGATTACGAGCTTTAGATGCAAAGTTAGGATATTGCTGAACCAAAGCCATGTTGTGTTTAAATGCCTCTGGATCTTTCTTAACTGCCTCAAAGTCAATAATCAGATTAGACGCTAATGGATCTTCTGTTGCTTTTACTGCGGTTGGTAGGCGTGTGCTTACAATATCTGCCCTTGGGCCAGATGGAGCAATGTCTGCAATACCGCCAATAGAGCGCAAATAATCTTCTGACATCTGCGCCGCTTTAGGGCCTAGAGTTTTTACTAATGCTTTAGTACCACCTATTGCCGCCTCTGGAATGCCTGGGCCTGGTAAGAATGTACCAGCCTGTTGAGCAAACTCTACAGTCTTTTGTCTATCTGCCTCGTTAGCAACCCCAGATGGAACTACTTGTGGGAATGGCAAATCTACATTTGTACCTGGAATACGAACAGATGTATCTTTTAAAATTTCGTCAGTTGTTGCAAAAGTAGGATTACCAAGATATTTTTGAGCGCCCTCTTTATTAATCATATCAACTAATGAGCGTACATCGCCAGGCAATCCACCGACCTGAGCAGTAAATCCGCGCAATGCGCCAGCTAATGTATCTAGCAATGCAATTGCTGGACGCTCTAATCCACCAGCTTTAGCTGATTGTTCTGGAGTGATTCCAGCGCGACCAACACGAACGCCTGTTTGTGGCATATCAGATGTAATAGGGCCAGATGCCAGCAATGTATCTTGAGTTGGTGGAGCGACTTGGATCATATCGTCTGCCGCCAAGTCATTCATAAATCGTTGGTCAATCATCTTATTTGCCTTTTTGTATTCTTAGTATTGACTTACGCTCTTCAGAATTAAAACCATAACGCTTTAAATCATCATCTGTATAACTTTTTGATGGATCATAGTTAACTGATTTTTCATCAAATTTCTTTTTAATTCTATCTTGAGAATCTTTTGTTTCTTTAATTTGCAATTGAACTTGTTTATCACTAATTAATTCATTGGCAACTGCCATAGGATCAAATGGTTCACCAGCATTGCGTGCCTCTGTTTGGCGTGTAATTAATTTAGCTTTGATATCAGCCACAGTTTGCTTTTCTAATCCAAATCCTGGAGCAGTCATATCTGGCACACCTAATTTATTTTGAATAAATTGAGTTGCTCTACTCATCTCGGGATTATCTTGGCGTACATTCTTCTTAAGTGCGTTTGCTTGTTTCCAAGAGATAACTTTAGATCTAGCTAGATTATCAAAATAATCCTCTCCAACTTTTTGACGATCTGCTAATGACTCTAGCTGACCCATCAATTCTTGATTACCACCACCAACATCTCCAGTAACCATAGCCTTACGCTCTTCTTGGCTAATGTCAACGCCAAGAGACTTAAGCCTACTTAGTCCATTTTGAGCGCTAATCTTTCCTGTCCATACTTGCTCACGAATATCCATTGACTCATCGTAATTCTTTTCTGTTGCGGCATCTCGTGAGCGTTTCCACATGACGGCCTCTTCTCCAAGCCTGTCAACATATGCTTTACGCAATTTGTCTTTATCAACAGTTTTAACTAATTCAGATAAGTTTCCAAAATCACCAGCATTAATACGCTTAATTCCTTCAGATGGCTTTGTAGCAAAGTCAGCATTAGTTGTGTAATCAACAATTGCATTTAATTTACGCTTTTCAAAAGCATCCATTGTCTGTTTAACAAACTCTGGATTACCAGTTGCTTTTGCAATTTCATATACACGACTGCGCTCTACATTGATGCGTTGCACTAACATAGCTGGATCTTTTTCAGCTTTAAATGTATCAGCAATAATTGTGGCTGATGGAGCAATAGAATCTCCAGCAAGAGCAATTTGTCCTTCACCATAAATTCTGGCATAGTTTTCTGTAGCTTTTACATATACTGCGTTAGCGGCAGTAGCCATAGAGCTACGGAACTTTAAACCTTCTTCTGGATCAACCGACCCCAAAGCCTTAGCATATCCAGCAGTCATTGAATTGATGGTTGTCTGTACTTCTTCAAGGCTAAATGATCCAGAGTCTACTGCGGCGCTTAACATGGCCAACTCTTGACGGCCTTTAACTTCTAACTCATTACGCAATTGTCCAGCTTGTATCTTGCGCGCCGCATCACCAAAGTATGTACCAGGTTTAGCAAATAACTCAGCCGGGCTTTTACCCTCTTTCATTGCAGTCATTACTTGCTCTGGAGTTGGCTGGTTCTCTGCGCCATATTGCATACCCTGACGCTGAGCATATTGAGCCGCATTCTTAAAAGCAAAGTCAGCTAATCTATCAAGTTGTGATCCAATTACTTGTTTTTGAATAATGCTTTCTTTGATGTTTGCATAATCCATACGCGGAACATCTGCTGGCAGATATCCTGTTGGTTGGTACATTTGAAGTTCAGCCATGATTTATCCTATACAACAAACGAGTTGCCAGATGTTGGTGTAAATCCACCAGTACCAGAACTGCCGCTCATAATATCTGTTGTGCTAGTGCCTCCTGGCGCGCCACCAATACTTGCGTAAGCACCAAACGCTTGACCAACTTTACCAATAGCCTCATATGTACCAGTTCTTGCGGCAGTTGATCCAGCTTGCTCGTAAAGAGATGCTTGGATTAATCCACCTCTGCGTGTCATATCTGCATTGTCTAAAGCAAACATAAACTCTTTGCCGCCACGAGTCTGTGTAATCTGTTGAACTAACGCGGCAGATCCTTCAAATCCTTGTGTACCACCAGCATAGCCACGAGCAACAGTACTTGCTAATGCACTATTTGTGCGTTGCAATATTTGGTTAGCTTGAATTTCATATTGAACCGCTCTGCGACCAGACTCAATCTCAGCCTGTTTTGATTGCATCTCATACATTTTCTTTTTGTCTTGGCCAGCCTCATATGATCCATATGCGCTAACCAATAATAAGCTAATAGCAATAGTTGCGCTTACTGGCTCTTGGTATTTTTGACCAGTCAGTTTATTAGCCGCTGGGCCACCAAATGGATCGCCAATTGGGCCATCAAAGTTTTTAATGTCTTGTCTTGAGAATCTCATTTTTATGCCCCCTGATGCGTTGATACTTTGTACTCTAAACCAAGCAAAGTCATCTTGAGCGGAACATCTTGCTCAATAGTAATCTTTGCATCCTGTGTATATCCAAGTAAGCCATGAACAGTTTTTGTCCCTGTGTACTCAGCTACTGGTTCATCTAAGATATCTCCAAACTCTCTAAATGGAATTTGAATAGTATTAATCTTCATATGCTGAGTTTTAGATACTAGAGCGTTAACCTCAACAATGCGTTTCTTAAATCCAATACGAGTACCAGTTTGTAATTTAATATCTACTGGCATTGTTACTGCACGAACATTGATGGGTAAGCCAACTTCATAACTAGTTGCTGATGAGCGTGAGAATGTAACTGTACCGCCGCCTGGTACTGTTTGTTCTGCCATGACTGCGCCATCAAGAATAGTCTCAACTGTTTCAGTAGCTAGATGGCTCATTGATACA
>Ga0209087_1001034_pt1 | contig 16673 bp, 19 predicted proteins | sample S_130805_EF_Meta_FD_187321 | JGI IMG/M metagenome (GOLD analysis project Ga0209087, IMG submission 187321) | Freshwater microbial communities from Lake Simoncouche, Canada to study carbon cycling - S_130805_EF_MetaG (SPAdes) (version 2) | ecosystem: Environmental > Aquatic > Freshwater > Lake ... | reverse complement strand
CATGCCGAGTTAAGTGGCGGTATAGGACAAGATGCCGCGGGTCAGCGACTTTTGGGTCTACTGCGACATGGCAAAATTGGAACCGCTGGGGTCTGCCGATCCAATAAGTTTCCTACCATTTTAAAGACCCGAATTCTTGCGCGACAACAGCAGGTCGTGAGAGTGGACCGAGAGGAACCCACTCACCTAACCGAAAAAGAGCGCGATGCTGTTTTACGAAAAGCACTCCACGTTCTCCCTCGCTGTCATGCTGTAGTTTTGGAGGATTATGGAAAGGGGCTGTTTGATCAAACATTCGTCAATACACTGCTTCTCGCAGCACAAAAAAGGGGAATTCCGACCGCTGTGGATCCCAATATCCACAATCCTTTAGATTGGAATGGGGCAACACTTGTTAAACCAAACCGTGTTGAAGCTTTTGGAGCCCTCGGTCAACCCGACTCAAGCCGTCCACAGGATTGGATCGCTGCTGGAGAAGAGCTCCTACTCCGATGGTCCTGCCAATACTTACTTCTCACTTTGGGTGAACATGGAATGATCCTGTTCCGGCATCAACACGCCCCCCTGCGCATTCCAAGCCGTGCTCGGGAGGTCTATGACGTGTCAGGCGCTGGCGATACCGTGATCTCCCTTCTTGCTGCTGGACTCGCGACTGGATTGCCCGGCCATATCACGGCCGAGCTAGCCAACTTGGGAGCAGGAATTGTCGTCGGCAAGCTTGGCACAGCCACCGTCACACCTGCAGAACTCATCGATGCCGCCCGACATCATGGGTAAATACGCCGTATTTCTTGATCGCGACGATACGTTAATCGAAAACGTCCCCTACTTAGGCGACCCAAAGCTTGTTAAGCTGATGCCGGGGGCTTCCGCAGCAATTGCGGACCTTCGAGGCGCAGACTTCCTTCTGATTGTCATCTCAAATCAATCAGGTGTGGGTCGTGGTCTAATTACAAAAGACCAGGTCCGCTCGGTCGATAGCAGGATGGAGGAGCTTCTGGGCGGGAAAAATATCTTTGCCACATACGAACACTGTTTTGCAGTGCCAGGCGATCCTTACGACGATCGGCGCAAACCCTCACCGAAGATGCTCCAACAAGCCGCTTCCGATCTACAGATCGACTTAAAGAGATCTTTTATGATCGGAAACCGTTTATGTGATATTCAGGCGGGAAACTCAGCGGGCTGCAAAACTGTCTTGCTCAGTCTTCACGTACCCAAGAATGAAATGCATGAGGCAAGCCGACTTGCCAGCTTTGTGGCTTCAGATTGGCCCAAAGCCAAGAATTGGATTCTTGAACAAGCCTCAAAACATAGATGAAAACGCCACGAGTTGTCGCAGTGATACCTGCTCGTAAAGCGTCCACCCGCTTTCCGAACAAGCCTCTCGCAACCATTTTAGGCAAACCCCTCATTCAGTGGGTTTGGGAAGGAGCCAAAGAGTCTACCTTAATTACCAAGGTGATTGTGGCGACCGATGACGAGTCCATTTGCAAAATAGCACAAGATTTCGGAGCGGATGCTGTCATGACCCGCACGGACCATATTTCAGGAACAGATCGGGTTGCGGAGGTTGCCTTAAAAGAGAAATCGGACTGGTTTATCAATCTTCAAGGCGACGAACCCCTAATCCGAGGGTCTATTTTAGACGAGATCGTTAAGGGTCTTCGACCTGAATATGGAATGGCCACGATTGCTACCCCCTTGCGCAATCAAGAGGAACTGCATCAGCCTGATATCGTGAAAGTATCCATCGATACAAATGGCAAGGCCTTGGGATTTTGCCGCACTGTTGACGAGAATGATAAAAACCAGTGGAGCCATCAGCACGTCGGTCTCTATGCCTACTCTCCCGAGACTCTTCAGCGCCTGGTAAAACTCCCGCCCTCGGAGGGCGAAAAAAGAGAGCGACTTGAGCAGTTGAGGGCCTTAGAGAACGGGATTGCGATTCAAGTCCTGACGCTTAACTTCAGATCCATTGGTGTGGACACGCCGGGGGACGTGCCACGCGCGGAACGAGCCCTGGCAGACCGCGCCACAACTATCTCCAAATGAAATACATATTTATCACTGGTGGCGTGATTAGTTCCTTAGGTAAGGGACTCACAGCTGCAGCTTTAGGAACGATTCTCGAGCGACGCGGCTTGAAGGTTGGCCTGATGAAGTTTGATCCTTACCTAAATGTCGACCCTGGTACGATGAGCCCCTACCAACACGGAGAGGTTTATGTTCTCGAGGATGGAGCAGAGACCGATCTGGACCTAGGGCACTATGAGAGGTTCACATCTTGTCACTTAACCCGCCGTCACAACCTCACGGCAGGACAGGTTTATGAGGAGGTGCTTCGAAAAGAACGAAGGGGCGACTATCTAGGAAAAACCGTCCAGGTCATTCCCCACGTAACAGACGAAATTAAGAATCGCTTGCGACACATGGGGCAGCATGAAAATTGCGACATCCTGATCACCGAGATCGGAGGAACCACTGGGGATATCGAGGGACTCCCTTTCCTTGAAGCCTTGCGACAGTTCTCACTGGAAACAGGTCCTGGGCACTGTCTCTTTATCCACGTCACGCTCGTCCCCTTCATCAAAGCGGCGGGAGAATTAAAGTCCAAACCCACCCAGCAAAGCGTAGCGAAACTACGGGAAATCGGAATCCAGCCCCAAATTCTAGTTTGCCGTAGCGAACATCCCGTTGACCATGAAACCCGCCAAAAGATCTCCAACTTTTGCAACGTCTCTGTCGAAGCAGTGATCGAGGAGCAGGACGTCAAGCACACGATCTATGAAGTGCCCTTAATGCTTCACCGTGAGCGGCTCGATGAACTTGTTCTCGCCCACTTAGGAATCAAAGCACCCCCTGCGGATCTTCGGGATTGGGAAAAACTGGTAGGGCGAATGATCGCCCCCAAACACCGAGCCCGAATCGCGATGGTAGGGAAATATCTCGGCGTGCCAGATGCCTACAAAAGCGTAACCGAAGCCCTTTTTCATGCCGCATCGGGTGAAGACGTTGGGGTGGATCTAGTGAAAGTGGACGCTGAGGAAATTGAGAAACAGGGAGCGGAGGCATTCCTCGAAGGAGTCGACGGGATTCTTGTTCCTGGTGGATTTGGGGAGCGTGGGATCGAAGGAAAAATTGCCTCCGCCAAGTACGCCCGGGAAAAGAAAATTCCCTATCTTGGCCTCTGCCTCGGAATGCAGGTTGCTGTGATCGAATATGCACGAAGCGTTGCCGGACTTAAAAAAGCCCATAGCTCAGAATTTGAGCCAAATGCGAAGGAAGCAGTCATTTCGCTCCTTCCCGGCCAAGATATAAATGGGGCTAAAGGAGGAACGATGAGACTGGGAAGTTATCTTTGCCATTTGTCCCCCGGATCCAACGCCCAAAAGGCCTATGCACAGTCAGAGATCCAGGAAAGACATCGCCACCGCTTTGAATTCAACAACGCCTATCGGTCCAATCTAGAAAAGTCCGGGCTCAAAATAAGTGGCATCCACCCAAAGGGAGATTTGGTCGAGATCATCGAGATCCCAGATCATCCTTGGTTTGTGGCATGCCAGTTCCATCCCGAGTTTCGCTCAAAACCTGATGTCCCTCACCCCCTCTTCCGTGGCTTCGCCCAAGCAGCACAACACCATGCTCAAAAAAAATAATTTTCTTCTTATCGGCGGACCTTGTGTGCTGGAGTCACGCAAAACATCTCTCTTGATTGGGAAGACCTTGCGAGATTTGGCTCACTCTTTGGGATGGGATTACGTCTTTAAAGCCAGCTACGACAAAGCGAATCGAACCTCCTTTTCTTCCCCTCGAGGGCCAGGATTTTCAAAAGGTTTAAAAGAACTTTCGGCCCTGAAAAGGATTCTAAAAGTTCCCGTACTCACGGATGTCCACACGGCGGAAGAGGCAAAGGCGGCAGGTAAAGTTGTGGATATTCTACAAATCCCCGCATTCCTTTGCCGACAAACCGATCTGCTCATTGCGGCAGCGAAAACAGGTAAATCGGTCAGCGTCAAAAAAGGTCAATTTCTTGCCCCACAGGCTGTTTCAGCCGTAATGGAAAAGCTACGTCGTGGGGGCTGTCGAAATGCCTGGATCACGGAACGAGGCACCACTTTTGGGCACGGAGATCTGGTTGTGGACATGCGGGGATTAGTCACCATGCGCAAACAGGGTCATAAGGTCATTTTTGATGCTACTCACTCAGTGCAAAAGCCATCCGGGGGGCAAGTGACAAAAGGCGAAGCACAGTTTATTCCGGCCCTCGCACGAGCTGCAGCCGCGGTTGGTATCGACGGGCTCTTTATTGAGGTTCATCCAAACCCAAAAAAGGCCCTTTCGGATAAAGAAAGTATGCTTCCTCTTTCGCAAGCTCGCGCCCTTTTCCTGCAAATCAATCGGATCCTCTATGCAGTATCCTAAAGCCCTACTACCCTTTCTTTGCGTATTTGCAGTTTATCCAGCCGTAGCAGGAAATGGTCCCGAGTTTCCGATCGGATCTGTGATCCAGAACTTTGCCCTCCCCCAGGCTGACGCTAGTGGAAAAAAAACTGCCATGGTGAATGGGAAACGAGCCACAGTGGTAAGCCCCAATCAGCTCAAAATCGAAGACCTAAACGTTGAGCTCTTTAACTCCGAAGGGAAGGTTGAGACAACGATTACCGCTACCCGAAGTGACTTTTGGAGAAAAGAAAATCGCCTGACCACGGATAGCGGTATTCTTGTAAAACGCCCAACTCTCATGATCTCTTCCAACGGGATTGATTGGAATGTGGCTGACTCAAGCGGAACCCTATACAATCGGGTGAGAGTCGTACTCTCCAATTCAAGCCCATGAAGATTTTATTTACCTCAATTCTATTGTTCGTGCTTATGGCTCAAGCACAAGACACACCTAGTCCTGCCCCGGCAGCACCATCGTCTCCAACTGGATCTACAGTTATTGAAAGCGACTCTCTTGACCTCAATCTGGGTAAAAAACTAGGTAAAAAGCAGGGGATCTTTCGTGGAAATGTAAAAGTGGATGAGCCGCGTTTTACGATGACGGCAAAAGAGATGACTGTCTTCTTTGCAGATAATGATGCGGTCGAGTCTCTGGAGGCACGAGAGGACGTTGTTATTAAGCGCAAAGATGGCTCTTCCGAAACCTCCAGCGAAAAGGCACTTTACGATATTACAGATAAGAAGTTGACCCTACTTAAGGTGGCTCGTCAGCCGAAGGTCATATCTAAGGATAAAACTGTATTTGCCGATAAGATCATTCTCTTCCCGGAAGAGGACAAGATGACTACGGAGGGAGCAAGCCGGGTGATGCTTCAGAAAGCCCCCTGAGCACCCCTTCTCAGCCAACACCTCCTCCCCAAGGGGAACCAATCCTTTCCTGTGAGGGCTTAGTCAAAAGGTACGGCGAGCGAAATGTCGTCAATGGGGTGAATCTCAATATTCGTGCGGGAGAGGTCGTAGGGCTTCTCGGCCCAAACGGTGCCGGCAAAACCACCAGCTTTTATATGTTAGTTGGACTTGTCCGACCTACGGCGGGTTCGATTCAATTTTCTGGCGAGGATGTAACGGGGATGCCTATGTACCGCAGGGCCCGCAGGGGAATTGGATATCTTCCGCAAGAGGAATCAATATTCCGCCGTCTTACCGTGGAAGAAAATCTAATGGCAATCCTGGAGACACTACCCATTACCGATCAGGAACGCAAAGAACGGTGTCACGAACTTCTGGCTGAATTGGGCTTAGACGCACTGATCAAGAGCCACGCAATTCAACTGTCAGGCGGAGAAAAACGCCGATTAGCGATCGCCCGCTGTCTAGTCACACGGCCAAGCGTCCTTCTCTTGGACGAGCCCTTCAGCGGGGTGGATCCACTGGCAGTCTACGATATTCAGCAAATTATTCTAACCATGCGCCGCAAAGGCATTGCAGTCTTGATTACCGACCACAACGTTCGGGAAACCTTATCGATCGTGAGCAGGGCTTACTTAATTTGCGAGGGAAAAGTAGAAAGCGAGGGAGATGCAGAATTTCTTATCAACGATCCAGTAGCCAGAGGGCTCTATCTCGGCCCCCGATTCTCGATGTGAGGCCGCTTCCTACAGGTAAAACGATTCAAGCAGTCTCAGAAAGAATCGATTCCAAGACGGTTTCGGGATCTGCGCTATTTAAAATCGGACGGCCTATCACAATTCGGCTTGCTCCATCTGCAATGGCCTCGGAAGGTGACTTTGAACGCGCTTGGTCATCCGCTTGTGCTCCTGGCAACCGAACTCCTGGCGTCACAATTTCCGCTTTTGGGCCCCAAGAGGATCTCGTTTTTTTTGCCTCATGGGGACTGCAAACGACCCCAGACAAACCCGACTGCCTAGCCAAATTTGACAGTTGCTCGACCGTTGCTTCAACTCCAGCTTCCCATCCTGAAGCACGAGCAGCTTTCTCGCTTAAACTCGTTAAAAGGGTAACTCCAATAACTCGAGTCTCCTTTGGTGCAAAGGACACAGCTGCCTCCATCATATCCTTTCCACCCGAGGCATGGATGGTAAGGAGAAGCGGCTTCCAAGTTGCCACAGCCCTGACAGCCTGCCCTACGGTTTTGGGTATATCATGGAATTTCAGATCTAAAAAGATTGGAACCTCTAATCGCTGCAGCCCCGTAAGAACCTCTTCCCCTGCCCTTAGAAAAAGCTGTAAGCCGACCTTAAAAGTTCCCACCTTACCGCGAAATCGTTTCGCCCAACCCAACGCCTCGTCTGCAGAATCCACATCAAGAGCGAGAATGATTTGGTCTGATTTCACCTTTACCATTTAATCGGGAATCTTCCTTCATGACAACTCGTGCCTATGCCAAAATCAACCTAGACCTTCGATTGGGCCACCGAAGACCTGACGGCTTTCACCCCATTGACACTTTTTTTATTAGAGTCGATCTTTTTGACACTTTAGACGCGAAGGTCACAAAGAACGGAAAATGCACGCTTGTTGTCGAGGGGGACTCCAAACTCTCTCATGGAAACGACAATCTCGTACTTCGGGCGGCTCAATTACTTCAAAAGCATGCAGCCAAAGGGCTCGGCGTTCAGTTGCGTCTAAAAAAGGCAATTCCTCAAGGAGCAGGACTGGGGGGCGGAAGTAGTGATGCTGCTTCCACGCTTTTGCTTCTGCGAAAGCTTTGGTCGATTTCTTGTACGGACGAGGAGATGTCCTCCCTTGGGAGTGAATTAGGAAGTGATGTTCCCTTTTTTCTCCAGCCCTATGCCGCGCGTGCAACGGGTCGTGGAGAAATTATCCAACCCGTACCCCTAAAAGATCTGCCGTGGGCAATTCTTATTCATCCTGGTTTTCCATCCCCCACAGCCGCTGCTTACGTAGCATACGCCATGACACCCGTACCCTGCACGGAAGGCCCCCCTCTTCACTTCACCCAAGAGGACGGCTCCAGGTTAACCCTTCATCCTCGTAACGACTTGGAGGGCCCTGTCGAAAAGAAATTTATATGGATTCGTTCCGCTCGGGAGTGGCTGCAAAAACAATCTGGCGTACTTGCTGCGCGAATGAGTGGAAGCGGATCTACCGTGTTCGGTTTATGGCAGACCCAGAAAGAGGTAGTTCGAGTTGTCTCCCTAGCAAAAAGCTACTTTGGGAGCGAAGCGTGGATTCAATCCGCTCGGCTCAAGAGCGGTGCTGACCGAGGTTATCGGAGCTTGTGAGCGATCCGAGATTTAATGCGAGCAGACCGGTTATGATGGATGGCCTTGCCTTTTGCGGCGCGATCCAGGCGGCGCTGAAGTTCTGGAAAGAGTTTGGCCGCCTCATCCTTTTTTCCTGCGGTGATCAGAGCCACAAGCTTCTTTTGGGCCAGACGAGCATGGTCCAGAAGAAGTCGGTTCACAGCACGACGACGCAAAGCCCCACGGGCTTGTTTTGCAGCAGAAGCAGTATTGGCCATAAGGTTCAAGAATGCCCGAAACCCATCCCCCGCGTCAATCCATGAACTTCCTCCGCCTAGTCTTCGCCCTACTCCTTTGGCCAGGACTAGTTGCTACCCTGCTTTTCTTTGGAAAACTGTTTAGGAACATAACACAGACACCAGGCTTCCCCTGGGCTGGTGTCATGGTTTTTGCCGGGGGTTTCATCCTCGCATGCGTTGCATTTTTTGCCCTCCCCAGGCCCCGCGGAATATATGTCTTAGGACACGAACTCACTCACGCCCTAGCCGTCTGGATGAGCGGCGGTAAGGTTCACTCCCTTCAAGCAAGTTCCAAGGGTGGGAAAGTCCTCTCCGATCGGGTCTCCCCATGGATCAACTTAGCTCCCTATATTTTTCCTTTTTATCCAATAATCGCGGGAATTCTGTGGCTTGCAGGAACCCGGATTTGGCCTGAATTACAACAGTTCCCCCTTCCGGTCTTGGGACTTTGGGGGGCTATTTGGGGGTACCACTACGCCTTCACTTTCGACCTTTTCCCGACTCGTCAACCCGACTTCCTGATCTATGGCAGAGTTTTCTCCCTGACCTTGATTCTTCTTGGAAATACTTTCCTCATTGGAGGGTTGCTCTGGTCAACGTTTCGACCCTCCCCTTTAGGCGATACCTTGCTCCATCTAGGAAGCGATTGGGCATGGACTTATACCTCCATCGCCCACTGGATCACAGGCCTGCTCTTGCGCTACCTACCTCATTCCGCCTAAAACACTTGCCCCGTGCTTGTTCCCGACCTTATCAAGGAGCCAAACCTGATCGCAGACCTCTCTGCCAAAGACAGAAATTCAGCCTATAGTTTAATGCTGCAAACCCTTGCTGACAATGGGTTTATAAAAAAAGATATCTTGGCCTCCTGCTTAGAGTGCCTACTAGCCAGAGAAGCTAAAATGACTACTGCGATGGGGGGTGGCTTTGGGCTCCCTCACGCCACGATACCCAAACTAACAAAACCCTGCTTTCTGCTGGCTCGAAGTCTCCAAGGCATCGATTGTGAGGCCGTAGATGGAAAGTTGGTGAATCTGTTTTTTCTGATTCTTACCCCTCCAGACCAAACTCAGCTACATCTTCAGACGCTGGCAACCGTGGCAAAATTCTTTAATCGCCGAGGCATCAAATCCAAGCTTCTACAAGCTGCCGGGATACCCGAAATCCTAGCACTTCTTCAAACCCCATAATGTCACTTCGCGCTGAACTCGAAGCCCGTGTTCAAACCTGGTCACAAAAGCACTTTCCCCAGATCGGCTCAGGCCCATGGGTTCGGCCTTGCACGGATCCTCGACACGGACACTTTCAAACTCACCTGCCGATGGTCGCGGCCAAACAGGTAGGAGAAAACCCCCGAGATATTGCCTCACGTTTGGCCAAAGAGTGTGTTCCTCCGCCAAATTGGGAAACCCCGGAAGTTGCGGGAGGCGGTTTCGTGAATTACAGAGTTCAGCCCGCTGCTGTGGCCCAAGCAGTAGAAATTTTAAGAAAAGATCCATCCCTTGGGGTTTCTACAACTACAAAGCCAGAAACTATCGTCATTGATTTTAGCTCTCCAAATATCGCAAAGGCCATGCATGTGGGGCACATTCGGTCCACCCTTCTAGGGGATACCCTATCACGGCTCCTTACCCGGTGTGGTCACAAAGTAATTCGAATTAATCATCTAGGCGACTGGGGGACACAATTTGGCAAGCTCCTCCTTGCTTATAGGAACGCAGGTCGACCCCCTCTAGATCCATCCCGCTCCATCGAGCAACTGGAAGAGTTTTACAAGAAAGGACACGAAGAGTCAGAGGCAGATCCCGCGAAGATGGTGTTGGCGCGAGCAGAACTGGCTGCCCTTCAATCAGGCGAACCGGAGCGGACTCAAGATTGGAAACACTTTTGCCAACGATCTTCCGAACACTTCCAAGAAATCTATCGACGATTAGGGGTAACTTTTGATCTCGAAAAGGGTGAAAGCTCCTATCAATCGCAACTTTCGAAAGTGGTAGACGAGTTACTTGAAAATGGAATTGCCGAGGAGAGCCAAGGCGCCGTCGTAATTAAAAATCCTAAGATTTCAGAAGAACCTTTTTTGGTACGCAAATCGGATGGAGCTTTTCTTTATGGAACGACCGATCTGGCAGCGCTCCAATCTCGCATTCTTGAACTTCATGCAGACCGAATCATTTACGTGACTGATGGGCGGCAACAACTTCACTTTCAATGGCTTTTCGACACTGCGATTCGATGGGGCAAAACTGTTCCCTTGGAGCATGTTTGGTTTGGCTCCATACTTGGACCTGACAGAAAGCCCCTAAAAAGCCGGGATGGCTCCCCCATTAAATTGATCGATCTACTGAATGAGGCAAAGGAGCGCGCAAAAAAGATCCTTCTGGAAAAACGTCCTGATCTTGACGAAAAGTCACTTGAAACAAAATCCGAGCTCCTAGGGATTGCGAGCCTCAAGTATGCGGATCAGATGCCAGGGCGTAATCTGGACTATGTTTTTACTTGGGAAAAGCTACTTGCTTTTGATGGTAATACGGCACCTTACATTATAAACGCCTATGTTCGGTCTCGCTCAATTCTGAGGAAAGCTGGGTTGAATGCCCCACCTTCTCATAAGATCCACCTTGAAGAACCCTCGGAAGAGGAGCTTTCGCGTCACTTACTCCGTTTTAGTGAAGTTATTGAACTTGCCGCATCCGAACGCAAGCCCCACCACCTTTGCGGATACCTCTTTGAAACCGCAGGCCTATTCCATCGGTTTTTCGAAAACTGTCCTGTCCTTCAGGCCAAGACACAATCATTACAGGAGTCCCGCCTCACACTAGCAGGACTTGCAGGAGACGTATTGCGTGATGGCTTAAATCTTCTTGGAATATCGACCCTTGAGGAGATGTGACAACCCAAGGCACCTTACTGGACTGGATTTAGACGCTCACTCTTTCCGCATCACCCCAAAGGCTTTCCAAGCGGTAAAAGTTACGGCGCGCAGAGTGCATGATGTGCACCAAAACCTCACCATAGTCCAAAATCATCCACTGGCTGGCAGCTTGCCCAGTAGAACGAAATACCCTTCGACCCGCACTCTCCACACCGCGCTCAATCTCACCTGCGATGGCTTTGATCTGAGGCTCGTTTTCTGCCGACACAATCACAAAGAAATCCGAAGGACCACCGACCTTGCGAAGATCGAGGACAACAGGGTCGATAGCCTTTTTATTGAGCGCCAGACTTGATGCAAACTTGGCCAATTCTAAACCTTCGGGGATCATCGGTAGGATCGACTTTCGCATATACTCTTCTCCAAGTCTTCTAAAACCAATCCTCGAACCGATAGCCCTCTCAAAACTCTTTGTCTAATTTCAGTCGATGAGAGATCAAAACGAACGGGCAGAATTGTCATTCGAATTCCACGCCGCGGCTTGGGATTTTCAGGCCTTGGGAAAACCAAGAAATGAACCCAGCGTGCTAATCGACGAAAGTCCTTCCACTGAGGAAGTAAAGCCCACTGATCTGAACCCATGATCCAGAAGAGCGCTCCTTGCGGAGCCTTCTTTTTCCAGTAAGCAGCCGTGTCCACTGAGAAGGAAACACCAGAGCGCTTTATTTCCCAATCGGACACTTGAGCCCACTTCTGACCTAAAAGACCTTTCTTTAACCAGCTTAAACGCTCTTTTGCGCTAGCTTTTGGCTTCAGTGACTTGAGCGGGGATTGTGCACATGGAAGATAAACGACTTTGTCCAAACGAAGACTCTCCCAAGCAGTTCGCCCAATGAGAAAGTGCCCCAAGTGAAAAGGATCGAAAGATCCTCCAAACAATCCAATACGTTTGTTCAGAATATACTCCGGTCTACCTGAATCTTATCATTGGGCTTAAGGCGAATGTCACGACCTTGGTCAGCTTGGATTTCCTTTGCGTTAAACTCTTGGGTTTGTCCGCCTTGGGTTAAGCGAACACGTCGTCGATTGGCAAAATCTGTGAATCCTCCGCATGCGGCAACTGCCCCCAAGGCCGTAAGATCTTTTGTGTAAGGCACACGCTGAGGCATCCTCACCTCCCCTGTCACATCCACAAACCTTTGCTCCTTAAGGTCCACAGTAACATTCGGATTGGTGAAGATCTCCTCCTTTAGATAGGTCGATTCAATCAACTTTTTCAGCTCTACCGTTGTATTGTTGGCTGCCACAAGGCTACCAATATGGGGCATCGAAATTTTACCACTTTCATCAATCTTAACCTCAAATATGCCCTGATCTTGCGTGGGGACACCTGTAAGACGGATAATCAAAGTATCGCCCCCACGTAATAGGTCACTTGTATCAATATTGGTGCCCACAGTCGTTGCCGCAGGAGTAATCATCGAATCGGTTGTGGGCTTTGAAGTCGATAAACCAGCACCTACAGAGGGTGTATTTGTAGCAAGGATTGTCTGAGAGGCTGTTCCCACCTGAATGGATTGAGATAAAAGGGGCAAAGGTGCCACAAAAAGAGTGATAAACCAGAGCGCAAAACGGGTGGGATACATCAGAACCTATCTTGACCTTGCGGAGGTCGTACAAAAGTGATTTTTGGTACCTGTTGTGATTCCGAAACAGGCTCCTCGACAGGTTGAATCTCAATCTCACTTTCAGAGACCACTGCTTCTGAGGTGTTTACCCGAGTGGTTGCATGCTTGGCCCTAGGGGCTCTTGGAGTGCGTTTTTTATAGCCATACTGAGTCGAGTAACCTGCATAATAGTAGTAATTGTCATCCGTCTTGATATTCACGTTATTTAATATGACACCGAAGAGTTTTCCCCCAACGTCCTCAATGACTCGCTTTGCCCTTTGGGATACATTTCGCGGATAGCGGCGATGCTGAATAAGAAGAAGTGTGACATCGACCTCCTGGCTTATCACGGATGCATCGCTGATTCCTAACACAGGAGGCGAATCCACAAGGATTACATCATAATTAGGTCGGCAGGTTTCCAGTAAGGAAGAAAATCTTGCGCGACTGAAACCACCCAAATCCTCTGGACCCAAACTCCCGGCAGTCAGAACCTCGAGATTAGGAATGGAGGTTGTTTGAATAAGTTCATCCAAAGATGCCTGTCCAGCAAGGTACTCCCCAAGGCCAAGTGTATTTTCAATTTGCAATGCGTTATGTGCGTTTGGCCTGCGTATATCGCCATCGATCAAAAGAACCTTCATTCCACTTTGCGCACATACCCATGCCAAATTAAATGTGGTCGTTGATTTACCCTCACCCGGTCCACCACTGAGAACAGTGATCGTGCGAGCAATTGAACGTGCTCCTGTTAAATTGAGCTTAGCACAAAGAATTCGATACCCCTCGGCAAAGCGCGAATTTGGGTCGTCTTGGGAAAGAAACTTCGCGCCCTTGGGAATTACTGCCAAAACACTGATCCCCAAAAATCTCTCAACGTCATCCATCGTCTTGATACTCGTATCCAAGTACTCAATGAAGAATGCCAAGCTCAACCCCAAAACCAGACCCACCACCATACTAAGGGCTAGATTCAATTTGAGGTTGGGTTTCACGGGACGCACGCCCGGTTCGGCACGATTCACTACCTGCACGGGCCTTGTTTCGATTCGCGATTCAACCGACTGCTGGCGATATCGAGACATTAAAACCTCCAAGAGCTGGCTTTGGGTCTCGAAATCACGTCTTGCTTCATTATAGGGAGCCAAACGATCTGTCCTGTCTGCCCTCAACTGCCCACGCAGTTCAGTCACCTCTTTCTCGAGGCTCTCAACACGTGCTTGGGCCACACTTAAATCAATCGACAAAGCCCTTCGGATTCCCGTCACGAGTTTATTGAGCTGATCTCGGCGCTCTGCCACAGCCTTGATCGCAGCCTGCATCTCCGGATGCTTTTTTCCATACCCCTGCTTCTGCATCGAAGCCACATTTTGCAGCGCCTGCAAATACTGCTGCTTGGTTGAGGCTGTCGTGCTGTCCTCAAGTTGAAGAGCAGGCAAAGTGGATTCGAGCTGCTCAATTGTTAAATCTGCCACTTTCTCAAGGCGGACTTTCCGAGAGATCATATCCGAACGTAATTCACTCAATGCCGCCTCTTTCCTCTGAATCTCCATATCGGACAGTGTGGTGGATTGAACTTGAGCACTTGCGCCAGGAAGCTCGTCAATTTTAAGATCCCTTCGGAGAGACTCCACCTTCGCAGCGGCTTCAGTAACCAGCTTTTTCTGCTTCTGCACTTCCCCATCCAGAACTTTCAAACCCGAATCACTCCTCCCGGTAATTTCACTACGACGAAACTCCTCATAAGAGTCCGTAATTGTGTTCGCATACAAGGCCGCTTCCTCGGGTTGGGTGCTTTGACACACGACTTCGATAAGCTTGGTGTTTCGAAATGGCCTGACCTCCAGATAGCTCTTTCGGAAAATCATAAAGGCCTGATCATCGCTGATAGAACCCTCGGGCAACTCCATTGCCTTGCAGAGCCGCGAGGCGACTCCCAGCTTCGTGATAACCGGATAAAGAACTTTCTTACTTTGAATCAGCTCGAATTCGGTCTGAAAAAATACCGGATCGAAAGCCTCAAAGGATGTTTGAAAAACCTGTAAATCACGATTTTCTTTTTCGACGCGTAAAACAGCGGATGATTCATAGATCTTAGGTTGCAACTTTGTGACGACGAATCCTGTCGCCATGACAAGCGTTAAGATGGTTACGGATGTAGGCCAACGATTCCGGATAACACGCCATAAGTCGTTGACGTGAAACGAGGCTTCCCCTGCATTCTGGGTCGCTGAACCATACCCATAGGGTGGTGGGGTTTCGCTAAACTCGCTCACAAACCCAAACTACTCGGGTTCGGAAACTTTCGCAATCAGTAGGTACCGCGCACCCCTATATAGACTACGTTCCGATTGTAACTACCTCCGTTGGAATTGTTTTCATCAAAATAGGATTGAAAGGTGCTAAAAGTATAACCCAACTCTGCCGAGAGGTATGGGTAAAAGGCATAAGACAGTTTGCAGTTATAATTCGCCACAGTTTGCTGGCCACTTCCTTGGTATCCCCCGTAAATAAGAATGCTTTGCTCTTTATCGTACTGCGGGGTGTAAAGGGCAAGTTGAACGCTTAATGATTGGACAAGTTTCAGCTTCTCAGTGAAAGCATGGTCTGAACTAAGACTTAAGTTATACGATTCAGAATCCGATGAGGTCGCTTGAGTTGACTGCTGCACCTGAATCGAAAAGCCAGCCGTGAGCGAGTTTTGTTGGCCATAATTCCAAGTTGAGCTCAAAGAAACAAAGGGATAAACCGCAATCTCCTGCTCCCCGCTGTTAAGGCCCCCTGCCCCAACATTTTGAGGGTTATCATTTGTGCCAAAATTATCGTTTAGCTGAATACCTGCACGACCCGTGAAAAACAGTGTCGGCAGAAAAGTGTGATCTGCACCCAAGGTGATAGCAAACTGCTGGTTGTCTCGAAAAGTTTGGTCGCTGTAGTAATCAAAGAGTTGATAGTCGAGCGAGAAGGTGCCCACCGTTTCAGGGGTAAAATCGAGTCGGAACTGCTGGAATGCACCATTGTTCATATAGTTGGACTGCGAAGCACTGCCGGACTGAATGACGCCCGAATTATTATAGCTAGCGGGACCGTCGGAATTCACAACTTGGTTGTTCCAGCGCGTGACCATAGAGAGTCGGTCCGTAAGACGGTAGTCCGCTTTAATTGTTCCCAGATTAATGATACTGCCTTGAGTGTTGGTCACAGGTGCTAAACCAGCAGAGAACTGGGTGCCGATTGGTTGCTCAAAGTAATTAAAATTGTCTGCAATCGTAATACTGAAACGCGGGTCAAAAGCGTACGTGTATTGACCTGTAAAAGTCTGGTTGTACTGAATGTCGACAGACGAATTGAGACTTGGGTAGTAGATTCCTTGAAAATCGTATCGCGCGGATAGATCCGCTTGTAATCCCGTGTAGTTGTAGCCAAGGGAGGGATTCACACTCGAGTAGGTACTCGACTGAACATCATTCGAGCTCTGATAAGATTGGGTCAAAGGATTGCTGTCGTATCCTTCCCGAATCGCCACGGTGGCAGTGAATGGTTTTGCCCCTTGCTGGCCAGCCGATCCCTCAATCTGAGCAGAGTTTACGCTCGATGATATCTGAGCAAAATTTACGGCAGAAGATCCAACGAGAATTGCCCATAACAGAAATGATCTGACTAAGGGCCTGAATAAACCTGCCGACATCCACTAAATCTTGTGGTTCGCAGGATTTATTCAATATAAAGACACACCCTATAGACCTATTTTGTTAAATAACTACCAATAACCTGTTGAAAATTTAAAATTGCTTTAATATCTAAAAGCCAACTAGTTCCACCTTTTTTGAACTGATAACAGTAAATAGTCATTATTAGGGGGAAGCGAAGTAACGAAGGATTGGGGTAAATCGGGTGGTTTTTGCCTCCGAATGACGTCTGCCCATGCAGCCCACTCCGAATTTTCCTGTAGCATCTGGCTATACATCTTCACGTCCGAACTGACAGGCGTAAAAAGAATACTAAAAATAGGAGTGACTCGGTCGTGGATTTTAATCAATTCATCTCGCGTTGCAGGAACCCACAAAGTGGGTTGGTTCGAATACCAAGCCTCGGCCGCAGGCAAATCGCTTGCCTGAAACTCTTTAGGCTCAAACCACGATCGCATGAATAAAAA
>Ga0209087_1001033_pt1 | contig 16697 bp, 29 predicted proteins | sample S_130805_EF_Meta_FD_187321 | JGI IMG/M metagenome (GOLD analysis project Ga0209087, IMG submission 187321) | Freshwater microbial communities from Lake Simoncouche, Canada to study carbon cycling - S_130805_EF_MetaG (SPAdes) (version 2) | ecosystem: Environmental > Aquatic > Freshwater > Lake ... | reverse complement strand
GCTACTTCGGAACCGTCGCCATTAATCACGTTAGATCCGTTAGCGACAAGGTTTGGGATTGCAGATCGAAGTGTGATGAGTAGAGGCTCGTTGATGTGTGTTTCACGCCCGGTCTTTTCGAGGCCATCCGATGACGTGTAGGTAGTTTCCTTCTCATACCAGTCGTTCGATTCGATTTCGATGAAGTCACCCTTGGCTGCACCTGTTGGTGCATCGAACCAGATGACGTATTTCTTGAAGATCTCGCGACCGGTCTTCTTGAGGGTCTTACGAACCCAAATACTGACCATGCCACGATCGGTTGCTGATGCTACTTCGCCTGCAATGATGATTTTTTCTGACATTCCGATTTCCTATCTAGATTCTTTTAAGTTAATTAATATTAGTTTATATTTATAGGACACTACTGACCTCTATTGCGGTCATTTTTGACCTCTATTGCGACCAATATTGACCTCTATTGCTACCTGTTTTGACCTGTATTGCTCCCTCCGAGAAGTGGTCAACTTGATGATCTCGGCGGACGTTTCTTTATGTGAGAATGACCTATCACAACGCTCCGGGCAGTCAAGAATGATGAAGTAACGATTGGTTACTCGAGCACCATATCCTTGTCCGTCGTCGGGTATAACATCTATCTCAAATAGTGACTTCAGCTCGACGATGTGACGTCTCACTGTTCGTTCACTCATGTTGCATAGCCTGGCTAATGTGGCCTGACTCATCCAGGCACCAGTATCGTTCTCGTGATAGGCGATAGCCATTAGGACAAGTTTGGCGTGAGGGCTGGCTTGGCTGTGATGCAGCACTGCCGACATAGCCTCTGAACTCATGGTTTCCTCCGATAAATGATAGGCTGATTCTGCCTCTGGCGCGTTCTCCGATTCCGCGTCAGGGGCTCTTACTTTATGTCTGAGCCTAGTTCCCTGATCCGCTCAATGACGTCGGATGGTGCAATCTTCTTGACCGCTTCGGCATACAAAGCTCGTAGAGCGTCTTTGTCCTTCTGGAACGCTAGATTCTCTGCTTCGACTATCCAATCGCGCGTAGCGGGCTTCTGTGGCGTTTTACGAGCATTTACTTCGTCAAGTGACGCAATAGATTTGGTGTCGGCTCCAGTAGCTGCAACAATGGCTCGTCCCCACGCCGATGTTTCGGCAACCATAACTTCGGAGTCTTTGGTGTAGGGGGTCTTACCTGGCACTGGTTCCCATGCAGTCCCGATGCCGGGCTTTGAGTCGTTCTGATCGCGGAAGCACGCCGCGACATAAAGGACGAACATTTGCTCGCCGATGGTGTGAAACTCGAGCTTTACTTGTTGCAGTGAGCCTTCGGGGTATTGCGCTTTGAAGTCGCGGATGCGAGTGGCAACGTCGACGTAATCTTTGGCAAAAGCCATTTTGTTCTCCGATTCGATTTTGTTATTTGGTTATGTTCTTGGCTGCGAGTGTAGCACTACCAATCGACAGAATAGCAGCGATAACATTCATAACCTGTCCGGCCACTCCTTCGGTGGTGAGTCCGAGTGTAACCAATAGTGGCACTACTGCGCCGACGATGCGGTAGATCCATAGGCGAGTCTCTGCGTCGAGTTTCATGTTTATCCTTTGTTAGCGGTGATGTGTTTGAGTGGGTCGACCAGCTTGGCCATGATGACCTCGTGCACGTTCTTGGCTTTGGCGATGCTTAGATGTAAGTGCGAGCCAGTGGTTAGGCTGCCAGAGTTTCCAACTTTACCGATAGGGTCGCCGAGCTTAAGTGCGTGACCGATGGATAGGTTTGGCTTGGCCTCGAGGTGAGCGTAGATTACCCAGAGTTTGTCGGTCGTGCTTTGAATAATGCAGTGGCCGAGTCCCTCCGACCAAAAGTTAGCAGTGACCTTGCCAGCTGTAATCGCTGGAATGATTTTGCCTGCGCCTGGTGCCCAGTCCTGACCGCGGTGAGGGTTTTTGCGATAGGAGGCCATGTTGCCGAACTCGTCGCCTCGAGTCGATGCTGGGAATGGCTCGATGTAGGTTGCCATTATGCGTTAGCGATGGTTGTGATAGTGCCCGATGATCCGCGATACTTCAGCGCGCCACCTTGAACGTAAAGGATGCCGCCGTCTGACGGGTTAGTAGTTGGCACTGTGGCTGCGTTTCTAAGCGTCATAACTCGTTTGCCTCCACCGAAGCCAACGTTACCCATAAAGCCGATGTTGGCTATGCCACCAGATTCGGTTATTGCAATAGCGTTCGAGGCGTTTAGCGTGCCAATACCTCCGTAAGTTGCGGTGTTACCTATAGCACCCTCAACTTTTAGGGTTTTTGTAATCGTGGTGCCAGTTACATCGACTACTAAAGATTTGGTTGCATCGTTTCTGATAACTTCTAGAATGTTTTCAGAAGAAGGGTCTTCATCCTCAAGTGATTTGACTGTAAGAGAAACAGTTCCGTATTGCCCGTTTATGGTTGCGGTTGTGTTGGCTAGTTTTGCGGCCAATGCAGTAACTAAGTTTGTAACTTGAGACTGAGCGACAGTCAAGGCCGACTGTGAAGTCCATTGTGTGTTGTAATCGGTGCCGTTGATTTTCGATAGCAACTGCCCAGTAGTTCCGCCAACAGGAACGCCTTGACCGTTAGTGCCATTGGTACCGTTAGTTCCATTAGTTCCAGCTGTTCCCTGAATGCCTTGGATACCTTGAATACCCTGGTCACCCTTATCACCCTTATCACCCTGGATACCCTGGATACCTTGGATACCCTGGTCTCCTTGGTCACCCTTATCACCCTGGTCTCCCTGATCTCCTTTATCGCCTTGGATACCTTGGATACCCTGGATACCTTGGATGCCCTGAATACCCTGGTCTCCCTGAATGCCTTGGTCTCCTTGGTCTCCTTTATCACCCTGGATACCCTGAATGCCTTGTATACCTTGGATGCCCTGCGTGCCTTGCGCACCTTGCGAGCCAGTTGCACCTTGCAGGCCAACAGTGCCTAGCGAGATGACTGCGTCTGTTTCGTTGACGATGATTACTGCGTTAGCCATGAGTGATCTCCGGGGTTAGTAGAAACGTGCCTTGAAGTAGCCGAGTTACTACACCGGCCGATGTGAGTTTTAGGTCGTAAAGGTATGAGCCAGCCTCGATGGCCGCGGTGTCTGTTGCAGAGATAAGGACTGCAATAGTCCCAGCTGCACCGCCTAGGGTTATGCCGTCACCATCTGTAAGGCTAAGAACGTAATCGCTTGGTGGCGTTGCTCTAATCATCATTTCGGCGTCGTAGCCGGTAAGGTTGACCGGCTCGTCGTCTATCTCAAAGGTAAACGTGGTATCGAAGGTAGCGCCCTGCGGCGCAACGATGTTGTAGGTTGCCGGGTTTATCATATGAAGCCTTTCATGATGATGGTAACAAGTGCGGATGTGCCGAGGGCTGTTGCGGTCGAGGTTATCCAAGCGGACTGCCAGCGTGCCTTCTCGAGATCACGAATGCGAGCTTCGTGGTCTCCGATGATTTCTAGGCGTGCTTCAATCACTGCCAGGCGATTTGAGATGTCCGCCAGCAGTGTTGGAGTTGTCGCCCTAGGCGTGTCCTCAGCCATTACTCAGCGTCGGGGGTTACTTCAGCAGGCTTTGGCTTTGGGGCTGGCTTTGGCTCGGCTGGAGATGGAAATGGTGCGTTAGATACGTTGCCCATTAGTTTTCCTCTGGTAGTAGGGTCTGGTGGCAACCGCCACACTCGGCTTTGACGGGAGTATCTTCGCCGAAGTTGTATTCAATGCCCTCGTTTGGACATCCTAAGTGGTTGCAAATAAAAATGCTCATTAGACTCCTTGATACATGATTGTGAACGAGAAGTAGTCGTTTGCTGCCCAAGTGTGTGGGATAGAACCGGTTTGAGTTGTTTGGTAAGAGTATGTTGCAGCTGCGTTTATGGCCTGCATTTTTGCCTCAGTTGTCGACAAGAACACTGTTCCAGAGTATGAACGGCCACCGACAGAGTCACGCATAAGTGCTGAACCGACTGCAAGTGATCTGTTTGCGGATGCTGCGTTGACTGGAAGTGAGATACCAATCTGACCACTTACAGTTGGAGCGGTTGTTCCCATGGTGACATACACCTGAGCGACTATCGTTTTACCGATGCGAGCGTAATAGGCCTGAGTGACTGCACCGGTGCCTTGGGTCAGGTTGGTGAATGTTGGAGTCCATGCGTTCCAGCCGATGTCAAAGGTTACCCAGGCACTCCCGTTGTATACCTGGAAGTGGTCGGTGGCCGTTAGGTAAACAACCATTCCCTCGTTCGGCGCGGTTAGTGCTGCGTCTCGCGCGGTAGAGTTAGTAAATACCATGACCGATTGGTTCATTAAATAGGTGTTTATGTCGCTGGCCAATGCCGGCGTTCCTGATACAAACTCTTGATATGCCATTTAGATACCTCTCCATAACTCTAGTGATATGTCCCACGATCTTGGGGTAATGCGGTCGTATTGTCGTGTTACAAAATAGGTGTCGGTAAACGAGATGCCGTTTATGTCGTAGGTCACTAGGTTCGGGTCGAATAGTCGATCGTTGAGCCACCAATAAAAAAGCTGGCCGGGTCTCGAGATTGCGTCGAAGCTCAAAGTTTCTACGCGCCTAATGATTGTTTTTAGGTCTAGCCGGTCGAGCCATAGTTGCGTGCCGGTTGAGTTGTCGATTGGCACGTCCACGTTTAGGGCTACCGCGCCATAAAGCTCGTAAGCGTCTTGATTGCGGAGGGTAAGTTGGCCGCCGGTTGTGTAGGTCGCGATGATCTCATTCGGCAGCTCCCTGGAGTCTGCCTTCATAACCAAGTCGGTCATGCAGATATGGCTAAAGATGTCCGGGTCGTGAACGGTCGAGAAACTAAACGAGTAGGCCTGAATAATGTTTTGTAAGTCATCCTCTGAGCGATAGTTGAGCGTGCCGTCTCTGTCCATCCACAATGCTCCAAGGCTTGCAGCTAGGCAGTCATTTATGATCTCGCCGACGGTGCTGTTGGTGTAAGTTTTGGCAGCCAAGAAATAGATGTCGGGGTTTAGGTTGCCAGTGATTCCATACCAGTAGGTGTTAGCCATGTCGGTAATGACCGCGCTAGGCAAAGTATCTAGTGAGCCGACCACGTAACTCGCAACCTTGGTATTTAAAAAGTCTTGCATTCCATCGACGGCGCGGATGGTTACAATGTTGTTGCCCTGTTGGTTGTAAGTTGCGCTGTAATCGCGGACATAGCCAGTCCAGAGAGTCACGATGTTGCCCGGGTTAGAGTCGGGTTCGGGCTCGATGGTAATGCGAACCTGGGTGCCTGCGTGAATGAGGCCAGTGCTAAACGGGTCGTAACTTGCGCCTTGCATTCTGATTGTGGCAGTCGAGGCCGAAGGTGCCACAAAGATACCCGACTCGATGTCGCAACCACTTACCATTTGGATATCGAAGCTCTCGCAGAGTAAGTCCGTCCAGTCGGCACTTGATGGGTTGGTGTCCCAGACTCCGCCGTCGTCCCAGTTGCTTACTCCCCAAATAAAGGTTCCAAGTGCTGGAATAAAGAACTCAATCTTTAGTCTGTCCTTGATTACGAAAACGTCGTTGGCCATTAGATTACGACCGACCTACCGCGGCTTACTTCGTAACGGCGAATAGCCTGGACAATCTCCTCACCGGTAATGCTGGCTCGGTTAATGTTGATGTTGTAAGTGTTCCCGCCACCTAGGTTACCAAGTTTGCTTAGTGGAATAATGGCCTCGGCCTGGCCAGCCTCAGCTACGTTTACGATGCTTCCCCCTGGCGATGGCATGACGATACCGCCGTCGGCTAGTCGAGGGATTTTTACCTTCGGGATTTTGCCAACTTGTAGTTTGAGGCCTGTAACTGCGTTGACTCCAGCCAGCAAGAAGTTAATACCGTCGACTAGCTTGTTGACTCCGCCGATCGCAAAGTTAAAGAATGACTCAAGTGCTCCGATTACTGCGTTGATTGGCACCTTGATTGCGTTGACTATCCCGCCAAAGGCATTCTTAATGCCGATAACAAACTTGCCTACAGCCAGAAGTATTGGTGTAAAGACTCCTAGCCAGAACTTAAACTGCTGCACTACAATTTTGATGATTGGCACCAGCAGCTGCGTAAGCATTTTGACCAGTGGCAAAATAACTGGCATGAGTGCCTCGAGCAACTCGACAAGTGGCGGCAGTAGCATCTCGACAAGTGGAAGTAGAGCTTCAACAAGGGTCACAAAGATTGGGGCTAGTTTCTCAATCAAGCTGGCAAGAACCGGGGCAACCTTAGTAATAAGTGGGCCAAGTGTTGCAATAAGTTTTTCAATCACCGGCAAGAAGGCTGCGCCGATTGTCTCCTTGGCTTCATCTAGGGCTACCTTAAACTTTGCAAAAGGGCTGGCCGCAGTGCCTGCTGCGCCTGCAACCGACTTAGCAAAGTCATCGACTCCGCCTTTAGTCTTTTTTAGCTGAGGAGCAAGTTTGTAAAGCGATGTCGTGTTGCCATTCTGAGCTTGCGTAAGAGCCTTCATAATGGTCTCAAGTGGCTTGCCCGTAGCAGCTGCGCCGTCAAGTCCGACCTTAAGCAAGTTTTGGGCAATAGTTAGATCTCCAGTGCCACGAACGGCGTTGGCGAGAGCCGGGCGAAGCACGTCATCGGCTACACCAGCTTCGAGAGACATTGAAAGAATGAATGCTTCGTTGGCCTTGATTTGCGCGTCGGTTGCATTTGTCGATGTTTGAATCTGCAGCGCAAGTTTGTTTTGAGCGATGGCATCCTCGGAAGCGGCTTTGGCTGCGTCCGTCAAGCCCCTGATTACGGCCGCGAAACTAATCGCGCCGAGTGCTAGTCCAATCTTCTTCGAAACTCCCTCAGTGGTCTTTTGGAAGCCTGTAAGGTCACCTTTGGCACCAGCGATGCCCTTTTGTAAGCCTGCCGCGTTAGCGACGAACCTAAAGTTTAGGGTTGCGGCCATTATTGGTCACCTGGACTCTTGCTTAGCGCTTCAACGAATGCTTGATATTCGTAAAGCGTTAGGGCTTCATACTCTGTCGGACTCATGCGAGTCGCAGTGCAGAACTCAGCCTTGCGTCGAGCCTGCTCCTCTCTTAGTCTTTTGGGTTGGCATCGTCATCTCCAAACAAAGCCGATGCGTCCTCAAGGGATAGCAACCCGGCCTGCTCAAAGGTGAAGTTTGGATCAGTGCGCTTTTTGTAGACAAAGATGATGGCCTTGAATGAGCGACCGCGTGGTGCGTCGTCTGCCATGATTGAGTCAATGTTGCGGGCGGTCAGCTGCTCGATGAGTTCAATCTCATTTAGAGTCATGCTGTTAAAGTCTATGGTTGCCATTTTTTATTCTCCGAGTCCGTATTTGTTTATTAGTTTTTGTAGATCACGCTGGTAGTTAGCGATGATCTCCTCATAAGTGTAACCGAGTGCCTTTGAGAAGAACGGCGTTGGCTTGATGTTGCGAGGCGTGCCAGCGGCTAATGTTCCCTTGTGGCTAGAACCTACAACTGACCATCCCCAGTGAATAGGGTTGGCATACGGCACGCGATTGCTACCGGCCGCCGCTTGGGCATACCTGGCAGTCTTGGACGGTCGAAGCGAAGCCGCAAGAGCACCTGTTCTCATAGGCACTAAAGGTCGCGCCGCCTTGATTACAGTTTCGGCTGCGTTTAGGTTCGCTTCGAGTAAGTCTGCCTTGTCTGCCTCGAGAGCCCTGAGTTGCTTTTGTAGCAACCCAAGGCCTTCGATTTGGACAGAACCGCTCGAGATAGATTCCCGAGCCATGATTACTAGCTGGTTTTCTTGGTGAGACCGAAGTAAACCGGTGGCGTTGCATTTGGAGTGTGAACAGCGTTCTTTACAGTCAGCTCGATGTCGAATGACATGATGTCGCCCGATACCATGTTTAGCGGTGGCAAGTTATCAAAGATTACAGTGCCCTCGTAGTTCGGTGCCGAAGCGGTCGCAGTTGAGTTGCCTTGTGGAGCAACCTTGAATGCAACCTCGGTGCCGTAGTTAGCAAACAAGAGCTGGTAGAGCGAGGTCGAGTCACCCGATGCAATACCTTCTAGCGATAACTTCCACTCCTGGAGAGGCTGGACTTCGCAGAATGTCTGCTGGCCGCCAGGTGCGTCCGAGAGACTCAGCTCAACCGAGTTGGCATCGCATGAGAACTCGACCGAGTTGATTAGAAACTTGATGTTTGTTGCTTTGATTCTGGTCGATACGGCCATTTCAAAGTCCTTTCGTTATAGAGTGATTTGAAGGTCTAAACCGATTGTTGCTGCCAAGTAGTCGTTGCCGTTGGCGACAAGCGTGTAGGGTGCCGAGACATCCTTGAAGCCTGAGTATTGCGGTAATGCCAAGAGACAGGCCTCGATTAGATCGTCGAGGTCATCGCTCGATGATTCGTTGTCTGCCGTCCCGGCAATTACTTGTAGTTCTAGGTTGACAAGATACTCAGATCCGACTGACGAGGTAGTCATGTATGGCGAAGCGGCGCGGATAACAATCACCGGTGGCGTGACTCGAGCAGGAATGTAAGAGTAAACATCCAGGTCTGCTTCTTGAAGAGTCAGCGCCAACTCGGCTTTTGCAGCTGCGACTTCGCTCATACTGAGAACCCGACATAGGGCAGGAGTTGAGCGTAAATCGACCGCTTAGTGTCGAGCGATACTCTCATCCCCTGCCCAGAGCCGTCAGCGAACTGAGCGATTCCACTTGGAGCGTTGCGACGGTTCCAATGTTCAGAGGCTACTTGAAGCACGCAAAGGTCTGCGATTGTGCCGGGCACGTTAGTCGCCGTTCCAATCATTTCGGTTACTTCCGCCAGGCCTGCGTCTAAGCAGCGCTGAGGGAACGTTCCGGCGTCCTTTGTGCCAACGTAATCTTTGAACTCTTGAAGCGTCACAGACATGGTTTAGTCCTATACGGTTACGTCGAGCTTGACGATTGCACCGAAACGTGGGATTGCAGCTGCCATGTAGCCGTAAACGGATACAAGGTCGGTAAGCGTGGTGATGTCGCCATCGGTTAGTCGGACTGGTGAGCCTGACGATTCCATGCTGATTAGAGCAGCCGAGTTAGCCATGTAGCAAGTGTTGTTGGCTAGCTGTGGGTCAACGATTACTGGAAGTCCGAAGATCTGACCGGTTAGTCCAGGTATGTTAGCCGAGCCGATGTTGTTTACACCTGCGCCGTTTAGAAGGCTTACTGGGCGAGCGTCGCTTGCAGCAAGTCCAAAGATGGACACATATGCGCTTGGGTCTACTAGCAAGAACTCTGGACGTAGTCCGCTGTTCTCGTAGATGTAAGCCGCGCCGTTAGCGATACCGGTTGCCAATGAGGCTGCGGTTCCGCCGTCTGCGGTGAAGGTCTTGCCGTTCCAGTTCTGAGCTGCCAAAAGGGCAACTACCTTCGCGTTGGTTGCGTTCGCGTAAGCGATCGACAAGCCTGCGAATACCTGCGACAAAGTGTCTACCTGGGCGCGTTCCACATATTGCCTGCTGAAACTTGTGTAGCCGCCGTAAGTGACTACGGGGACTGACTTGACCTCGAAGCTCAGGTTACCAAAGGCAAGTGCCTCGTTCTCTGGGTCTTGAACGTCTACTTCAAGGGTGTTGGTGTCGATAACGGTGTATTCAACAGTAAGGCCTGATGCTGGTAGCGCTGCTCTGGAGAATGCAGACAACGATGGTCGGTTGTTGGTAATCAAGGTGTCGATGTAGCCGAACCATGCTGGAAGTAGCGCGGCGTCTGCGGAAGTCGAAGCTGCGCGAGCGAACTCGATTGCTTCCTGGTCTCCCTTGACGAGTGCCTTAGCAAACTCACCCTGGTTGCGGAATGATGCGCCGAGCATTTTTGCCGGAGCCTTTGGTGCGGCGTTGGCCTCGACCAAGCGACGAACTTCTACAAGCTCATCCTGGATCGCGCGAACGTCGAGTTCTGTGTTTTCGGACACGTCGCTCTCACTTTCTTGTTGGGTTTCGTCGGTCGGTTCAGTTTCCTGCTCCTCGCGAACTTGGGTTATAGCCGCGCCGCTGAATGCTGGCATGGCTACTACGCTCACCTCTTTTAGGTCGACGTAGGTTCGAGTCACGACGTTGCCGTCGACGCTCTGCTCGATGGGCACGAAGCCGACCGAGAACTTGTTGAGAACTCCGTCACGCATAAGCGCTAGAGTTTCATCGGCACGCTGGACACCTGCAGTTAGTTTTGCGGTGATCTCGAAGCCTGCCTCGGTGTCGCGGCCAGAGATGACTCGACCGATTGGTAGGTCATCGTGCTGGTGGCCGTAGTAGATTTTGACGTCTTCGACCGAGCGGATTGCACCCGGCACGAAGCGTTCCTGGTAAGCGCCACCGATGTCGGCGGTCTCGCCGTATGGCACTGCAAGCCCGGTGATTGTGCCTGGCTCTTCTGCTAGTCGAAACTCGACTTCGCGTGTTTCCATTTCAGACATTAGAGTCCTTCCTTGATGCGGACATCCTCGGGGGTTAGCCATGCTTGGCCGCCAGTCGCGATGTTATACATCTCATAGCGAGTCTTCATGTCTGCCTTGTAGAGTCCCTCGTAGTTAAAGCGAACCGACGTGCCTCGGGGTAGGCAAGCCGAGAGTGCGTCCTCAATGGCGTTCGTGTAGGCCATGAGGGTATGACGATAAAAAGTCTGCTGCTCATCACTGAGGTTTGCGTAAGTGTCGCTCGAGCCGTCTACGCCGGTGAGCAATAGTCGAGCTGGCACACCAAACAAGCGAGCAATAGTCTGAGTCGACTGAGCTGCGACCTGAGTGAACATTAAGTCCTGCGGCGTGGCACTGATGGCTTGATAGTCAAACCCTTCGCTCAACACCGCGAGTTGTCTAGTTGCCTGCTTGGTGTGCCAGTTTAGGGTGACTTCATCGGCTTGCTCTTTGGTGAGCATTTTGCCAGTCTTTAACACTCCGGTCGGGACTCCAGAGCTCGAGAACCAAGTGGAGGCGAAGTTGCGCAGCTCAAGGGCTGTCTTTATGTCGTTCGACGCTGTCTGTATTGGGCCGAGTCCGCGCAAGTTTTCGACGACCGAGAATAAGCGGAGGTGCTCCATTTCGCGAGCGGTGTAAGTGATGCCAGCGTAATCAAACACCTTGGCACCGGTCATTCCGTTTACACCGTCGAGGCGGACGGTAATACCGCTGGCAGGAATGAGAGTTAAATCGTTAACTTGGCCGCGCGAGTCGTAAGACTTATACCAAAAGGCCTCACCGGTAAGTGCCAGGCTGGTAACAGTCGAGAAAATAAAGTCTTTGCGCGTCTCGAATAGCGAAGGATTGTTGACGAGAACCGGGTTGTCTATCTTCTGCTCGAGGCCGCCGCCGTAGCGGTAGGTCTCCAGTGGCAACGCCTTAGAAATTGGGGTCGCGATGATTTGGATTGCGCGATACACCGATGCCAGCGAGAGAGCTGCACTTGTGTCGACAAACGTGTCGGAGCGGACGGGAATATTGGGCACGCCAGCACGCTTCTCGATGCGTGGAGCAGTGCCGGTCAGTCTTTGCCAGAGTGAGGCCATATAGAACACCTTATGTGGTTATGACCGATTCGACGTGGCGTGTCGCAAAGTTTCACGCAGTTGAGGGAGAGCCGTTGAGTGTTGGGGATTCCTCAACGCATTCTCTCCCCCAACGCTGTGTGAATGTCTGGAGGACGAGTTCAGTATACACCTACGCCACCGACAACTTGTGCCGACGCGACATAAAGTGCCCAGCAAGTTGCCAGGAGGGCGTCGATGTCGCCCACAGACTCCTTGCGCGAGATCTGCCAATACTCACCGACATACCTGGCGACTGCTCGACCATTCTGCACGATGAGCAAAGGGTCGTCGTTGTGATGCACTCGACCATTAGCGAACATTGAGTAAACCGTCATGCAGGCCGTATTTATTTCTTTGTTCCAAAGATTCCAGACAGGTATCCCACGCTCTTTTAGTTTGCGATGTATCGAATGCATGCCTCGGTCGTCGAGGGCAACTGCACTGATTGCGTGCTTCTGGCAGATTGAGACAATCATCTCGACGAGCTTGTCCTCGGTTGGCTGCACTAGCGATGCGACTAACTCGGTCTCGTATGAGTCGCCGACTCGCTTGGCAGCTGCGATAGTTGCGTGCTCGAAGTTGCGCGTAATGTCGACACCGAGCACCGAGCCAGAGATCTCCGCAATGCCGTTGCCAGAGGCTTGTCTAAATAGTTCCCCGGCAAGCCATGATTCTCGTGTGCCGCTAATGAACTGGTTGAGCGTGTAGCGACGGACTTCATGCTCGGGACTTGTTGAAATGTCCTGTAGCACTCGCTCGAGTGGTATTCGACCACACTCTACCGCAGGGTTAGCCGCCTTGATTGCGTCGGGGTCGGTGAGCTGCGAGTTTGCCGGTGCTTCCCAAATGAATGCGCCGAAGCGTTCGTTCGAGGTCGGGTCTGCGATGACTTGGTCGGCGGTGTTGTAAAGGTCAATGAGCGTCTTTGATTCTTGATCGCCGGCCGTCGTAATCATAATGACCATAGCGTTGTCGATTGCCGAGGTGCCCTTCTTGGCTGCCGTCCAGATTCCCGTCTTGGCTAGGTGACCTTCGTCGAGGATGCAACGAACCATCGTGATTCCCTGCATGGCGGCTTCTCGAGCTGGACTAACTTTATATTTGCCAGAGCCGTCTGTCTTGGCGATGCCTCGGGTCTCGGTCGTTTTCTTGAACCGCTTGGATAGCCAGGCCGTCTTGTCGATGACGTGTTTGACTCGCGTGTAAATAATCGTGGCCTGTTCGCGGCTCGATGCCAGGCTAATCACGTCGCCTTTATGGAACGTCAAGGCGTCGAGTGCCAAGCCACCAGCGAGAACCGACTTGCCTTGTTGCCTAGCCATCGAGATTACAACTTGCCTAAAGCGCAGCTCTCCTGGATGCTCTGCGTGATCGTCGGGATAACGCTCGAGGACGTGACGCAGTAGCCACTTCTGCCACTCGTCTAAAGGCAGGGGGACGTCTGTCTCAGGGGTCACCCAGCATAAGGCCAGCAACTCAATAAGCCGGTCGCCATCGGTCGCAAAGTCGGGCGACAGTGGTGGCGTGAACCGGGCAGGTAGTTGCATTACCGCGTGAGCATCGAGGCCAGTGGGTCAAACTCTGGCACCGAGCCGTTGAGTAGTCGCATGATCTCGAGGATAGTCTTGCGAAGTTCAGCTGCGGTCGAGGTGTTTCCTTTGTCGTCAAACTCGGAGGCCAGTTTCAAGGCCATCATGGCGAGGACTGCAGATTCCGGCGATAGTTCCACGCCGTTCAGCCAATCTCTAAGTGCGTTCTCAATCATTAGTGCTCCGTTCTCTCTCAAATAATCTAACTCATTCCTGTAAAGGAAAGTTGCAAGCAGGGATGAAATCGGCGGCTCAGAAAAAACTCAAAACCATTTTTCATTGGCCCAAGCGATGCGAGTCAGTGCCTGGTCTTGCTTGCGACCGTTGCATGATCGGCAAGCTGATTGCAAGTTGTTAATGTCGTGGTTTGGTTCGCCATTACCAGGCGGCACGATGTGGTCTATTGTCCAGTCTTTGCCTTCGAGATGCTTGCCACATATGGCACAGAGCGGTTCAAGTATGGTCTTTGCGTATGCTCGAGCTTTGCGCCATTCGGCTGAATCGTGCCATTCACTCATCTTCGTCGAGGTATTCCATAGCGTCGTCGTATCGTATGCGTGCAATGCTGGCGAACATGATTGCCAGGGTGATTGTGGTGCCAACGAGGATGATGGCTGCGATGATTAGCCATTCCATTAGTCGAGCCAAACTTTGTAGGCAGCGGTGACTCGACCTTTGTCTGGGTCGATGAAGTGTAGGCGTTGTGATGGTGTTGCTGATGCGGCCATGGTGATTCCTGCATAGCGGTTATCTGATTCGGTTGAGCCGGTCTGGTATACCGCGCCTAGTCCGTCGGGTAGTGCCCATTCGGCGTGTGTGTGGTAGTGGCCGATGTATGCGTCGCGGAATGCCCAAGGGTATGAGCCTGACTTCCATTTGGCTACGTGTGTGACGATAGCGTTGGGGCTGGCGAAACCGTTGCGACCTACTTCGTCACCATGTAGCACGATGGCACGATAGTTGCCTATCTCTAGGCGTTGAATGTCTTCGGGGCATTCTTGGAATGTGACGCGTTTCTCGTCAGCTAGTAGTTGCCTGGCGAGTTCGTAACACATTCGGTCGACGTTGTCTGAGCGTGGAACTCCGTCACGTTTAGATCCGATGCGGCCATGATTGCCCCATTCTGGCACGATGGTGACGTGCTCGTAGCAGTTTAGTGCTTGGCGTATGACGTCGACGAGTAGGCGTGAGATGTTGACGTATTGCTCGAAGAGTGTTGAGTCAATCTCCCAGGCTTGGCCGGGGTAGTTCCATAGTCCTTCGACCATGTCGCCAGTGAATGCGATGTAACATTCACGCACTGGATGGTGTGAGCGTTGGATGTCGGTGATTGCTATTGCTCGTTCAGTGAACTCGAGGACGCGTTTACGCATGATGTCTGAGTTGTAGCTGGTGGTTACTTTGGAGCCTTGCCAGTCGCCCATAACCCAGAGTGCGACTTCGGCTCTGCCTTTGCGTCGGTCTTTGACTGGTGGTGGCACGTTGGGCACGCCTCCCATTGAGAGCATGGCGTCGAATGCTGCGGCCTTGGTTACTTCGGTTAGGTGATCCATTCGGTCTTTGGATGCGAGGAGTGCTGATTGTGTGCGTCGGAGTGCAGCTCTGAGCAGTTTGACGTCGGCCGGCTCTTCCTCCGGGCTTACAAGGTTTTCGAGCACCGGCAGGCTTTTCTCATATGCGTATCCAACGTGTCGCGACTTATTGCGACGCCGCGCTCGGTTAGTGCTTTAGATAACGCTCGAGCAGTCCACTTAGGATTCTCGATGGCTTCGGTCAGAATGTCTGCGTCTGTTGTTTCTAGGTTGAGGACGATTCTGCCAACTTTACATGGCTCGATATTTCGCTCTGGATTTAGTCCTTCGAGGATTCCCATTTGTCCACTCCGTTCTTGTGGCGGTGGTCTACCGCTCCTTTGATTCTATCTAGCACGTCTAGTTCTAGTTGTGTTGTGACGTGTTTGAGTTCTTCGTCGAGGATTTGCATGAAGGCCATGCGTTCGCGTATCCGGGCCACTTCGTCAACTGATTTGACGATGGCTAGGATGCGGTCGCTGAAGTCGTCGCTCATTCTGATTCTCCTTTGATGGCATCCACTAACTTGTAACGAAACTGCCAGATGGCATAGTCGAAGGCTTCTATGTCGCGATCGGTTGCGCCTTTGGTAATCAACTCTGGCTGGAACTTTTGAATCAGCTTGATGATGCGTTCACATTCGGCTTTTTTTGCCATGAGCAGCTGCTCGTCAAAGAAGCCACGATCTATTGTGATTTGGTCGTTCATTAGCCTGCCTGCCAAACGATTGCTTTGCGGCCTGACTTGGTTTTCTTGTAGCCGACTGCGAACACTTTGAAGTCGCGTGTTAGTTCTGCTCTCCTGGAACGAATACCGGAGTCGGATGCTCGAGGGATGGTGTCGATGCGAGCTTGTGCTTGTTTGTAATAGTGGACAAGTTCTTCATCGGTCATCGGGACAAAAAGAAAGTCAAGGATGACTCTCTGGGTTAGGGTTTCGTTCTTTACCGATGCAGCTGCCAAGTGTGAGGTGCTAGGGTCGGTCATTCTTGCGTGTGCCATGTCTGTTCTCCTTAGATGTTGGCTTCGATTAGTTTGGTTACTTTGAATGATGCTTCTTCGATTTCGCAATCGTAGATTCGACAGATAGTCGCAAGTGCTTGACGATACCTGGCGAAGTTTTCTGGGGTTGGGTTTGCGATTAGCACTTCAGCGATGGCACGTGCTTCTTGCACTGATCCGATTTTGGTCATGTCCATTAGCGTGACCACCTGATGATGAGGCCAATACCAATAATGGCTCCGACGACGGTGGCTGGGATTCCGAGTTCCGGGTTGTTTTGGTTGATTGTTACAACGGCGTAGAAGGCCATCCATAAGATCCATATTGCACCTGCGATTTTCAGCATTTGTTTTCTCCGTTCTTTGCTGTATGTCCAGTTTGTTCCAGGTGTTTTGTTATTTGCAACCAGCGTGTCGTGTCGTTATCGGATTGTTACATCGTTGATTTCGAAGCATCTGACAAGGACACCGTCAGCTGGTGCGTATTCCTTGCGAGCATTGAGAATAACTACTTGACTGTCATCTTTGAATAGTCGACCACTAGCGGCGTCAAGAACGGTTCGGCATAGTTTGTCGATGTCGGGTTTTACGCTGGGCAGTTCACGCTTCGATGTCTTAGGCCTGACGAAATAGAACACAAGCTCGACACGCACTGGGTTCAAAGTTGGTGATGCGTCGTCAAACCATTTCTCGAGTGCAGCGCGATAAGACTTGTGATTCTTGTTGGCCTCGAACATGACTGCTCTACCGTTGACGACCATAGCGGTCTTGCTCCCCTGGGGGATTGGTTTGCCTTGGTAGAAGCCATGCCAGATCATTAGAACGGTGCGTCGATTGCTACTTCGGAACCGTCGCCATTAATCACGTTAGATCCGTTAGCGACAAGGTTTGGGATTGCAGATCGAAGTGTGATGAGTAGAGGCTCGTTGATGTGTGTTTCACGCCCGGTCTTTTCGAGGCCAT
>Ga0209087_1001032_pt1 | contig 16701 bp, 18 predicted proteins | sample S_130805_EF_Meta_FD_187321 | JGI IMG/M metagenome (GOLD analysis project Ga0209087, IMG submission 187321) | Freshwater microbial communities from Lake Simoncouche, Canada to study carbon cycling - S_130805_EF_MetaG (SPAdes) (version 2) | ecosystem: Environmental > Aquatic > Freshwater > Lake ... | reverse complement strand
AGACTTTGCAATCTGCTGGTTGATGTCATGGTCCCGTTGGTGGAGACGGCTCTTCATTTCGATACTCCTTGGCAACAATCGTTAGGTAACAGAAAACCACATAGATGCCAAGTGTTGCCACCCGCTCCCACGTTGGGTTCCACATTGTCCAGCATCCGAGACCACACGAGGTCAGCAGGGCCAGAATGGTGATAAGCCTGTCCGTCACCACGGTCAAGGCTAGTTTGATCAATTGAATGGCTTCCATATAGATTACTCATCGTCATCGTTCATAAAACCCGTACCCCAGTCAGAACCCTCGTCTTTCAGACGCAGGGCTTCCAACTTCAGGGCACGGTCGATAACCTTCATCTTAGCATCCAAACTGGCTTCCGGGTCAGAGATTGTCACACGCAGCATATCTGCGATGGCTTTCTCCAAGTCTGTGCTGATGCCACGCTTCTTGCTCATTTCGTGGCTTTTCCTACTTTTTCACCAGCACTTTCTGCCATTGGATAAACAGTAACAATAGCGTTTCTTATCAAGCGTTGAGTCAGAGTGGTCCTCATTGCTTGATCTATAGGCATAATAAATACTTCTTGAAGTTTATCAAGTAGTTTTTTTGCCTCAGCCTGAGACATAAGATTACTAGACACAAGGTTGTCAGACAACAACTTCATGTCTCTGATTGCACCTTTTAAACTTTGGTCAGCCCTGTCTGCAATGACTTGACCAACAGCACTGGCAAGTTTTTCTTTACCACCAGGAGTGCTAATAATGATTGGAGCTATGGTTGACCACTCTTCACGACTTCCGTTCAGCAATAAATTTTCTACTCTTCTAGGTTCCACGGCTTTCCCAAGAATTAAATCTGCTTTGTTCTGTGCTTCTTGGGTTATTTTGCCTGCTTGTTCAGTCAATGGCTTTGCACGTTCACCTGCCGCTTTCATACGAGCAAGTTGTTCAGCAGCAGATTCTTCTTCAAGAACTTTAGCTTGTCGCCTAGTAACTTCAGCTCCGGTGTCAATTTGTTTTTCAACATCTTTCATGACTCGCCCTGCTTTTGCCTCACCACGTTCTATAATTTTGGTTGGCAATTCTACTGCTTGACGTTCTAATTTTTCAGCTTTTGTTTTTATTTTCTCAGCTCTTTCAGCCTCAGTAATTGGCAAATTTTTAATTCGTTTTTCCAAAAACTCTGCAAAACTTTTTCGTCTCTTGCCAACGCTTTCAACAATTCCTGATTGTCGTGCAAGAGTGTTCAGTTCTGTTTCAAGTTTGGGAAACTTACCAATCCAGTCGGAAATGTGCCTGTCTTTTATTACAGACAAAATCTCTTTATTACTCCCATCACCTATTTTGCTGGAAATGTAAGATCTTGCCAATTGTTCTGTTTCTTTTTCTCCAATAATCTTAATAAGTTGGTTCACGCTTCCAAGACTGTAAAATGCCTTATCTGCCAAATCAAATTCATCTATAGAAAATTTTCCAAAATCTGATTCAGACTTTCCAATTATTGCCTTACCAAGTTTGCTTTTGAAATCATTCAATGGCTGAGAGTCAGCCTTGTATTGATCAAGATATTTTTCGAATTTAGGAGCGAATTCTTTTTGTATGTTTTCAATATATGTTGCAATATCTCCAGCACGTTGTTGTCCTATGGCATCATAACCTTCTGCTGGCAATCCAGACGCACGGTCACGAAACTGCCTCCTCATGTTTTCTAATGCTTGAAAACTCAGAGGAGTATAGGTAACAATTTCTTTACCTGCTTCATCTTTGCTTTTGCTGGCAACCCCCTGCCTGAGAACATCTCTGATTGAAGTTAAAATTTTAAGTTCGTCGGGACCAACATTTAACAATCCAGTTTCTGAATCTTTAATTAAATTGCTAATTCCAGAAATTGATTCACCGTATGCTCCTGTTCGTTGATATCTAGCGCCACCTTTTTCTTTTGTAGCGGCTTCATCAAAAGCTGCTTTTTTGAATTCCTTGACGTTGTTTTCTCTGATGTTTTTGAACTTAGTAAATGCGTCATCAAATAAGTTTCTAATTAAACCTCCTGATTCAGATGTTTTAAGTTTTTGCCCTATTGCACCAGTCTTTTCTTGTAAAGACCCCACTCTGTTTTCAACAGATTTTACAACACGATCTAGCATTCCCTTCATTTTAGTAACTTTCTGTTGAGCGTCACTAATTATTTTGTTTGCTTCTTGATCTGCGGTAGTCAAAATTGCTGTAGCGTCTTTGTCTGCTTGAGTGCGAAGCTCGGGTGTTTGAGTAGAATATTTATCTCTCACTGCCTGGGCAAGTTTCTTAGCTTGATCACGAAGTTTGTTAGCTTCAACTTCAGCAGCAGACCTTAATTTGTCAGCACCGGCATTGTATTGGCTTTGTAGCCTGCTAATCCTTGATGCAGTTTCTGCTGATGTTGGGCCAGCCTGTGCCTGTGCCTGTGCAATCAAATCGTTTGCTTGACGCTGTAAATCTGCTGTTTGAGTTTCTGCTTGACGCAAAATGTTGTCTGCGCCTTGACGGAACATGGCAAACACATCTTTGGCTGGCTGGAAAGACTCAGCACCACCACGGATAGCGTTTAATTTTTCACTAACAAATTGTTGTTGTTGTGCAGTAAGGTCTAGTTCTTTTAAACCTTTTTCTTGAGCTATCTGGCCAATTGTTCTCAACCCAGTTCCAATTGGAAGACCAGAATATTTGTTTAGCAAACTTGCTAGTCCGTATCCGCCTGTTTTTGCCAATAACCTAGCTGGTTCTGCAACAATAGATGGCCCAGCAAGTCCACTAACAAACCTTGCTGCCTGCTCTACTGGCTCGCTATATCCTGCTGCTTTTGTTCCTTGACCAACAACTTCTGATGTTGCACCACCAAACGCACCAGCAGTTGCGCTTCCCAATCTGGCGCCACGAGTTGCTCTGCCAATCTCAAACAACGCTCGCCCAGCAGGAGCGGTAGCAGGGAAAGCAGACGCAGCAGCACCCAATCCAGTCATTATTTCTGGAGCAAAGTAACCGGCGCCACCACCAACAAGTGCTTCTGTTGCAACTTTTCTAGCACGAGTTCCAAAACTATCTTTGTCTTTTGGCTCTGGTGTTCGAAGGTTTTGTGGCAAATCAGATGCCGGTACAAGATTTGCAGGTATGTCTTCTTTAGGTACGGTAGCCATTATTTCTTGTACTCCCATGAACCATTCTTGAAGACCATAGGCTTGCCACTTATAGATGTATCTTCAGCACCTTCTTTTGGGCCAGAAGACTCTTGTGCCGAGATCCCGTAACTTTGATTTGGAACAAGACCAGTCGATGTTCCAGAGGGGATTTTTAACTCTGGGAATCCATACAATTGTTGATTGATTGCAATTTGATTTTTTATTCTTTTTTCTAATCCATCAAATTTTTGTGTCATTCTTTCTGCGGTGTCTCCAGGTTGAGGAACAACACCGTAGCTGCGCAACGCTTCACCCGCGGTAACTGCTTTACCAGACTTGTCAAGATAATAGTTATTCCTAAAATCTTTAACTGTTGTCAAAAATTTATTCAGTTTTGGAGGAAGATTTGTAGACAACAGTTGATCTAAATACTCTGACTTTTCAGAGAAAAATGCTTCTGGCCTGTAGTTTTTAATGAGTTTTTGTAGGTCAGGATCTTGCAACTGATTTTTCATTTCTGTTATATCTGATGCAAAAATATTCTGAGCCACATACCCTTCTTGTAACTTGGCTCCTGGCTTCAAAGATGTGCCGGCTTTCTCGGCTAGTTTGCCAGCCCCTTTGAATCCTTCTGGTAATGGCCTAGAACTAATGTTTCCAGCCTTGTCCATTACCATTAATTGACCATCTGCCATGCCAATTGGTTGGACGCCTTGTTGCCCCAATTGAGCAATCAAAGATCTGGTTTGTCTGTCTGATGCCGCTTGTCTTTCTCTACTTTCTAAAGATTCTGCTGCTCTTTGTTGCCTTCCCTGTTCTAAATATGATTGAATAAGAGATTGTTGTTTTCTATCTAATTCTTTTTCATGCTCTCTAGACTTTTCTGCCGATAACTTTGCAATAGCGTCAGATTTCTTGGTCGCCATCAACTTAGCCCAAGTCTCATTTTGCTTGATTTGGGTTTCAAGTTTAGTGATGCTGTCTTGCAAACCAAACTTGTCTTTGTTGGCTTTCAAAAAATCAGCACCAGCTTCTGCAAACGCTGCGTTAGCCTCAAGATCGGCGGCATCAGCGTCATACTTCATCTTCTCTCTAGCAACATCAAGTTTGGCTTTCAAGATGCCCATACGCTGCGTCATGGCCTTGACGTTAGTGTCAAACGTCTGACGCTCTTGTTTGTACAAATCTTCTTTGCCTTTGCCAAACCCTTCTGCCATACCATTCATGGCTGACAGCGCTGCTTTAGCGTTGTTCTTGCTCAACCCACCAAGCAACATTCCAGTCGCACCAATGGTCGCAAACACAACACCTAGCAAAGGTGCTGTGGTTTGACTTGGAACAAACATCATCTTGTCTGCTGATTCGTCGGCAAACTTTTTAAACTCTTGCATATCAGGAGAATTGTAAAATTTTTCTCCCAATTCATCTCTTATCCGTTTTCTTTCTCTGTCGTGAACCGCTTGTAATTCCTTTTCTTTTATTGCAAGAAGGTTTTTTCCCTCTGCATCCTTGAGCATCATTTTGCCAAGATCACGAGTCAGATCAATATTAGAAGTTAGGCGTCTTGTTTCTTCTGCGCCAAGTTCAGAAATTTCTTGCTCAAGCAAATTGCTTGATTGTGATAGGTTAGCCTCTGACCCAAAAGACTTGACCGGCTTTGTATCTTTTCTCAAAGCAGGAATAGGATTGGCTAACGCCTCAGTAAAAAGAAGATCAGTGCCAGCCATGATTACGCCTTGGGAGGTTGACTTGCTTGGATGACGGTAGGAGCAGCCAGTCGAGTCAGGTTACCAAAGTATTGTCCGTACATGGCAGAGATCTCAGAGTCAGCACGGATGCCCTCTTGGATAGCCTTGGCCGTGTACTGATCGCCAATACCAGACAACTTTAACCCAAAGTCCTGTTGCGCTGCCAACAGACGATTACGCAGGTCTTCCTCTGCTCTCTGCTGCTGGGCAATACCCACGCCACCACGGGCAACACCAGCCTGGGCGGCACGAGCACGTTGTGCCTCTAGGGCTTGCTGGTTAACCGCAGTCAACTCACCACGAGAGGCCGCCGCCTGCTGTGCCAGACCTTGTTCTTGATAAGGTCTACCAATATCACGGATCTGCTGTGCTGCTTGCTGTGAACCCTGACGAGCCTTGCGAGCTGTCAATGCAGTCTGTAGACCACCAAGAGCACCCAGTCCTAGACGAGCCTTGTCACCACCCGTGAGTGATTCCAGGAAACTCTTTTCTCCTGGTTGAGGAGAAGTAGGAGTTCCTGAGGTGGGTGGCAACGTAGCATCTTGTCCGTACACGCCTCGTGCAAGTCCAAGCGAAGTAGGCGTTGCAATAGGAACCTGAGTCCTAAACCCGGTCATGTCTTGTGGCGCTTGAGCGGTAAGGTCAAGTTCAGAAACAGGAGCAAAACCAGTTGTTGGAAATTCGTACTGCGCCCCTTCAAACAAACCTTCTGGAACGGCGTCGTATCCGGGTGTGGATGCCGCACCTTCAAACAAACCCTCTGGAACTTTCTCGTATCCGCCAAGATCTGGCAGTCCATCTTCAAACTCCATGAGTCCAGTCTCTGGGTTAATATCACCAGAACCGCCTTGCTCACGCAGGAGTGCAGCCTCACGGGGGTTGATGTGCGCCAGGATCGTATCTCCGTTCCTGCCCTTGTCTTGCAGCAGACGGGCAATCTTGCGGAGATCTCCACCCATACGGGTCATCTTGCGTAGTTCACTCATTTACAACCCCAGAGCGTCTTTGAGACGCAGTGATTTCTCATTCCAGACATTTTGCCTTTCTTTCCCAGACTCTTCACCTTCTATAGCACCCGCTGGCCGGTAAGCAGCCAGAGCGTCTGCCAGTAATCTAGCGGGACTTGCACCCGTGATTATAGGCTGTCTACCAGGACGAGCAGGAGGAGGCACACTAGTAACAGTTGGATATAACTTTTTGGACTCTTTCTTAGGTGCTTCTTCTTTTTTAGGCTCTTCTGTCTTAACTTCTGGTGCAGGAACAGGAGCGGGAGCCGGTGGTGGCTCCATAGTCTTGGCAACAATGTCTGTGATTGTTGGCGCAGCCTCTTCCGGTTTTGCAGTAACCGTAACCTTTTCTAGCTCAGGAGTTGATTTGGTCGGAGGAGGGGCAATGTCTACGAACGGGTCTACTAGATCTCTTTGACCTGTAACGGTAACCCTATCTAACTCTGGAGTGATCTGAGTAGGAGGAGGTGCAATATCTACAAAAGGATCAACCAGATCACGTTGTCCGGTGACTGTAACTTTGTCTAAAGATGGTCCAGTAATAGGTTCTGGTGCAGTTTCTGGAGCAGGTGGAGCAATGTCCACAAACGGATCTACAAGGTCTCTCTGTCCTAACACTGTTACTTTTTCTAGAGCAGGAAGACCTTGGGTGGTATCTGGTCGAGGTGTTGTTATTCCCGTTTCAACAGGCGCTGCATTAGCAGATTGTCCCTGAACAATGACTCGTTCTAACGCTTTAGGATCAACTGCTGGCGTTGGTTGTGCAGCAACTTGTTTTACCAGATCAAGGTCTGTGACTACTGGCGATACGACCGGCGATGGTGCAACAACTGTTTGTGGAGCAAGTGCCGTAGCATCGGTTGGTGTAGGAACCGAAACAGGCTGTGCAGGAACGTCAGCGTTCAGAATTTTAGAAAATTCACGATAACTTATAGTTTTTTCATTGCCAGCTTGATCGGTTACTTTGGCTGTTCCGTCTGGCTGTTCTTCATACTTTAGTCCACCCTGTTCAAAAGGCTCTATGAGATCTTGAGAAACTTTTGATGGCGTAGATGCTGCTTGAAGTTGTTGTGCTGTTTTGGCAGGTTGATCTAGCGTGCCTATAGCCGTTGCCGCTGTGTTTAACAGCGTCTGATCCATGTTCCCGCCCGTAGCTATATACGTCCTAGCAGCAGTGCCTATGATCTTGCCTGCATCAGGGTTAGGCACAACGTCTTGAACGCCAGCTCCAACACCGGCAGCAAAAGCGTTAGTCAGTATCTGATCTCCACTTCCACCCTTGATAAGAGTTCCAGCGGTAGATCCAGTTACAGCACCAGTAATGCCGCCACCCATGCCAATGTTTAGACCAGCGGCAGCACCAGCCCCGGCAGCGGACTTGAGTACGTCCTCTACGCTCCCGCCAGACGCAGCAGTAGTAGCAGCAGACAATGCGGCAGCACCCACCCCTGCGGTAACGGCAGCAGATGCCCCCGTAATCCCAACAGAAGAAAGAATACTCGCACCGAGAACTTGACCAACACCAGGAATCAGCAGGGGAACAACGGCAAGAGCGGCAGGGAGGATAGTTCCAAGCCACTTGTCAGATCCACCTGACTGTTCCAAATACCGTTGAGCAACGCTGTAGTCAATAGGCAGTTGATTCTTCTTAGCAAGTTCATATGCCGCTATTTCTTGGGCATTTTGCTCTGGAGTCAGTTCAGCAGAAGGCTGTGAACGCTGGTTTTCTTCGTAGTCGTATTCAAATGACCCCGGTTCGTAGGGGTTGTAAAAGTTACCTGCTGCGTCAAAAGCCATTACGCACCCCCTGCTATAGCGCCCATAGACGCAAGCGCAGCCAAGGTCATGTAGTTGACCTGTTCTGGCAACTCTTTCTCTGTGAGGATCTGTGCGCCCAATAACTGCTCACGCAGGAGCGCATACAGGCTCTGGTCCCGTATTGCCTCCTGTGCCATCTGCCCTATAGACGCCATCGTCCTGGCATCCAGCCCATACTGCTGCATGAACTGCTGGGTAGCGGCCTGTGCTTGTTCCAGTTGTGGGTCCATTACAGGTTCAACACCTTAACAATCTGTTGGTGGATGCTCAAATGTACTCCTATCCAATCATAGAAGTCATCTTCTACGTTCCAATCTGCGTTGATCAACTGAAACGGATTGTCTAGGTTCAGTTGACTTGCCAGTCTTTCATGTTCTTGGTTGTGAACAAACAACCAGTCATCTAGGTTATCCGGGTCTGCGTCTATCAAAGGATACTGAGGTATCAAAATTCCCTTGTCAGCCAACTGTTCGTAGAACAAACGGTGCTGTACACCGTTCTCAAACAACATCCTTCCTAACCCGTCTACGTCTCCAAATTCCACATACGATAAATTATCCATATCCATAGCGTGTCATTTTTTCAATCGTTCTTCCAAAATGACAATGCGTTCACGATTCACATGGATAAGATCTCTGTTGGCTTGGATCTCTTTCTCAAGGTCTTGGCGCAGTTTCTCTCGGGCCAACTCAGCGCCGCTGTTCACGGCTTGTTTATTGTCTGATGTGACAACAAGACTGATCTTTGCGTTGAGAACCGTTACGTCGTGCGTCAGTTTGTCGAGCGCCGTCATCAAGTAAACGACACAGGTAAAGAGAATCGGAAGCACTGCAAATGCAGTTTTCTCAATAAGTTGAGACTTTGCTTCGAGTTTTTCAGTCATAGTCCAAACATCTTCTTGATGAACTCTGCTGCCACACCTGGACCAAACAACACCGCTGCAATGACTGCGTAGAGAAGGTACTCAATCTTGGTCATCCGCTTATCACCTGCGGATAACGAATCAGATATTTTCCCGTATCTTTCAGAGCAGATTGCTTCGTGCACGGCTAGTTTGGTCTCAGTTGTTTCAGACATTTACCACCCATGACGTAGTGGCCTCGTCCCAGTTGTAACGCTGACCGTCAGTTGGCATAGGCGTTGGAGCATCCCACAGGCAAGTATCTTCGTTCAGAACCCAAGACGGATACGGTTTTGGCGATATAAAAGCATCACGAGTTGCGTCGTAGGTGTACCCAATCCCGGCGTAATGCTTTCTAAACCCGTCTGTTCTACAACGCTTGCAGACTTGACCACGAAACTCACCGTACCATTGTTCCCAGTCGGTGTTTTCCGAGCCTTGGTCTTTGCCGGGGATAACTTCCGTTACAACATTATTTGAATCAAGGAAAGCGTAGTAATCCATGATATTTAGAAAGTAATTGTGCCGGTGCCGGCAGTAAAGCGATACACGCGATAGCCAGAGCGAGTTGGTTGTGTGTAAGTTAAACCGCCACTAATAGTTGGCGCTGGGTAAGTGTCAGGGTAAGCAATAATTACTACGCCAAGACCTCCAGATCCTCCAGTGCCGTTAACCCCGCCGCCTCCGCCGCCCAAATTGTCAGTCCCGGCATTTGCACCACCTCCGTTTCCACCGCCCCCAGTACCACCATTTGCACTTGTGTTTCCACCACCACCACCGCCACCAGCATAAGTTACGGGTGTTCCGGTGATAGAACTAGCAGTTCCATTACCACCTGTTCCAGACGTTCCTGATGTTGCAGCTGTGCCAGCAAAACCAGCGCCGCCGCCGCCGCCTCCGTTTGTATATGTCGTTGCATCTGATGAAGCAGTTCCTCCAGAATTCCCTTGGCTTGGTGATGTAGATGGAGTGTTTCCACTTCCTCCGGGTCCAATTACAAATGGAGACGATTGATAACCACCCCCTCCACCTCCTGAACCGCCATCTTTACCTGTACCAGTAGTTAAACTCGCATCGAAAGCGCCACCGCCACCGCCTCCTGCGGACGTTATTGAACTGAATACTGAGTTCGACCCGTTTGTTCCTCTTGTAATACTGCTTCCAGCAGCGCCCCCAGCGCCAACGGTGACTGTATATGCAATTGCAGTAGAAACAGAAAAAGATGCCGATGTTCTGTATCCACCAGCGCCACCTCCGCCTCTACCACCACCGCCACCGCCGCCAGCAACAACAAGGTATTCAACGCTCGTTAATGCAGCAGAAACAGGAAGTTTCCCGCCCAACAAAGCAAGCATAATTCCGCTCATTATGCGCTCGCATTTCCAGTAAGAACACAACCAGTAGAAGAGAAGAACAACACAGTTGCAACTCCTCTAGTCGTAAGGTTGGCAGTTCCCAAAACGGTGTTAGTACCTGCTACATAAGCAGTAGTAGTAGACAACGTGATGGCAATATTGCCAGTTGTGTTGTTGTAAATAGAAACCAAATCACCTTCTGCAAAGGTAGAGTTTGGAACAACAATAGAACCGCTGGTTCCTACTTGAACGTACTTCCCAACGTCAGCCGTAGTCAACGTATAACTGGCAGTCTTGGTTCCAACAGGAGGAGCATTGAGATAACCAAGCGTTACAGCGTCTGTGACTGGCAACGTCTGGGTGATCGTAGTGCTGATGTTGGCAGACTGTAGCGTTTGGACGCCAGTGTTGGCCGCATTGCCTTGAAGTTTAAGAGAACTCATTTTTGATCCTTTAAGCAGCAATGAGCCATACTTGGCCCGTAGGTACTGTTACTGAAACTCCGGTTGCTATCGTTACCGGACCAACACTGAATCCGTTAGAACCAGTAGTAATGGTGTAATTAGAACTGATCGTCTGGTAAGACTCAAGAATTGGGCTGGCCGTTGCAGCCGTACCCCAAGAAAGAGTCCCCGTACCATCAGTCTTGAGAAACTGGTTAGCACTACCGTCTGAAACCGGAAGAGTCCACGTCACGTTGGCAGAAACAATAGCGTTGGCTCTGAATCCAACATAGCGGGTAGACGTAAGGTTTGCAAAGCGAAGAGTGTTTGCAGATCCTATGGTGACGTTAGCACCGTCAGTGGTGAGATTGGCTGCACCTGCAAAAGATCCAGTATTGTTGTACTGGAATTGGGTGTCAGAGCCACCAGGGGTCCCGCCGCTGACAGCAGCGTTGCTAGTCCAGACTCCGCCAATACTTGTGAGTACGTTACCAGCCGTTCCTGGTGCAACCACAGCGACAGCAGATGTCCCGTTACCCAGAAGGACGTTCCCAGACGGAAGTGTTGCGCGTCCCGTACCGCCGCCTACAGCACCGAGTGTTCCGTAAGTAGGAGCAGCAGAAACACCGCTAGAAATGAATGGTTGACCAGCCGTTCCGTAAGAAACAGTGGCAGTTGGTCCAATTCCAAACTCGCCTGACGTACCGACAACAAATCTTCCTGCGCCACCGTTAAAAATTGCAAGTGGGAGATAGGTTCCAGTACCGTTGACCCCAGACACCAACTGAACATCAGTAGATCCGTTGGTAGCAATCAAGATTTTGCTGGCGTTTGTAGGATCAGAATTGTTGGTTGCTTGCCAAGACGCTGCCGTTGCCGTTCCGCTTGGCAGAGCATATATACCAGTCGTGCTATTCGCCGTACCAGTCACAAAATTGGTGCGATTAGAGACTGTTGCATTGGTAAAGTCACCAACAATCTTTTGAGTTGTGGTGGTGAACGTCAGGTTTCCGGTCGATACGTTGACCGACGCCACATTAAGTGTTGTTCCGTCAAACGTAAGATTGGCAGTACCACCAAATGCACCCGAATTGTTGTATTGGACGGTTGTAAAGCCGCCGCCTGGGGTTCCACTGCCAGATACAGCAGCATTGGATACCCAAACTCCACCAATACTTGTCAAGACATTGCCTGCTGTACCGGCAGCAACAAAACTGATGGTTGGGGTTGTCCCGCCAGTAGATAAGATTGGATATGTGTTGCCGACACTGGTCACTGCGTTGGCTACAGCTCCGGTAGCAGTCAAAACACCAGTGGTATTTGAGAACGAAAGCCCCGTTCCTACTGCTACGTTTCCAAGTTGACCTGTAGAGTTGGCCCACGCAATTCCCATGAACGTAGCAGAGAGCGTGATAGCCGCATTGCTAGTCGAGTTGGCTACAGTTCCAGAGAATCCGTTAGCAGATACCACACTTACGTTGGTGACCGTTCCTGTACCACCACCGCTTGCCACTGCTGCGTTACTAACCCAGACGCCACCGATGCTGGTAAGCACGTTACCGGCATTGCCTGGGGCCACAGACTTGATAGAGTTGGTCCCGTTACCCAGCAACACGTTGTTGACAGGCAGCGTGACTAGTCCAGTGCCGCCGTTGGGAACGGTAAGAGCGTTAGACAGCGTGAGATTGCCAATAACGGAAGTAGCGACGTTACTTGCAGTGACGTATGAGCTGGCTACGTTCAGAGTTGTGATGTTGGCAAGCGTAGCCGTGAGGTTAGTCACGTTGATGCTTGTCACATTGACGTTTGTTACGTTGCTGGTTCCGCTCGTGATCGTTACGTTGGCGAGCGTTACGTTGTTGATTGTGGTGATCGTGTTGCCAAGCTGGACAGACGTATTGCCGATGGTGATCGGCGTGTTGAAGTTGCTGTCTAGCTTAGAGAGAGCAATGTTCCCGCTTAGATTGGCAAAAGCAAATGGGACGGTCATTAGAACCTCGCTCTCAATTCGTGTTCAAACTCAAATGTGTTCACGGTATATCCAGCACTGTTACTGTTGATCGTCAGACCAAGATACTTGCCGTACTGCTGGGCATCTGATTTATACAGAGCATACCCGTAAGCGGTTTCCCACCCGACCGTCTGCAAACTATTGTTTTGCCAAGTGACCGGCTGGTAGTAATTATTCAGCCAAATGACCGTATTGTCCACGGTATAAGCACCAGTGGCTCCGGTTCCCTGCTCATTGTCCACGCTAACGAAGAGCGTAGACGATGCTTGCAACTGTGCTTCGATACCAAACTTGAGTGCCTGCTTGGTTCGTATGGGATCACCCATAGGCATGAGGGCAGTCTGGATCGTAGTGGCTACGTTGGCCGTGGAGTTAGCATAGAGACGGTAGAGGCTTGAGCCTGCGGTCCCATAGAGGCGAATGACCCCCGCTGTAGGGACGGAAGTGATGTAGTCCAACGCTCCTTGGGAGGTTAGAAACCATTTCTTCTCGAAGAATACGGCCTGGACCTTTCTCGCTCCAGCTACCGGGTCGTTGTAGGTGAAGGAGAATGCCGCGCATAGTATGTTGTTCAGTAAGACCTGCCCGCCGCTGATCGGCAGGGTGAAGTCTATAAGTTGGAATATCCCGTCAAGAGGATCTGACAACTTGCTGGTGGTAGAACCGACCAGGGAATAGATCCCGTAGTCGTTCATGAACAGCACAGCTCTAAAGAACGGGTAGATAGCGTAGATACGCTTGGTGCCTACGCTGGCAGAGACGTTGGTATTCGTGAATAACGTCTGACCGTTGGTGTCTACACGAACGTCAGAGAAGACGTTGATGCTGGTTTCACCAAAGATGTACAGGAAATTGTTGGCTGAGAGCAGCGCACGAATGTTGCCGTGTAAAGTAGAGTCAGACAGAGTGATTGACCCAGCAGAAACGCTGGTGAAATCACTATACGAGTCTGCTGCTGAGTAGTAGACGGTACGTCCAGAGGCTACCCAGGTTCTACCAGAGAACGTAGCGGTAGAGACAACTTGATCTGTGTTTACAACTGCCGTGACATTGGCAGCAGTGCTAAATCCACCACCGGAAAGTGTCACACTTGCGGTTGTGTACCCAGATCCTGGGTTGGTCATCACAATTTGCGAAACCGTGTTACCCAGAACAATGGCTGTAGCGGTAGCGGGAACTACGTTAGACCCACCAATAGCCACCGTTGGTGCTGACGTATAGCCAGATCCACCATTGTTGAGCAGGATGCTGACTGTGCCGGTCTTAAACGATATGACCTGGGCCAGAGCATTGGCGCCAGAGCCTCCACCACCCGAGAACGTGATGGTTGGAGACGATGTATAGCCGCTACCAGCGTTGACTAGGTTGACGCTGCTTACGCCACCAGTAGAAATAACCGCGTTGGCCGTTGCTCCACCGCTGGAGAACGTCACAGCAGGTACGGCAGTGTACCCAGATCCTGCGTTGACGATGCTTACCGAGACAACTGCGCCACCGCTGATGCTTGCGACTGCTGTAGCCTGGGTTCCACCCGTAATATTGGGTGCGCCAATGTTTACGTCTGGGACTGCCGTGTATCCAGAGCCACCAGAAGTCACATAAACCGATCTGATGCCACCAGATCCGGTGACGATCGTCGCTGTGGCTACTGCTTGCACCCCGTTGGAATCGTTGGGTGCGCTGATTACTACGTTAGGCGCAGATGTGTAGCCAGAACCGGGATTGGAAACGGCTATCAAGCCAACAGACCCGATAGAAACTACATTTGCGCCGTTCCAACTGGACAATCCGTTGGCTGGATCGGCAATAATCAGTCTTTCGTTTTTCCACTGTGCAGAACTAACGTTTGCACCGCTGAATGTGCCTGCAACTGCTACGTTGCTGGTCACATTGCTTGTCAGATTGAACGCTTGCGCTCTGCCATCTATTTCAAAGCTGACAATGTAGTCAGAAACATTGATGTTTGTGGACGTTAGGGAAGTAACTGTGTTTGCAAAGACAACTACATTGCCTGTGCTGTCCGTAACCGCGCTCTGAGCAGGAACAATCTTGATGTTGGAGTCGCCAATCGGCATGGCGTTTTCCAACCAAGAGAATTCTTTGTCACTAATGGCCGTTCGGTTGGCTTTTGTGTTGATGCCACCAAACGTCTTCAGGACAGTGTAGGTCTTTTTCTGTTCCTGAGATGCCATCTTAGTAAGGACTGCTATATGGGTCCGGAATCCTGCGCGTGAAGACCGAATTCAACACGCTCTGCACTTGACGGTTGTACTGCTGAAGGAAAATCTCGGATTCTCCGTAGCTTTGTTCTTTGTACTTTGCCTTGTATGCCGCGTAGAACGCCACAGGAACCGTGTACGGGTCGTTGATGGCGTCATTGACCGTAGGATTGGTCAACACGAGCGGTGAAGGCAAAATTACCGTATCCACTTCCATGCTGTAGGACTGGTCAGGCACGGGTGAGATGTAAATTTGCTGCTGACCATACGTTGAGAAGCACACAGGCCGCCCAACGTAGTTCTGCCAGTACCTGAGCTGGGCGTTGAAGTTTGTCCAGGGCAGGTAACGCAGGGGAATTCTAGAGTTACCCCAATAAATCGTCAGGTTAAGAACATCCAGAGTCTGCGAACCATTAGGTAGCGACGAAAACGGGATAATTTCTGCACTTTGTACGTACAACAGCGTTGCTGTGCCGTTGGTAAAAGCGGTTGACGGGGGGAAATTAGTCCCAGATGCAGGGTATGGCGGGGCTGTAGTACCCAGCGTTCCACCCACAGTAACCTGATAGATGAAGATGTTTGAAAATATGTATTGACCAGCGGTGACTACAAGGCCAGCAGACCAAATAATTGCGGCTGTGCCGTCTGGAGCGAGGGGTGTAGCGGATATTTGCAGGGTACGAAGGCAACCAGTGTCCCGTACTATCCTTTCACGCCCATCGTTGATGTAATCCGTAATCTCATCGTTGGACCAAAAGTTTCCGTTGGCATCGTGGAGAAGCCTGCGAACGTCTGTGATGTACGAATTAAGGGTTGCCATAGTTGCCTATTGTAACCCTCAGGAGACTTTTCCCCCTACCCCTACTTTTTTGACGGGTAGGGGTACTACGCCTACCGCCGAGGGAATGCGGTCCTGCGCTGAATGTTGGCCTATGCGAAACATTGCCAACCGTTCAAGTCCTGCTTCCAAATCCGACGAGTGGGTTGCAAAACCCAGACGGACTGCATATGGGAGCTTGTCACTATCTTGGTAACCAAAGATGTGCCTAGCAGCCTCAATAGGGACTGATGTAGGCACACCTTTTTTGAACTTATAGTCGACACCGGCATGACGATCAGCCAAGTCGGTGTCACTACAGTTGGTTACATAGACTTCCATTAGAACGAAACCGTGTCACCGTAAATCTTGATGTCAACAATGCCAGCGGCAGCATTGGAAACATTCAAGTACAGGGCAGAGGTGTTCGCTCCATTGACGGTAGTAGTCAATGCGAAGGGGCTGGCAACCGCCAGGTCTTGGAACTTGTTCACAGCAGTTAAGTTTGCCAACGAAACTACTGCGACAACCGCATTACTCGTATTGCCGTCATTGCTAGTCGTGATACCCACGTTAGCCAACGCAACACTCGTATTGGGGTTCTGAACCGTAACCCGACGAATGATCACCTGACCTGATCCGGTGAGGTTACCACTATTGGTAAGCCCACCTTTCAGGAAAGGAATAGCCACTACAGCATTTCCAGCCGTTGCCAAAGACGCGCCGGTAACTTGAGCGATTGCAAAGTTACCAAACGAATCCGGTAGGTTTTGTCCTACTGCATCTGGATTTGCCATGTTTACTCCTTAGCTAGTAAACGTGGAGTTTGCAGTCAGACCACCGTTAACGGTCAGGAAGGTGATCGTGTTAGCAGTCGTGGTCGAGTTGGCAACCACGTTAACACCGTCACTAACCAGAACGCCACCAGTGTTAGCAGCAATCAACTGAACAAGCGCGGTTCCGTTGTTAGCGTAGATCTGGCTGTTCAGTGTTGGGAACATCAGATATACGCCAGCAGGAACTAGGTTGCCAGCGACCGTTGCAGGGGCGATAAGAGTCTGAGTGGTGAAGTAAGCACCAGCCGTGTTGCTATTAGCACCGGCAACCAGGATCTTGTTTAGGGCGAGAGCCATTTTTCTCTCCTTACAGGGTCAGCGAGTTGTAAGAACCCACCCGAGTCATAGACTTCGGTTTGGTACTAATCAACTCAGCAATCATCAGCACGGCGCCGACGTA
>Ga0209087_1001031_pt1 | contig 16724 bp, 20 predicted proteins | sample S_130805_EF_Meta_FD_187321 | JGI IMG/M metagenome (GOLD analysis project Ga0209087, IMG submission 187321) | Freshwater microbial communities from Lake Simoncouche, Canada to study carbon cycling - S_130805_EF_MetaG (SPAdes) (version 2) | ecosystem: Environmental > Aquatic > Freshwater > Lake ... | reverse complement strand
ACGGCGACGACGACTGCGTTGGCCAAGATCCGGGATGCGGCACAGAACAACAGTGCGACGGGGAGCAATCCTTCGTTGAGCGATTATACGACGGCACTGGTGAGCGGGGTTAACGCAAGCAACCTGGCGGCGATCAACGATGTGTTGAACAGCGGGGCGGTGAATGGAAACGCAGCGGATACAACGGCAGAAATACAGGCGATCGTGGATGCGTATACGAAGATCTTGGCGGCGGCGGATGGGGTTGGTGGGAACGGGGTGTTGCCTAGTGCTGCTGACTATGCGGCGATCGGGTTGACTGGGGTGGATGCGGGAGCGGAGACATCGTTGTTGGGATCGGTGATCGATAAGAAGGCGAGCAGTGCGGTGGACACGGTTGCAGAGATGCAGGCTGTGGCGAATGCAGTGCAGGCGATAATGGACGGGGCCAACGGGACGGCAGGAGTGCCGACGAAGGCGCAGTTGGAACTGCTGGGGATGACCGGTGTGACGGATGCGAACTTGGCAGCTATCCAGAGAGCGATCGCAGACACGGTCAACGATGGATCCGCCGTGGATAGTTTGGCAAAACTTCAAGCGGTGGTAAGTAGCGGAGCCAGTCAAGGTTTGGATAGGATCACTGCTTATGCGACCAGCGGAGGAACGACCGTAGCTCCCACGGAATACGACTATCAATTGGCAGGGGTAAGTGGAGTGACGGCATCCAACTTGGCCGGCCTGAATGCTGTGATTCGAACAAAGACAGCCTTGCAGGTAGATACGGCGTCCGAGATTCAGGCTTTTGTCCTCATTGCCATGCCGGATCTGATTGCCCTCCCGAGCAATGGCGCGGCGGCGACGCAGATCTCAATCGCAAAATCGACACTGACAGGTAATGACACGCTGGGGGGTGGGACGCCTTCCTTTGGATCCACCGTGGTTCCCTCAAATGGCTACTTGGCCGCGGTGCGTGGGAATTATGTTATGGTAACGAGAAGCAGCGGGCTAACGAGCGGTCCTATCTTTAGTTACACCATTACCGTAGGGGGTCAGAGCAGTACTGCGGTTGTATCTTTTAGTCCGGCAACCAATCCGGTTGTCGGTATTTCTTCCGGCGATGTGGCCATTCTGTCCATGCAGCAGGACGCTAATCTGCCCGGCATGTTTAAGATCATCTTTGCCGGAGTTCCGGGCGCAAACTACCAGGTCCAGAAGACGAGCGATTTGGTGAATTGGAGTAACGCGACGAGTGCGATTGCCAACAGCAACGGGTATTTCCAGTTCATTGACCCAGCGGCAACGAATAACAGGAGTTTTTACCGAAGTTATCGAATCCCAAACCCTTAAAATAGGATCGGGTCGGTGTTAGTTGAGGATGAGTTTTTTGTTTACGTAATAGCCTTCAGGCCAATTTTGAACTCAAATGGCGGAAGGTAGGGATGAAGCTGGGGGAAGTGGCTTTGCCATCAAGAGGCTCAGAGCGGCCGCGGAAGCTTGCACTTTCGGCGACGATAAACTTTTCGGTCCGAACATCTCCAAAAAGTTGGGCCTGATCACAGACTTCGATAGATTCCGTGGCGGAAATGTTCCCATGCATCTTGCCGTGAAGGATTACCTTATTGGCCTGAATATCGCCCTTGAGGATGGCATCCGCACCGATCAGGAGGGTTCCACCAGAGATGATTTCACCCTCAAAGTGGCCGTTAAATTCAAGATTCCCGTCGAAGGCGAGGGAGCCTCTCAACTCGACCTGATCGGTGATGATGGCCCCACCCCGATGATTGGACTGGGAGGAAGGGGATGAGGGCGCAGGGAAAGCCACGCCGGAATTACGTACTTGAGGATCAGATTTAGTTCCAAACATTTTTAAATGATAAGGCGTAAAAAAATGAATCATCAATACCTAGTATTCGGTATTCTTTGATATGCTTAAGCATCATAGATATGGAATGTGATGAGCACTTGTCTTACAAAATGAGTGTATTGAGTGCTAGCCCAAATGAGCCACAGCCAGATTCATGAAGATTAGTCCCCATCGTTCGTCCAAAAGGGTTTTAAGTTGGGACGATGAACCTTTCCGCAGGTTCTTTGAGAAGTCTCCCATTCCGATGGCCATTGATGATATTCATCAAAGTCGTGGACCTAAAATCTGTCTTCAAATCAACGATTCATTCAAAAAACTGTTTGGATACAGCATCAAGGAAACCGGAAATCTGAGCGACTGGTTTCGTCGCGCCTTTCCCGAGATACAGTATCGAAAGAAGATTATTCGCAAATGGGAGCAGGATATCCGCAGGGCCCGCCGAAACGGAGGAGTCATGCCGGTAGTCGAGCACCGCGTCCGGACCAAAGATAAGGGTGAAGTCGTGGTGGAAGTTGGGGGGGTAATCCTGGGTGAATATCTTCTGACCACATTTACTGATCTCACCAAACGGGTCAGGACTGAGCAGCAACTGGCCGAAAGCGAAGCCTTATTTCGGATGATCTTTGAGAAGATGCCTGCCCCCGCTGCTCACGTGGATTTCGGCTCCAAAGACTACGGGAAAAATCCGGTTTTTTTCACCAATCAGGCCGTTCACCGGGTGTTTGGCTACACAAAGAAAGAACTTCCGAATGTGGAGGCTTGGATGATAAGAGCCTATCCGGATCCTGTTTACCGGAAAATGATGCACGACAAGTTTTTTGGTCAGATCGCCCTGCTGAAGAATGTTGGAGACATTCTGAAACCGATGGAGTTTGAGATGCGGTGCAAAGACGGAAGTGTAAAGCATATGCTCTGGACTGGCTTTAAGATGGCCCGCGGTTTTTTTGCGCTCTCCACGGATCTAACCGAGGTTCGTCAGGCCCAGGCGGATCTGCGGGTCGCGGAGGAAAACCTAAGAAAACAAGCCCGCCAAGAGGCGCAAAGGTTGCAGCAAAAGCTGCAGACTAGCGTGGTGGCTTCTGCGGTGGCTCACGAGGTTAATCAACCCCTCAGCGAGATCCTGATGAAGAGCCAGTTGGCGCTACATCAGGCCGAATCGCACCCACAGCTACCCGAAAGTCTGCGAGGTACGCTACGTAGCCTAGTGGAGGACTCAAGAAGGGTAGATAGGACAATTGAGCGGATGCGGGCCTTGTTGCGTAATGTTCCGACCCAACTGATATCCACTGACCTGAGGGAGTGTGTCGACAGTTCGATCCTTTACCTGAAACGTGTCATGGCCGAAGGTAAAATTCAGCTTCAATCCAATCTCCCGAAGAAACCAGTTCGGGTTCTTGGGGATAGCAGTCAACTGCAACTGGCGGTAACGAACCTCCTGCGTAATGCAACTGAAACGATTCAGGAGAGCGGATGCCGGAATCGGAAAATCAGTATTCAACTGGTCACCGATCGAACGCATGCCGAGATCATTGTGGGTGACAGTGGTCCGGGGCTTGCACCTCATCTTCGTCAGCAAATCTTCTCCGTGCTGACATCAAACCGACCCAAAGGAACGGGTCTTGGCTTGTACCTAGTGCGGACGACAGTGGTCAATCACGGGGGGGAAGTCAGCTTGGGAGACTCGCCTTTGGGGGGTGCAGAATTCCGGGTCCGCATTCCCTTGGAACTACCGGGGCGTATCACAAAGAATGGATCTTCATGAAACTCCGTTGTGTTCTTTTGGATGATCAGACGATGTTTTTGCAACTGCTCGTTGCCATGATTAGAAATGTTCCCGGACTGGAAGTGATTGGTAGCTTTGCGCGGGTCACTCCCGCTCTTGATTTCTGTCAACGAAATGAAACCGACTTGCTGATCTTGGATCTGCAGTTGCCCGACGGGCTGGGGCTTTCGGTCCTTAAAACGGCAGTGCGCAAGAATCGTAAAGTGAATTCCATCATTCTTTCCGGCCATGCCAGCGAGTTTGTTTGTCCGACAGATCTTCGTCCGAATGTTAGGGCGGTGGTGGATAAAACCCAAGCCTATGGAACTCTCCAGAAGGAGATCGCAGAGATTATCCGACCCTTCGCCTCTTCTGTGGCCCATGCGAATCCTTGGGATCTTTTGACTGAGCGGGAGCGTCAGATTTATTCCATGGTCGGTCAAGGCAGGATGAGCAAGGAGATTGCCGAGGATCTCCGAATTGCTGTACGGACGGTGGAAACGCACCGCAAGGCCATTTGCCGAAAGCTCAAGGTCAGTGGTCCTGAATTGGTCCGGCAAGCTGCGATTAATCTGCAAACCAGCTTACCCTCCTAATACCCATCTGTTGGTATAGGCCGGTGGGGTGGCTAATGAGTAACGTCAAGGTCAGTGACCGACATGAATCTCAGGCCGGTATTTAGCGGGAAATTACTTCCCTTAGAAAACGGACGGGCCCCATACGAAGATCGGCTCAAAGCCTTGGCCATGCAGGAGCGGGCGCTGGGCAAGGACCATCCCAATGTCGCCATCACTCTTCTTATTCTGGGTGATACCTGCAAGGGAGCAGGGGATAACAAAACGGCCAAGGAATTTTACGAGAGGGCCATGAAGATCCGCGAAGTCCACTTTGCTGAACGGAGCGATGAGGTAGCTGAGTGCAAGGAAAAGATCAGGAATTGTAGAAAGAAGGAACTCTAAAACAAAGAGAAGGGACCAAGTGGCATCTAATATGCCGCCTAGCTAGACGATTGATCGTGCGTTCGCGGGACGTGGATTGTTTAGGTCCACGCGGGTAGGGAGGGTTGGAGGGAGGAAACCTACCGGCGGAGGGGGTCGAACCCACACGCCCTTGCGGGCAACGGATTTTGAGTCCGTCGCGTCTGCCAGTTCCGCCACGCCGGCTAAGGTAAGGTTCATAATCCTCTATGGGATGGGGTTGTGACAAGGGGTTTTCCTTATCCAGAAGTAGGGTAGGTTTATCGAGTGAAATATTTGCGTTACACTCTTTGGGGATTGGCGCTTGGGATGATTGTGTGGTGGGTGAGCGATCGGATGATCGGAACGAAGCACGAGGAGGCGGAGCCTCGGGTCCGAAACGTTTCGAGTCAAAAAATAGATCGAATGTTGGGCTCTGAATCACCCAAGGCAGATCAAGTTAAGAAAGGTAAAGCGAAGGGGAATTTTGATGGGGCGATCGATACGGGTGCTGGGCAGGAAATTCCCGGGGAAAAGATTCTTCGGTTTAAGGACAAGTCTGCCTATCAGCGGTTTCTCAAATCGGCTCCAGCGGGTGTGGTTTTAGATCAGATAGACGGGTTACAGGCGGTTCGGGTGAAGGATGGGGAGTGGTTGAAATCGATGGCGAAAACGTCCGATCTAGAAGTGGGGAAGAACTACTACGTGGCAGTTCCTGAGGTTCCTGGGGAAGTTCAAACGATGGGAGATGCGTTTTATCGTGTCGTAGGATCGGATGCGCTGAAGCTGATGGGGGCCGAGAGTGTTTCAGGAAATTGGGGCAAAGGGGTTCTGTTGGCGTTACTGGATACGAGCCTTAACCCAACGAGTACAAGTCTTGGAAGTGAGGAGGGGCACGGGACGGCTATGGCGTCTTTGATTGGGGGAAGGGGAGGTGCGGCGCCAGGGGCAAAGATTTTGGGGTTTACAGTTTTGGATGGGAAGGGGACGGGCGATAGCTTTTCGTTGGCGAAAGCCATTTATGCGGCAGTGGATCAGGGGGCAAAAGTGATTAATATGAGTTTAGGATCGTCGGGGGACTGTGGGGTTGTACGGGAGGCTGTTGCATATGCACTTTCCAAACAGGTGGCTTTGGTGGCTGCGGCAGGGAATGAGGCGGTGAATCGGGTGGCGTATCCAGCAGCATATGAAGGGGTGGTGGCGGTGGGATCGGTAGACGGCGATAGGGGAAATGCCCAGCATCTCTATTTTTCGAACCGAGGAAAAGCTGTGGATGTGGTGGCCCCTGGATTCGCGGTAGTGGCAGATTGGCCGGGGGGGAAAAAGGTCGAAGTAAGTGGAACATCGGCATCCACGGCTTTGGTGAGTGGAGCGATTGCTGCAGTTCTGTCGAGAGAGCCCAATTTAACGGGAAAGCAGGCGGCCGATTTAGTAATCCGATATGCGAATGATACGGGTGTGGCGGGTGTGGATGAGGAGACGGGGGCTGGTGTTGTTGATTTGCAAAGAGTGTTTGAGAGAAATCAGCGTGGCATTGTTGATTTGGCTACGGCGGGAGTGGTGATGGATTCAAACAATGGAAAAGTAACCGTAGCGGTGCAGAATCGGGGCACGGAGACGGTAAGTTCTCCAGTGATTGAGATTCGCGCGGGGGAGACAACGCGGAAATTTTATCCAGGGTCGCTAGCTCCAGGTCAGTCCATGGAGGAGTTTGTGCAATTTGATCCAGTAAGAGCGAAACAGGAGGGAGGGATTGCGGTCGGAGCCAATGTGGAGGCTCCCAAGGGAAGTGATCAGAGAAATAAAAACGATATGTGGTCGGGTTGGTTTAAGATTTCCAAGTAGGGTGGAAGGGGTGAGGTGGATTTGGGATGTTTGATTTTTAATTTTTGATTGAGGAAAAGATACTCACGTCCCGCATTCCTGGCCCCGACAAGAGTACGGGGTAGAGCCGCAAAGGGTGGTGATTAACCTGGGACTTCGGATTGGAGGGGAGCGTCGCCTAGTTGCATGGGTTCAAGAATGATGTCTTTCACGGTGCCACCGGCAGGAATCATGGGAAGAACGTGCTCGGTATACGGAACCATGACGTCGAGAACGTAGGCGGTTTTAGAGTCAAGCATGCGTTGGAGGGCGGGGCGGATCTCCTCAGGTTGTGTGATGCGTTCGGCGGGAACCCCGAAGCCTTGGCAGATCGGAAGGTAATCGGGAAAGATTGCTGTGGGAGATTTGGGATCACCCAAGAAGGTGTGACCACGGTTGCTGGCGAAGAAGCGGTCCTCCCACTGAACAACCATACCGAGGTACTGGTTGTTAATGATGATGGCTTTGGCAGGAATATTTTCCGCAATGGCGGTGGCTAACTCCTGTACGTTCATGAGAAAGGAGCCGTCGCCGTCGATATCGACGACCTCACGGTCGGGGCAAGCGACTTTAGCCCCAAGTGCAGCGGGGTAGCCGTAGCCCATCGCGCCCAAACCTGCGGAGGTTAGGAAGCTGCGGGGGTGATGAAAGTCGTAGAACTGTCCTGCCCACATCTGGTGTTGGCCAACGCCCGTGGTGATGATGGCCTCGCCTTTGGTCAGGCGGCAAAGTTCCTCGATGACCTGCTGGGGCATGATTCGGCCAGGGATAGGTTTGTAGGAGAAAGGATATTTTTTCCGCCAGGTGTCGATCTGTTCGCGCCACTTTTGGAATCGTTTGGGCAGATGGGAGTGGGACCGGCGGGATAAGATCTGATTGAGATTTTTCAGGGTTTCAGGGCAAGCCGCACATCGGCAAGGATGGGAAGGTGGACGACCTTATTTTTATTGAGCTCGGATGCATCCACATCGATGTGAACGATGGTGGCTTTTTTTGCGAACTCAGAAACTTTTCCGGTGACACGATCGTCAAAGCGAACTCCAAACGCGAGGAGTAGATCGCAATCATCGACCGCGTAGTTAGCATAGACGGTGCCGTGCATGCCAAGCCATTTGAGAGATTGAGGATCGGTTTCAGGAAAACCTCCAACACCCATGAGAGTGGTCGTCACTGGGATTCCTGTGCTTCGGGCGAATTTCAGGAGATCGGCTTCGGCCTCCGAGGTGATGATTCCGCCTCCGACGTACAAAACGGGGCGGTCGGCTTTTTCGATCAGGCCCAAGATTTCATTGAGAGCTACTTCGTCTGGCGCGGGTAGGGGGCGAAATCCGGGAATATCCATTGCGGCGGGCCAGGTGACCTGAGCCGTAGCTTTTTGTACGTCTTTAGGAATATCGATCACTACGGGACCTGGGCGACCCGAGGTAGCGATGTGGAAGGCTTCTGCGACAATGCGGGGGATGTCACCCGGATGCATAACGAGGTAGCTATGTTTGACGATGGGCAGGGTGACGCCGAAAACATCGGTTTCCTGAAAGGCGCCTCGGCCGATCGCGGTTGTGGGGACTTGGCCCGTGATAGCAACCATCGGAACGGAGTCCATAAAGGCATCGGCGATTCCCGTGACAAGATTGGTAGCTCCGGGGCCTGAGGTAGCCATGACGACGCCGACTTTTCCGGTCGCGCGAGCGTAGCCCTCTGCCATGAAGGCCCCGCCTTGCTCGTGGCGGGGAAGAATGGTGCGGATTTTTTTAGAACGTGTCAGGGATTGGTGGAGCATCATGCTGGCACCGCCGGGGTAGGCGAAGATGGTGTCAACGCCAGCGTGTTCGAGAGCTTGGACAAGGAGATCGCACCCCATGGTGGGGGGCGACAGCTTGGATCGAGCCTGGGAAGGCTTCTTCGAGGGAGACTTGGATTTCACTTTGCTCATCAAATTAAATCATAGTCGTTTAAAACGGCGAATTCTAGCGAAATTATCGATTTCTGTATTGACCAGTCTGACCAGTCTAATAATATAAATTTATGAAATCGATCCCTGCTTATGAGGCGAAGTCAAAATTTTCCGAGTATTTGAGGGCAGCCTCAGAGGGGGAGACTTTTGTCATCACGCGCAATGGGCAGCGGATGGCGGAGTTGAGACCTTGTCAGGGGCCTGAGTTGCGAAGAAAGAGGGGGATGATGAGGGAGAAGTTTGCGGCTTTAGGTGAGAAGTTTAGTCGCCCGTTGGAGGAGTTTTCTGCACCCGCATGAAACTGCTGATTGATACAGCGGCGTTAATCTGGTTTTTGCGGAGAGACGAGGAGATTTCAGCTCGTGCGGCTGGTGCGATTGAGGATTCGCGGAATCAGGTTTATGTGAGTGCGGCCGCGTTGTGGGAGATTTCGGTTAAGGCTGCGACGGGGGCGTTAGTGGCTCCCGATGGCTTGGGGGAGACATTAAGTCAGGATTTAGAGGAAGCGGGGTTTCGAATTCTTCCGATTGAGGGTAGGCATGCGGAGGAGGTGTATCGGCTTCCGCGGGTTCATCCAGATCCGTTTGATCGGCTAATGATTGCGCAGTGTCGATGTGAAAAGATGACGGCGGTGACGAATGATGTGACGTGGTCGGATCGGCGGTATGAGATAGCGACGGTATGGAAGTAAACGGCCCTTCTACGCTCCTAACCCGCTTCGCGGAGGAGCTACGAAGGGTTGCACCCTCTTTTTTCTTTTCACCTCGCGGGCTCGGCGGAGTTACGAAGGGTTGGTGGTTAGATGTGTTTCGAATCGGCGTGGTCTTTGACAGTGTAGCCGGATTCCTGGCGTTTGTGGTTCACTTCGTTTTTCTTCACGTAGCCTTGATAGATGTCCTCGGCGGTCATGCCGAGGGTCTGGGCCAGTGAGACGAGGAAGTGAAAGAGATCAACCACTTCGACGCGGGCGTTTTGTTCGTCGATCTTTTGATATTTGGCCCACCATTTCCAAGGGAAACTGTCGATCAGCTCAGCGAGTTCTTGAGACATGGCGCGGGTGTAGTTGAGAGCCCACTTGGTTTTTTCGTCTGGGGAAAGGTTGGCAAGATCGACCCCGATCTTTTTGTTGAGAAGGTCCTGCATACGGAAGATCTCGTCTAATTTGTCGGGTGATGACATAGAGTAGGGGTAGCGGGTAGGAGCAGAAGAGGGAGACTTTTTTATAGAAAAACAGAGTTGGATGTGAAGAAATCGGCAAGCAGGTTGGACGGAGGGGAGGGGAAGGGGTAACAAGGAAGGATGCGTGATGTGGTAATTTTAGGAAGTGGATGTGCGGGTTGGACGGCCGCTCTTTATCTGGCACGGGCAAATTTAAAGCCCTTGGTTTTGACGGGAACACAGACGGGGGGATTGCTGACCACAACTTCTATTGTGGAAAATTATCCTGGGTTTCCCCAAGGAGTGGATGGGACGGCCTTAATGGTCCAGATGATGGAGCAGGCGCAAAAGTTTGGAGCCGAGGTGGAGTTTGGGGTGGTGGCGGATAAGGTTACTTTGGGAAAAGGAAAGCAGCAGATTTGTGCCGGAAAAAAAATCATTGAGACGAAAACTTTGATTGTTTCCACGGGAGCGGGGCACCGTCATTTAGATGTTCCGGGAGAGAAGGAGTTGGAGACGAAGGGAGTGACGTACTGCGCAACGTGTGACGGGGCTTTGCCGATGTTCCGCAATCAGCCTGTGGTGGTGGTGGGGGGAGGAGATTCGGCGTGTGAGGAGGCGACATTTCTAACGCGATTTGCATCGAAGGTTTATCTAGTGCATCGCAGGGGAGAGTTACGCGCCTCGAAGATCATGGCGGAGCGGGCTTTGGGAAATCCGAAAATTCAGCCTGTTTGGAATTCCATAGTGGAGAGTGTGGAGGGGGTGAAGGAGGGCGTGGTGGAGAGTGTGGAGGGGGTGACGGAGGGCAAAGTGACAGGGGTCAAGTTGAAGGAGAGTGGAACTGGAAAGAGTTCGGTTCTCGCGTGCGCGGGTGTTTTTATTGCGGTCGGACATGTTCCCAACACGCAGATTTTTAAGGGGCAACTCAATATGGATGAGGCGGGTTATTTGCAGTTGGCGGCGGGGAGTCGAACGAATGTAGAGGGGGTTTTTGGAGCGGGGGATTGTGCGGACAAGGTGTACCGACAGGCCATCACTGCAGCAGGGATGGGGTGTATGGCCGCGATTGACGCGGAGCGCTACTTAGCTGGAGGTTGAGCGACCGCCGGAGGGGCGGTGGGGACTGGTGCAGCGGAGTTTGGTGGCGGGGGAAGGCTTTCTAGGAGGGAGCGGGCTTCTGGGAGAAAGGCGCTTCCTGTTTTTGCGGCGATGATATCGGTGAGGACTTGGCGGGCGGCCTCGGGTCGATTTTCCTGAATCTGTATGCGTGCAAGGCCGACGGCGGATCCGGTACGGAAAGCGTCAGCGGGTTGGGTCGTCATGATTCGGAGGAAAAGGGTTTGGGCGGCGGAGCGGTCTCCGCTGGCGGCAAGTTGGTTGGCTTGGGCGAAGCGGGCGGCAGAAGCGAGGGGATGGGAGGGGAAGTCGCGGGTGAACTTTTCATAGAGGGATGCGGCTTCACGGAACTCTTTTTTTGAGGTGGCGGAGGAGGCTGATTCTAGAATGGCGAGGGCGGTGGCGGGTTGGCCGGGGTAGTCGCGGATGAGTTGAGCCCAAGTGTCAGGCCCTGGTTTGGTCTCGAGAAGGAGATTTGATTCAGATCTGGCTTTTTCCGATTTGGAGTATTGCCAGAGGAGAAGGGCGATGCCGGCGAGTAGGGCGAGGGTGATCGGGATGAGAGTGCGGGGTTGGAGCCAGGCAGGGATCTGGGGGGGGAGGAGGCGAGGCTCTTCTGATGGGACGGTGGTGGGGGACGACATAAGGCGATGAGAATGGGAAAAGGTAGGCTTGAGGGCAAGTCAGTACCTTCATAGGGGGGTGGTTTTGGGGGCTATTTGTGATGGAAATAGGTGTTGACGTTGTGGTTAGATGTGGGTAAAAATGGGTAATCGAGGTGAAATCTGTTTATTCGTGGTGAACAAATACATATGACGATGAAAGAGGCGTATACGGATCGGTTTGAGTTTTCCTTGGACGACAAGGGAAGGCTTTCCGTGCCCGTGGAGTGGCGGGGGGAAGCATTCGAAAAGCGATTTTTGGTGATGCCCTCGTCAGACGGATGTTTGCGAATTTACCCTGCGAGTTTTCTTGGAAGAGAGATGGAAAAGTTGTCCAGCCTCGGAGCGACTTCTGCCGATGCGCGTCGGAAAAGTTTAGAAAAACTGGCGAGTGTAATTCAGGCGGCTGAGCCGGATCAGCAGGGAAGAATCATGATCCGCGAAAAATTTAGGCAGCACGCGGGGTTGGGTCGGCAAGCGGTTCTAGTGGGAAGGCTGGATCATTTTGAGGTTTGGGACCCGAAGAAGTGGAAAAAAATTGCCCCGCCCGCCACGACCTTCGAAGAAGTGGCCAAGGAGGTGGGACTATGATGATCGATTCGATCGCTTTTGTGCCTCGCCATATTTCGACGGGAGTCTGCCTTCCTCACTCTCCGAAACTTTTCCACGGTACTGCAGTTCATCGTCGCCTCAAAAGTGGCCGATGGCTCTCGCGGTGCCGGGAACTCCTCCGAATTACCGGGGGAAGAAAAACAACCGACTCTCGCAACTGATTCCGTAGGACGCGCCCGGGAGGCACGTTCCAGCGGATCGGTTCGGGCGTCCCAGGAGGTAGAATATGGACTGGAAGCAGATGATGAGGGGAAAACTCGCATGCGGCTTTTCTTGCCGCCGAGACGGTTCCGGAAGAGTCGAGGGTCACGGGGTGGTGAAGCTTCCGAAACGCAATGCGTATGAAATCATCGGCCTCCGGCGACCCGTCCGACGGGAAATCCTCCGGTTGCGTCCCACACCCTAAGGCGTGGAACACGTCCCTGTTCTTTTGGAGGAGATCTTGACCATGTTGCAACCCGCTCCTGGACGCACGATGTATGACGCGACGTTTGGGCGTGGAGGTCATACTCGTGCCTTTCTGAAGCAGGGAGCCCGTGTGGTAGCTCTGGATGTGGATCCTGCTGCCGAAGCTGAGGCAGAGAAGTTGACGGCTGAGGTGGGTGCAGATCGCTTTCGCTTCCACCGTGTGAATTTCAGTGATTTGGCAAGTGTGGCGGAGAAAGAGGGGGCTGCGGATGGTCTTTTGCTCGATCTGGGAATTTCCTCTCCGCAAGTGGATCAAGCTGAGAGAGGATTTAGTTTTCAGCAGAGCGGTCCGCTGGATATGCGCATGGATCCAACTCGTGGCACGACGGCGGCTGATCTGGTGAACCATCTTTCCGAGCCAGAGTTGAGAAACCTTTTGCGGGATGGCGGAGAGGATCGGGATCCAGGAAAAATCGCGCGGGCGATTGTACGAGCCCGACCTTTGGTCACGACGGTGGACTTGGCCGCAGCGGTATGCCGAGCGACACGGCCTGCCCGACCGGGGATCAAGCATCCAGCGACAAGAACGTTTCTGGCACTTCGCAGGGCAGTGAATCGAGAGGGAGAAGTGTTGGATCGTGCTTTAGCGGCGGTTCCGAAAGTTTTGAGAGCAGGGGGAAGGATGGCTGTCTTAACGTATCACTCGGCAGAGGATCGGGTGGTGAAACATTGGATTCGAGATCATGCAGAGGAGGAAAAACGGGAGATGGGAATGGCCTTTGGGCAGCCCAATCCTGAGCGTTGGGTGAAAGCGTTAGATGAGAGCGTGCCCACGGAGGAGGAGATTGCGAAAAATCCACGTGCGCGAAGTGCTCGCTTGCGTGGGGCGGAGCGATTGGGGGAGGTGAAGTTGTGAGCCGTAACCAGATCCGCAGAACGAATCAGGTGGGAGGAACGCAACTGGCTCGCTTTCTTTTAGCGGCGGGTCTGGCGACCACTTTGGTCGTGGCTTTTGTTCTTTTGCATGTCTCCAACATTCGGGCCGCTGGAGAGTTGAAAAAATTGGAGACGGCTAGGGCGAGACAGGAAGATATTTTGAAATCGGCGCGTCTCTTGTCCGAAAAGCTACGATCTCCCAAGAATTTGACGGAGCAGGCGGCACACATGAATTTAGGTTTGGTCAGTGTGAGTGAGTTGGAGATGTATGAGGCTCCCGTTCGCAAGGCATGGCAAGCGACCGATTTGGCAAAAGAGGAGGCAAGGTGAATCCGCGCCGGCGAATCATGGCGGTGTCGGTGCTTTTCGCTTTTTGTTTAACCGTTGTTTCGTGCCGATTGATTTGGATTCAGTTGGTCAAGCAGGAGAGTTATCGGGCAGAAGCGATCCGCTGTCATACCCGCGGTGAACCTGTACCTGCCCAGAGAGGCTCCATTTTGGATGTGAGTGGTCGGGTGCTCGCGCAGAGCATGCCGCTGATTGAGGTTCATTTGGATGGCAAGCTTCTTGCACAGGAGCCCAAGGAGCTACCTGCAATAGCGTCGATTTTGGGGGTTTCTGCCGAGTGGCTTAAAGGACAAGTAGATCCCGAGAATCGCTACTTGAAAATTGCAGAAGGAATCAGTGTAGAAACGGAAGGGAAATTAAAAGCCAGCAAGTTGCGTTCCGTCATTACGGAAAGAAAAACGGCACGTAATTATCCGAACGGTTCGGAGACGGCTCAGATTTTAGGGTACGTCAATTCGATGGAAGTGACGCCAGTGGGAATGGCGAAGCCACTGACGGTCGAGGTGGGGGAGGCGGGTGTTGAGAAATCGATGGATCGGTACTTGCGAGGGGTGGCTGGTGAGAGGCGAATTATTCAAGACGTGAAACGCAGGGAAATTCCCTACTTCCGCTTGAGTGATCGTCCCGCGAGGGACGGATATCATGTCGTTTTGACCGTGGATCAGGGAATCCAGCATGTTGTGGAGCGAGAGGCGGATGCGTTGGTGGAGAAGTATCAGCCTGAGACGTTGCAGATTGTCGTGCTTCGTCCAAGTACGGGTGAAATTTTGGCAATGGTGAGTCGACCCTCGTTTGATCCGAACCAGAGAGCTTCGTACGAATCTTGGGCGGTTAAAAATCGAATTCCGAACCAGAGAGCTTCATACGAATCTTGGGCGGTTAAAAATCGAATTTTGGCTGACACCTACGAGCCTGGATCCACATTTAAAATAGTCACGGTGGCGGCCGGACTGAATGAGAAAGTGGCCGATCTAAACAGCACTTACTTCTGTGAAAATGGGGAGATGTTCTATGGGGGATCGTCACTGAAGGATCATGAGGCGTATGGCATGTTGACGTTGCGGGAGGTGGTAGCCAAATCGAGCAATATAGGAATGGCGAAGTTGGCGATCCAGTTGGGGGAGGAGAAGGTGTATGAGTACGCAAGGTTGTTTGGTTTCGGTCAGAAAACGCAACGGGGGGAAGGATCGCTACCTGGGGAGGAAGGGGGTTTGCTGAGGCCGGTCCGAAGGTGGAGTAAACTTTCGATCACGCACATTCCAATGGGATACGAAGTGGCCGTGACAAATTTGCAAATGGCGTTGGCTTACGGTGCGATTGCCAACGGGGGTAAGAGGATGGAACCACGCATCATCAAAGCCGTGGTGGATCGTGATAATCGGGTCGTGTTGCAGTTCCTTCCAAAAGTAGTTTGCCAGGCCATTCAGCCCGAGGCGGCCGAAAAAATGGTGGAAGCTTTGCGGGGTGTGGTTTCGGATCAGGGTACGGCCGAGGGTGCCCAAGTGCCTGGATATGAGGTGGCGGGCAAAACAGGAACTGCACGAAAAGTTGTTCAAGGAGATTATGCGAAGGACAAGTACCGAGCTTCTTTCATTGGATTTCTTCCAGCCGAAAAACCCGAATTTCTCGTTTCCATCATGGTGGATGAGCCGAAGGGGAAAGTTTATTACGGAGGATTGGTGGCAGGTCCCGCTTTTAAAAATATCGCGACTCAGGTGGCGGAGCAGTTGCACTTAAATCGAGGGGTTGTGGTGGCACGCCGATCCTCACCATGAGGCTGACAGACGTGATGAAAGGAGTTGAGGTGAAGGAGTGGCAGGGAGGCCAAGAGGCAGATGTGTCGAGCCTAGCGTACGAATCCCAAAAGGTACGACAAGGTTCCATCTTTTGCACATGGAAGGGTGAAAAAAGTGATGGGCACGCGTTTGTGCCTGATGCGATCCAGCGGGGTGCAGTGGCCGTAGTGGCGGAGCAGAAAGCGAAAGAAGCAAAGGTTCCGAGGATTCGGGTAGAAAGCGGACGGAGAGCCTTGGGACGTATGGCGGCGAATTTTTATGGAAATCCATCCAAAGAGATTCGGGTGTTGGGTTTGACGGGTACGAATGGAAAGACTTCCACGGCCCTGCTTGTGCAATCGCTGTTTCAAGGTTGTGGGTTGAGTTGCGGTTATCTTGGGACGATTGGAAATGATTTAGGCAGGGGAATTCAGCCGGCGAAACAAACGACTCCAGAAGCTTTGGATCTGCAGGCGATGTTGGCTGAGATGCGGGTGAATGGGTGTCGTGCGGCATCGATGGAGGTGAGTTCCCATGCACTAGAGCAGGGTCGGACAGAGGGAGTTCAGTTTGCGGGCGCCATTTTCACCAATTTGGGAAGAGATCATTTGGATTATCACAAAACGATGGCGGCGTATGAGAATGCAAAGGGAAAGTTATTTGAGGGACTTACGGAGGGATCTTTCGCGGCGATTCATCAGGAGGATCCTGCTGGGGTAAGGATGGGATCGCGGTGTCGCCCGGGGGTTCGAGTGGCTACCTATGGAATCGATCGAGGTGATGTGCATACGAAGCATTTGCGAATGGGGATGGAGGGAAGTTCTTTTCTGCTCTGCACGCCTGAGGGGGAAGTGCCAGCAACCCTTCCGTGGTTGGGGCGCTTCAATGTATCCAATGCCTTGGCTGCTGCAACGGCTGCGATGCAGGCTGGCTTTTCAGCTGAAAAGGTTGCGGCGGGTTTAGGGCGCGCACCTGCGGTCCCTGGGCGTATGGAGAAAGTGGCCCATGCGGGTGAAATTTCCGTTCTGATTGATTACGCCCACACGGAGGATGCGGTGGGGGCTGCTTTGAGCACGTTAAAACCTTTCACCCGAGGATCGTTGTGGGTGGTGTTGGGTGCGGGAGGGGATCGGGACCCGGGGAAGCGACCGGCCATGGCAGCGATGGCAGCCCGGTGGGCAGACCGGATTGTGCTGACTTCCGATAATCCGAGGAGTGAGGATCCGAAAAAGATTTTGAAAGAAATGGCGGCAGGGTTGCCAAAGGGTGCTTCTGTTCAAGTTTTGGAAAATCGTTCCGAAGCAATTCGCACGGCTGTGTTATCTGCA
>Ga0209087_1001029_pt1 | contig 16751 bp, 10 predicted proteins | sample S_130805_EF_Meta_FD_187321 | JGI IMG/M metagenome (GOLD analysis project Ga0209087, IMG submission 187321) | Freshwater microbial communities from Lake Simoncouche, Canada to study carbon cycling - S_130805_EF_MetaG (SPAdes) (version 2) | ecosystem: Environmental > Aquatic > Freshwater > Lake ... | reverse complement strand
CGTAATTTACGACTACCTTGACGAAACTTGGTGCTACGGAGACTGGGACAACTACCAAGGCCAAAACCAAGGACGTACTGCTTGGCTGGACAGCCCGCTGCGTAGCACCCCCATGTCGGTTATCTACGGATCGTTGGACGGAACCACTAACGGCTCTTTGCTGTACCAAGAAACAGGTACAGACGACGCTACGGTAAATCCTCCAGTGCCTATCAGTGCTTTCGTTCAGTCCTCTGACTTTGACATTGGGGACGGGCACAACTTCGGGTTTGTCTGGCGGCTGATCCCTGACTTGACCTTCGACGGGTCTACAGTCAACAACCCAACGGCTATGTTTACGACAAGGCCACGGGCGTTCCCCGGCTCTAACTACGGACCATCGGACAACCCAGATGTCATCAGTGCTCAGAACTATCAACAAACGAGGACGTATGCGGTGCAGCAGTTTACAGAGCAGGTTTATGTCCGCATCCGAGGGCGTCAGATGGCGTTCAAGGTTAGCTCCGAAACGCTAGGGGTGCAGTGGCAACTTGGCACTACTCGTATTGATATCAGACCAGATGGCAGGAGGAAATAATGGCAGTCAAAAACGTAACCGCTCCTAGACTACCTGCGGCTCCCCCTGTCTACACCCCTCAGTACATGGACATGCTGCTCAGCGTATTGCGGCAGTACTTTAACGGACTAGATAACCCCGGCCCTGTAGTTGCGGCAACTCAAATCAGAGTGCGAAACGGCATAACTGACATCGTGGCGGCGCTTAGTTGTAGTCAACAGTCCCCTACTGGCCCTGAAGTTGTGCTCAGCATACCAACAGACGTAGATTTTCCGCTTCTTCGGGCAGGGGACATCTACTGCGACACTTCCGGTGGCGTAGCTGCTAGCTATCCATTACGAATCAAGGCGTGATAACATTAACCCCAATAATTCCGTGAGGAAGCTATGAGCCTTCAACTTGCTGCCCAACACCTTGCCCGCCAAGGCCGAGGCCCCGACACTGAACTTGTCCACATGGGTCGGGGGGAAGTTAACGCCCTGCAAGAGATCGCTAGGAAACATGGCGGTTCGCTGACCATTAACCCCCACACGGGCCTAGCCGAAGCGGGGTTCCTGTCTAGGATTCTTCCTACTATTGCAGGTGTTGGTCTGTCTATGATCCCCGGTGTCGGGCCGCTTATGGCTGCTGGGCTTGTCGGTGCTGGTGTCGGCCTTGCAAAAGGTAGCCTCAAAAAAGGTCTGATGGCTGGTCTTGGGGCTTACGGTGGTGCAAGTCTTGGTGCGAGTCTTGGTGCAGCGGGCGTTGGTTCTACCGCCCCCGCCGCTGTAGGTACTGGAGTTGAAGCTGCTGTTCCAGAACAAATTGCCTCTACTGCTGCAGAAGCCACTCCGGGGCTTCCAGTCTCGGGGGGTGACGTAGCATCTATCCCAATGAACCCCGCATCCACAGGGGTGGGGGAAGTGTTCCAACCCCAAGCGGGGCTTGCAAATCAAGTTGCTTATACGCCGCCGCCAATTACAACGGCTATGGGGCCACCAGCACCATCAGTACCTATGGGGCCACCTGCTCCAAACTTTGACCAACTTGGTAGTGCGTCTGACCGTGCTGCAGCAATGGGTAGGGGGCTCTCTGGTGAGAACGTGATGAACTTTGCCAAGCAGAATCCGTTCACGACTGCTGGTACGGTTGCTAGCTGGATGCCGCAACCGAAGAAACCTAAGGAAATAGAGGAAGACACCTCTATGCCAGAGTACTCATACAACCAAGGTACGGATGACAGCGTGTTTTCCTCCCCCGATTACCAATCTAACTTGGCAAGCGGTAAGGAGATGGGCTACTTCAAGAACCGTGGGTTCACCAAGAAGGCTGCGGGTGGTGGGATCATGTATGGCTTGGGTGGCTACTCTGATGGTGGCCGACTGCTTCGTGGTCCCGGTGATGGCGTCTCGGACTCTATCCCTGCTGTAATTGGCAAAAAGCAACCCGCTCGGCTTGCTGACGGTGAGTTCGTTATCCCCGCACGCATCGTGTCTGAACTGGGCAATGGCTCTACTGAAGCAGGTGCTCGCAAACTGTACGCGATGATGGATCGAGTCCAGAAGGCGCGGAAGAAAAGCACTGGCAAGAACAAGGTAGCGCACAACAGCCGCTCTGAAAAGTACCTCCCAGCATGACTGATGAGGGCAAACTGGAATGGTTTGGGGGCGATCAACACGCCCTCAATATGTTTCGTGCTTTCGTAGACTTGCTGCACACTTGGGATGATCTAGTAGACAAAGATAAGCCAGTCTCTGAAATAGAGATCAATAGGGCTTTTCTTACGGCGCTGGTTTACTTGCCAGCGAATCCGTTCTACCGCTCCATTCAGGATGCCATTCTCCCTATGTGGCTTGTTGTTGTTTCTTCCTACGAGACAGCAAACAGGTACGAGGCTGACAAAGACCCGCATGGGATCGAGATTTCGCATGGACTCCGCTACGCTGCGGGGAACATAATTGCTTACGCCGTGCATGTTTGCGTCGGCGCAGAAAAAGCCAGAGAAGTTCTACCGGAAGTATGGAAGGCTATATTCCATGAACGGTTTGATGAGTACCGCAAGGAGCACTTGAATGTTTAAGGTTTTGTTGGGCGCACTGCGCTGGGCTGGAGTTTTCGGGTTGAACTTCGGCGGCGGTGGGGGCAAGACTCCTGCGAATACTACGCAAACCGTAATCAGCGATGTCGCTCCGTGGGCGCGTGAAGCCGCTAAGGAAACCCTTGCCAAGGGCATGGAGCTTACCAACCAAGGGTACGAACAGTATGGCGGTAACAGGCTAGCGGGTTTTAACGATCTACAGAATCAGTCTTTTGCTGGCGCACAGAACTTGGGTGTTGCGCCTCAGATTGGTCAGGCTACAGACTACGCTACGCAAAGCGGGCAGTACAGCCCAGTGGGTCAGCAGTACACGGGCTCGAATGTTAACCAGTACATGAACCCGTTTCTTCAGGGCGCACTGGCTCCGCAGATACGAGAGGCTGCTAGTGCTGGGATGATGGCTCAGCAGCAAAATGCGTCCAAAGCTGTGGGTATGGGTGCGTTCGGTGGCTCTCGCGGGGCTCTTCAGAAGTCCCTGACAGAGAAGAACACCATGCAGAACATGGCGGACATCAACGCCAGAGGGTATAGCGATGCCTTCAATCAGGCCGCTAATATGTTCAACGTGGACCAGCAACGGCGTATTCAAGAAGCGCAGTTTGGCTCTAACGCTAAGCTGAACGCTGCACAGGCGCTAGGCCAGCTTGGACAGCAGCAGTTCAATCAGGGGTTACAGTCTACTGAGCTACAAAACAAATTTGGTGCGCAGCAGCAAGGCCAAACACAAAAAGGTCTTGACATTGGCTACCAAGACTGGATGAACCAGAAGAACTTCGACTGGGATCAGATCATGCGTAGGTCTGACCTCCTACGCGCAGTACCGTCAGGGTCTTCGTCTACTACTTCCATGTACAAGGCTGGTCCGACTGCTGCGCAGAATCTGGCGGCTGCTGGTACTGCCGCTGCTGGAGCGAGCCAACTGTTTGCGCGTGGCGGTCTGGCCTATGCTGGCGGTGGTGTTACTGATGAACAGTACGTAGAGGGGGAGATTATCCCTAGCCTAAGCAACGACCAGCTTCAGACAGCTTACGGTATTGCTCGGCAGATGGGGGATATTGGACGGGCCAACGCTATTGCAGAGGTATTGCAAAGCCGTGGAGTTCCTGTGGAAGGCGGGGCAACGGAGCCCCAAGTCGCCCCTAATAGCATTTCTGCTATGGCTACTCCTGACATGGTTGACAACATCATGCCTACTCAAGAAAGTATGGCTAACGGTGGCATCGTTGCTTTTGCTGATGGGGACTTGGTTGAAGGTTCTTACTCCCCCGGCAATGCAGAGATATATAACAAAGCAGGGCAGATGGGGCTTGCTGCTATGAAGCGAAAGTTAGAGCTTCAACCCCCCAAGGGCATGACGCCAGAGCAGTATCGTGCTGCTGTTATGGCTGACTACGAAGAGTCGCAAAGCTTAGGCGGCGCTGATCCATACGGCCCTATGCAGGAGAGGCTCAAGGGCAGGGAGGCTAAGTTAGTTGAGCAAGAGAGGAAAGATAAAGGGCTTGCTCTGCTTGCGGCAGTGCCTGAACTCTTGCAGGGCAATAACTTTGCTGAGGCTGCTGGTAGAGGTATCGGTGCTGCTGCCAAGTCTTACCAAGGTTCCTTGGCTGAGAACGCTAAACAGCGTAACGCCATTGAGGAGTATCAATTCCTTATGGAAGATGCCAAGCGCAAAGAGCGCATGGGTGACCTTAAAGGCGCTCGGGAATCTGTCAAGGCAGCGGAAGCAGCTAAGTTGGCGGCGTTTAATGCAGAACGTACTATGCTGCAAGGGGACATTACTGGTGCTGCGCAGTTGGCGGCTCCGTTCAAACCAATGCGTCCTACGGGTGGCGGTGCGGGTTCGCAGCCTAAGTTTGATATGTCTATGGTTAAGGCCATAGCAGCTAAGATTCGTAAAGATAGCCCAGATATGTCGGAAGAAGATGTGTTAGACAGCGCATATAGGCAAGCGGGTGAAATTGTTAAGTCTTCTGGGCCTACACCAGCTAAGAGCGCCGGGGAGCAATTCAAACAAGCTGCTGAGACGTTGAAACACTATAAACTTACAAACCTCGCGGAATACAACGACCTTGTAAAAACTAAATATGGTGGTAGTAAAGAGGCAGCGGATGCAGCACTGATTGAATCGTATATGTCTGCCCCTGTTCCTACAATACTTCGAGGTCGATATAACAAAGACGCTAAGCCGGGGACTGCTGAGAACCCTATCCCCTTGACCCCGAAAAAGCCTTAACTGGAAGTCATTATGCCGATCTATGAGTACGAGGGGCAGCATTACGACATCGCAACAGAAGATCAGGAAGAAGCAAGAAGCACAATCCTAGCTCACATAGGTCAAGCTGCCCCTGCTACTCCCCCTGCTCCTACTGCCCCCGTTGCCCCCACCGGAGATAAAGGTCCCGGACTATTCAGTAGGGCGGGTAGCGCACTCGCGGAAAGCGCATTTCAGTCCCCCCTTGGCGGGCTGCTTGGATTGAGCCAGAGCCCAGAAGAAAAAGCAGACGAGCTTTTGCAGCTTAAAGGCGTGCCCATGCCTAAGCGTACACCTACGCAAGAAGCTGTTGGGCGTTCTGCTATTGACCCTAAGTTTGTTGAAGAACTCAAGGCCAAACTTGATGCTATGCCAGAGGACACGCGAGCCGTTGCCCTTAAAAACCTATCCAACCAGCCGGGGATTCGTGGCACTGCAGCTAGGGATATTGCTGCTCAATACGGCCAACTAGACACTTCCCCTCCGGTTATTCAAGAACTTCTGGATAAGAGGGTTGAGAAAACACAGCCCCCTAAAAAGCTACGTAAATCTGACCCTACTATGGGTAAAGGTTTTATCAACCTGTTCACGCGAGCAAACGCTAATATCAACGATGTCCTAGATGCGTACTCTTATATGCACGGGGGTACAAACTCGGCTGATACAGCCCAAAAAATCTCCGAGAATGCAAGAAAACGCGCTGAAGCCGCACCTTCTCAGGACATCCAAGACGGCATGATGGCTATTGGCAGTGCCGAAGGTTTTGGGGATGTTTCTCTTGAGATGGTCAAGAACCCCGGCGCTACCCTAAGTATGCTAGCGGACTCTCTGATGGTGTCATTGCCATTGATGGTTCCAGCTATTGCAAGCAAGAGCAAGTTGGCAGTTGGGGCTTCTTCTTTTGCCCTAGAGTATGGCTCGGCTATGACCGATGTGCTGAATGAGAATGGGGTTGATCTGCTCAACGCCGAGGCTGTTGCCAAAGCATTAAGTGACCCTAAGATCATGGATAAGATAAAAGATCAGGGGATTAAACGGGGTATACCTATTGCGGTTATTGATGGATTGGCTATGGGGTTTGCGGGCAGATTCCTCAAGCCAGCAAGGGATTTGATTGCTGCGGGTAAGCTAACAGGCGCTGCTGCAAAAAGAGCTACTGTTGTTGCATGGAGCAAGGAGCTTGCCGCGCAATCTGTCGCTGGAATGTCTGGTGAAACGATAGCGCAGCAAGCTGCTGGGCAGAGGACTAAGTACGCTGACATCATGCTAGAGGGTCTAGGTGAAGCAGCACTCAGCCCGCTTGAGATTGCGTCAAACCTTCGTGGATCAGCGGAACTTGAACGCCAAGCTGCTAGCGGTAACCTACCTCCTGAAGTCCCCGGTGAACGAATTGATCCAACTTTAGGGCCTAATCCAAATGCGCCAATTTCGCCGACTACGCCAACAGAAGAACCACCCGCTAGCCCTAGCGGAGTTGTCCCTAAGCCAACTGGAGCAAGCGTTCCTGTGGTTAGCGAGCCCGGAGCGGCTGGCCCCGCCGAGGGAGTTGCAGGAGTTGAGTCAAGTGGAGTGGTTCCTAGTGCAGAAGATGCTGGAGGGGCTGCAGCAGGAAAAGGAACTGTACCCACTGCAGTAGCCAGCTTTAAGACTTCAAAAGGCTCGAACTATGCGGTCTTTGAGGATGGCACAACGCAGCGCAATAAGTCCCCCCACCCTGAACATCCCGGAGATGTCGGCCTTAAAGAGCGTACTGTTCGTACCGTATATGTAGACGGTGACGCATCTCGCTTGAGTGCTGCGGGTGTTGAGAACATGGAAGGGGCGCGAGTTATCCTTGGCCCCGATGGAACTGCGTCCCTTGTTTGGAAAAACCCCAAAACGGGGAAACTAGGGTCGTCAAAGCTAAGCTCTAAAATCCCAGTCTATAACGAACCTGCAGTTGGGCGATACCCACTAGAACTATGGCAACCTCGAAATGATGTGCCGGGGTATGAAGCCTTTGCGGGTATGCACGCTGGCAATAAGATCACTGAGATAACTCCCGCTACCCCCACTACTACTGAGGAAACCGCAAGTGGCACTGAAACCCCTGAAGCCCAGCAAACAGAAGCGCAAGGACAAGCAACCCCCGCTGTTTCCCCAACAGCAACCCCAGCGTCCCTAGACCCGCTTAAAGGTGATGGCTGGAAGATTCACTTAAACGTACCTTCTGCTGCGGCTAAAAAGGCAATCTCTAAGTACCTTAGCAGCATAGGCTATGGCAACTCGCGCGCAACTGCTACCACTGGGCAGCACAAGGTGGGTAAAAACTCAGGGCAATCCGGTAAGGATATAACGGTATACACCGGGGATAGAGCCACCCTAGAAAAGATCGCTGCGGACATAGAAGCAAAGTTTGGCAATGTGCTTCAGGATCACACAGAAGGTCTTGATTCATACACCGATGACGTTAGTGTTAACGGATCGTCTAAGGTCTACGCACGCTTTGACACTCCTAGCGATAAAACTATGGCCCAGTATGGGGGCAAAGGCAAAGGTCACATCGCTGACCTTACGCCTAACTATAGGTACGAGCGCAACAAAACGGAGAAGGAAAAGAAGCGTGCTGAAGTGGATGCCGCTACAGAACAGTACCTAGCAAATAAGTACGGCGCGGGCTACACAGGCAAAGCCGCCGAGCAAGCCACCCCACAAGAAGCCTCAGTTAACGAGGATGAAGTCCGGGCATCAGCCGTGCCGCTTCCGGGTGGGCGAGTTGAGCCTTACTTGTCGCGTAACCCATTGGTTGCTAGGACCGAAGAAGAACTAGCAGATGATGAGGAGTTGGGCGATCCAGTACAGGCTGCTGAAGACCTTAAACAAGCAGGTATCAGCGTATTCGAGAAGATACGTAAGAGTCGGCTAGGGGAAGAAGGCCCGATCATCGCCGAGGGCATACAAGCCCGCGACCCCAAAAAGGTAATGAGTATTCTGCGTCGCCTGATGAGGCGCGGTTGGAACGGTATGCCTGATTCAGTGGTTGAAGCGATAGTAGCTCAACCTACCTTTACGTTTCTTGCAGACTGGTCAGGGATCAACGCCATTAAGGACGCCGCTCTGCTAGTGCAGGAGATGAACGGGTACTCGCAGGAGTTACTTGCAGAGGCTCACGAGGTATACAAAGAAATAGCAAAAGAACTTAACCCGCTGCTCTTCAAACGCGAAGCGTACAGGAAAAAGTTTGAGGACATGGTGCTCGCCTCTACTCTTGCTAGGTACGACCCATCAGACCCTGCTTCTACTCCGCTAGAAGGTAGAAATTCCGTACAAGTAGAAGACGCACGTAAGATTGATGCTATGTACAAGTCGATTGGCCCTAAAGGTCAAGAGATGTATAAGAACCTTAAAGAGCACTATGAAAAGATGGTGCAACTTTACTCCGACTTACTTGATGCGCAGATCAATCAAATACCGGGGATGTCGTCTGAGGCCAAGGCTAACCTCATTACTTTGCTGCGTAAGACCTTTGAAGCTGAGTCCCGTATCCGCCCATTTTTCCCGTTAGTGCGTTACGGGGATTACTTCATGCGCGTACAAGAGATGAAAGGTACGGAGCTTCTTCCTCAGTTCTATATGTTCGAGAGCAAGAATGACTTGCTGGATGCCCAGCAGCGCATGGTAGAAGATAACCCCAATGCCATTATTGAGATAGATAAAGGGGTATCTCAGTTACGTTTGAAGTCGTATAAAGCCAGTGGTATGTTGACCAGCATGTTTGATGCGATTGACGCAATCGACTTCGGCGCAGAACAAAACGTAGGCGCAGTTAAGGACTCGTTGAAAGATGCTGTTTATCAGTTCTACCTTACAACGATGCCCGAGCAATCATTCCGCAGTCAATTCATTCACCGTAAGGATATTACTGGTTTCAGCCCCGACCTATTGCGCAATATAGCTACTTCTGCATCCAGATCATCAATGCAGTTGGCTAAACTGAAGTACGCCCCCATGCTGCGGAACTCTCTTTCTGGGGCACGGGATGCTATAAAGGGCCGCATCCATATGGTTCCGTTTGTAGCGGAAGCCGAGAAGCGTGTGAACATGGCTCTGGCAGGTGACAGCAACGATAAGCTGGATGTTCTTGCGGGTCTGGCAAACAAAATTTCATACTACTGGATGCTTACAGGCGCAGCCTCGGCGATTATTCAGCCCGTGCAGATTGCCCTTACCGGACTTCCAACTCTTGCAGGTAACTACAACAACATTACTGGAGCGATTAAGGAACTATCCAAGATGTTTGTACCTATTGGTAAACACAGCCAAATTGGTATGACTAAGGTTGATAGGAAAGGCAATGTATCGCTGGGCATCCCAAGCATAGCCAACAACCCAAGCTTTAACTCACGTGAAAAAGATGCTATTAAGCAGATGATTGCACGTGGGGTAACTCAGTCTACGCAAGCTACTTTGTTGTACGGGCATAAAGATATAAGAATCAATAGTTCTTCTACTTCTCTGGGTAAATTGGGGAATCTCGGCAAAGAAGCGCACACATTGGCTACTAGCAGCTTGATACACAATCTAGAGCGCCTAAGCCGAGAACTTCTATACGCTCCTGCGTATCGGCTAGGGTATTCAGAGGGGCTCAAGAAAAAGATGACTCCCCAAGAAGCCCATGAGTACGCTATAAACAAAGCTGTAGTTAGCGTTAACGAAGCCCTCGGCAATTACGACATGGGTAATCGCCCACGTTGGACCCAGAAGGGGGTTGGGAGAGTGGCGTTTCAGTTCAAGATGTTCCCACTCCACACCACTCTGTTCCTGCTCACTAACTTTGTTAGGATGATGCCGTTTCTTAACGCAGAGGGCAAAAAAGCCGCAGCAACTAAGTTCATGGGCACATACCTCACAGTTGGCGTCCTCGCTGGCTACGCAAATATCCCATTCTTCAGCAGTACTGCGGGTGTCTTGCTTGGCATGGCTGCTGCTGCGCTCAAGAAAGCGGAGGAAGAAGATGACGACCCGCAAGAGCTTAAAGACTTGGACCCCGTGTTCTGGTTCCGAGAAGTGTACGTACCCCAAATAGCGGGAGAGGTATCTATCAGTGGTGTACCTATATCTCAGATTCTAGAAGATGGGGTAATTGACTACATTACTGGTAAATCCGTTAGCTCCCGTATTGGCATGAATGATATGTGGGGGCGTGATACGCGAGAAGCCAAGACTGGCAGAGAAGCCATGAAAAACTTTATGTCGGAACATAGCCCGCCTATTCTTGGCGCAGTTGCCATTGGTATGGATACGTATGATTCCTACCTAGAAGGAGACTATGGAGCGATGGTAAAAGGGCTACCCGCCTATATGCGAAACCCTGCTCAAGCCTACCAAGAAGCACAAACAGGGGTTAGGGGGGCGAAAGATAAAGTCATCATTCGCCCAGAAGATGTGGATACGGGGACTACTATTGCGAGAAGTATAGGTTTCCAAACATCCTCAGCGGCTAAGAGTAAAGCTACAGGCAATAAAGCGCAATCCGCTATTGTGGAAGTTGACAATAAAGAAAATCTACTCAAGGCTAGGCTCAAGGTCCAAGCACGTAAGCTTTCCCCAGAAGGTTGGGCTAGGTTTTCTGAGATATGCCAAGAAGAAGTTCCGATGTTCAACCATGCGTTCCCCGAGCGTGAACTAACCCCCAAGGCTATTTACGACATGACGATAGCCGACTTGCAGAGCAGGGAGGAAGCTCAACTTGGTGTTGACCTAGCCGCCTACGAGAAGAACTACCGCATAGTAGGTGACGTAATCAACAATATGAACGCCCGACTGTACAGAGAGAACAAAGCCAGACAAGCGGCTAAGGAAAAGTAGGCGAAAAAAAGCCCCGCTCTAGGGCGGGGCTTAACTGAACAAAGGAGGGTTCTACTCTAGCCTAGACTCTCCAGACTCGCAAGCCCTTGATGCCCTCTTCCACCACAACTCTGGTGACTATGGACATCTTCAGGCGCTTCATGGTTTTGGCTAGGGATTTCCTAGCCTCCTCATGGTCTATGCAGGGTACGAAGAACGAGTACCCTCTCCTGAACTTAGACCAATCAATCTGATACGAGACTGTCTCGACCTTCATCTATACCAATCATAGAATCCACTTGGATGAAGTCTGACGTAGACCCATCAAACCACAGCGCACGGGTTGACGGCGAATTGACCTTCATACCCGCAGCCATACGTTTGTTCTCAGCTTTCTGGTAGACCCCAAGAGCTTTCAAGTCATTCAGCAGCTTGCTGTAGTTTGTCTGCTGTTCTACGCAGTAAGTCTTGAACTGCTTCGCTGCTATGTAGAGCATCTTGGTATCTGGCTCGTAGCGAATCAATAGCTCCCCCCGTGGCTCTAGCGTCGGCAGGGCGTTCATCCCACTTCTTGTGTCCACATTGCCGCTGACAACGAGAGCGTTGTTGATGTGTTCGTTGATGAACTCGCCAAGGGTGGCTATTGGGTTGGACTGTGGAGGCTTAACTTCATTGCGGATGCCCTTAATCATGGTTAGTGCCCATGCGTACACAGCCTTCATGTCGAAGTTAATTAGCCCCAAGCCCTTGGCTATGAGCCCCCCAGTAATGTTGGAAGCCACGGAAGCAGACCAGAACCGCTCACGAGAAGTAAGTTGAAGGTCCCGGTCAATCCTAGCCTGTACCTTAGCAAGCAACTGCTTTGCCTCTTCCAGATTGTTTACTAGCCATTGGATATAGATGGCTCCTGCGTGACCGTAGTTCTCGTTCAGTTGATGGTCAAACATCTCTTTACCGTGCGCCACACTGATGATGTCGCTAGGCTCAATCCTGTACTCGATCAACCGAACAGACTCGCCATCGGGGGAACTCTTTACTGAGCCGAGTTTCTCGTAGAAGCTGGCGTTGGCTGAGCACAGGCTCATGTTCTGCCACGTTGTGTTGTTGATCCGCATTTGGTTCACAGACCCCCGCATACGGTTCTTGCCACGCCCTTGAGTGACTGCGTAGGCCATATCCGAAAACTCCATCCCCTTCATGTTGGTGATTTCGTCAATGGTGTTGGGCATGTTATTAAGTACACCCAACTGCTGTATCTTGGCGTTCAATGTATCTGCTGCGGTAGCCATTAGCTTGGCTGGTACACCGTAGACACTGTTGCACATACGCAGAACTGTGGACTTACCAGAACCAGCGAATTCATAGATAAGGTTGATGATCGCACCATCTAATCCCGTGAACTTAAATATCGGTGAACCAAAGGAGGTAAGCGCACCGAAAGCTTGGGCCTCCATCCCCGGCAACCCATACAGGTCGTAGACTTCCCTCCACTTCTCCATGCTCCCCTTAGCATGAATATGCTGTACGAAAGGCTCGGTGGCTGAAGTGGGCGGGCTGTAGAAAATACCGTCCTTGGTGATCTCTTTGTCACCCATGATGAACTTACTGTCATTGTCGATCCAACCAAATTGTGTTCTCATAGTGTCGGCTTTCTTCTCATACTGTAGATTCTTGATGCACATAACGACGAACGAAGATAGTGATTCGTACTGCTTCGGGTGTGCTACTACACCCTGCTGCGCTAGCATCTTTCGGAGTTCATCCTTGGAAGAAATCACAGCGGTAGAGATAGCAAATTCTTTAATCCCATCATGGGGCAAGTGCAGCCTGAACAGCGCAACCTCACCCATCTCAGGGTCCTTCATCCGTTTGACCACATACAGGTCATGTTCGTATACGAGTTTGGGGCCATCTTCTTCATCGGGTCCCGGCTTTATGTAGATGCCGCCGTTCTTACCCCTGAAGTACGGGAATGGGTACTCGGGTATGGTTACTTTCTGAGAGCCCTCCTCAGTCTCTACCTCTACTTCGTTATCTTCTTCTGTAGCCTCGGCAATCTCCACGCCAAGCACAATCGGTGACTTGATGCTGCCCTTATGTGTGCAGCCGTCGCAGCCTGTCGGATTCTGCTTCTCGAACGTAGCGCAATGATGTGGGCCACCCTTCGCTACTAGGTGCGCTATCTTCCCGTCTACCTCTGCTGGGTTGTACTCGGGATGCTGGTTGGACATCTTGTGAGATGCCGTGTCCTTGTCTACGCAAAAGGCGGTTATTGATAGTGCGGATCGCCAGAGCGGTTCCTCTATAGATGCTTGGTTCTCGTAGCAGTGCAGTAGTTGATTGCAGCCGACTCCGTTAGCCGTCTTGAGCATGATGGTCTTGAAGCGTTTGATCTTGTTGGCAAGCAACGCTTCCATCATCGGGCTAACTGCTGGGATGAAGGCTGGTCTTTCCTCTACTGGCTTAGGTGGTTCTGATGAGAGGATGCCTTGAACCTGCGCATAACTCATGCGCACAGTCTCCTCGTTCAGAACTACTACTTCTTTTGTTTCTCCGTTTTTGAAGTTAAACGTACCCGGAATACGTAGTACACGCGATGGTTCAAATACTGACGCATCAACAATCAGTTGGTGCTCGTTGCACAATTCTCGGAGCCGCTCGGCAAGAGGCTTCCATTGCCACTGCTCAATCGTGCTGTCGAGTAGCCAGTAAGCGTGTATCCCGTAACCGGAACTTACTAAGATGGGTCGCGGTAGACCTACCGCTTTGCAAAACTTCTGAAGCTCGGCTAATCCAGTGGATTGGTCGATGTAGCCCTTGACTCTACCCTTCTCGTCTGGTTCAGCCTTGCTAGGGCCACAGTCGATGTCCACCCATAGGGCTCGGAAGTAGATAGCATTTTTGTGTTCTCTGTTATTGAGAGGTCCGTACTTAGCGCATCCAAAGAACGCATCGAACTTCGCTTTAACGAAACGCTGGGCTAGCTTGGCAACCTCTTCTCTAGTTTCTACAAAGTGCTGATCTGCGTATCGACCTAACCCCAGTGCGCAGAACCGTCCCTCGGGGGGCAGTACGGCGTCGAGTAGATCGAATGTGGACATATTATTTGCGTTTCTTGTGGCACTCTATGAATTGCTTGATGCGGTCATGGTGTGGTGGAGCGGGGGTATTTATCCCCCAAAACCAGTTGTAGATCGTCATTCGGCTTACCCCCAGTTCGAGGGCAATCTGTTTGACGGAAACACCGCTATCAATGCACGTTCTGCCCAAGGCTACGCCCAGAGACTCAGCATCCGCTTGTCTATTAGCTTCAACTAAGTTCTGGCTGTAACCGTAGCTCATGTTATTCCTCGTCCGTCCACGCCTTAACTACCGAGTCAAGAGCGACCTTGGGAGTAGGTGTGGGGGTTTCAGTCTTCTTGACTTCGCGCTTCTTGGGTGCAACTTCCACGGCATCCTCGACATCAACCGTAGGCGCTGAAAGAGCAGGGGCAGCGGCTGAAGATTGGCTCCTGCCCGTATCGGCCTGATACGGAGTCATCATCACCATCTTCTTCGTCTCGGGCAGAGCAGAGTGCTTGCTGGTGATAGTGTGTTCAGCCTTGTTGATGAACCTAGTGGCAGTGAACATCACCGACTGGTTGTCGTTGTCCTCGTTGAAGCTGATCTCCGTAACCACGTAGTCCAAGCTCTTGCCGTTGTTGGCAAGGTACTTCGAGTAGTTCTCGAACTTGTGCGTCTTGTCGGAAGGGCTGTCGCCGAACAAAGACTTTGAGGCCAGATTCATCTGGTACACATCGTTCTCCAGTGCGGAGTTGAAGTTCTCCTCCAGCATCACAGCCAGTCGGCGCGAGTAGCGGCAAGCCTTGGAGTTCGCCATGCCCGAACCCTTGATGTTCTGTTGGCAAGTGTCGCAACGATCCGACTGCGGATTGGCAGCACCAGCGTCAGGCGCATTACCATCGTTCGAGAAGCAATCTGGCGAAGTCGGCTCGGCGTCGGGAGTCCACTGCTTAGCGTAGAAGATACGACCAACCTTAGGCGAGGCGTTAACGATAACCACGTTGATGCTGCCCTTGACCTTGCCCATCTCTTCGCCACCGACCATCTTGCGGAAGATGCCGTTCTTGGGGACGATACGCTTGACCCCGCCCTTACCAGCAATCTGCTTGGTCAGTTCGCTGATGCCAGCGTTCTGCAGGAAGTCGGGGAGGTCTTGATTCAAAATAGTGAGGTTGCTCATTTTCAGTTTCCTTTTGCGCGTCTAACAACAATGGTGTACGAGTTTTCTACGTTCATCCCCATCGGGAATGAATCTGGATTCTCAGAGAGGAACTCCTTCATATTGGTTTGATGAAGTCTCTTCTCCAACAGGCCGAACGCATCATGCTCACGGATGAACTGATACATCGAATCCCAGTCGCCCGTCCAGTACTTAGACTTGATCGAGCGAATGACTGTGCCATGTTGTGTGCGGATGCTGTCGGCGTTTAACTGCTTGCACGTGTCAAGCATCGCCCCTTCCAGAACATCCATCTGTGCGTCCATCTCGGCGCACTCTGCCTTGTACTTGCCTGTCAGCATGTCCTTGGCATCTCTTATCTTGATGTAAGCCTCGGCCAGCTTGTCTACAGACACAGATGGCTCTGCCTGAACTTCTTCGTTCATCCTAATCTCCTAACTTTGTTACGGGAGGTCTATCTTAGCAAGACTCTTTACATTGTCAAGCGATTTCTACGGGCTCGTCAGAAATTTCTTGGCGGTAAAGGTCGATCACACGCTGGTGGTTGTCTACGTTGTTACGTAGAAGGGCGTACATCTTGGCCTCGACTGAGGAGCCCGAGATATGCACGATGGTCATGTTGTTGACCTGACCGGGGCGGTCAATACGTGCGTTGGCTTGAAGGTACGTTTCCACACTAGAGCAGGGAGCGTACCAAATGATTGTGTTCGCTGCCGTCAGTGTTAGCCCGTGGGAGGCTGCTTGCGGTTGGATGATGAGCACCCGTGGGAACTCGTTCTCTTGGAACATCTTCACGATCTCAGATCGCTTGTTGACCGATACCGAACCGTTGATGACCTCACAACTGATGTTGTTCTTGGCTAAGTGGTTCTTCAGTAGTTCTATGGTGTGCGTGAACGGAACGAACACAAGCACCTTGTGGCTTGCTTCCTCAATCACTTCCTGTACTACGTTAAGCCTGTTGCTTACGTCGAACTCGATGACGCTCTTGTTGTCGGTGTAGACCGCACCGCTGGAAATCTGCAGTAGTTTGTTGATCTTCACCGCAGCGTTGACGGCAGAGATTTCTTCCCCAGCCGCCTCGAACCACATTTCCTTCTTGAGCGTCTTGTAGTACGCATACTGCTGTGAAGTGAGCGGTGCATCCCGATCCACGTGGATAACCGGAGGGAGGTCTAGGCACTGGGCCTTCTCAAACCGAATCGCGGGCTGCAGAATCTTGTGGACTATGTGCTTCGCTTCGGGCCGGGGGATGTACCGATAGTCGCTCACCTTGAACATCACGGTGTCGCGGAACTGCCCCAAGAACGGGGCAACTGACTTAGGGTTAACCAACTTGGCTAACCCATATGCGTCTACGGGGGACTGGGCAGCGGGAGTACCCGTCAACATCCACAGCCCCTTGACCACCTTCATGATGTCCCGAAGGGTCTTCCACCTAGTTGTCTGTGCGTTCTTATATGCTGATGCTTCATCTACTACGACAAGATCGAACCCGCCAGCCATGATCTCTTCCTTCACGATGCCCACACCATCGAAGTTGATGATGACGAACTCTGCACCGGAGTCGATGATCTCTTTACGCTTCTTTGCCGAACCATAAGCAACCGCAACACTGCGGTGCAACGCGAACTTGAACAGATCGTTCTGCCATGCCGACTTCATAATCGACAACGGGCAGATCACTAACACACGCTTCACTAACCCTACTTGCATCAAATAATCCACTGACCAAATCACTGATGCTGTCTTACCCGTACCCTGCTCGTTGAAGCAGAAAGCCTTACGGTTGGCTATG
>Ga0209087_1001028_pt1 | contig 16756 bp, 23 predicted proteins | sample S_130805_EF_Meta_FD_187321 | JGI IMG/M metagenome (GOLD analysis project Ga0209087, IMG submission 187321) | Freshwater microbial communities from Lake Simoncouche, Canada to study carbon cycling - S_130805_EF_MetaG (SPAdes) (version 2) | ecosystem: Environmental > Aquatic > Freshwater > Lake ... | reverse complement strand
GGACTTACAACAACTTGTTCTTGATTTTCTGTAGCGCCAGCATGGTCTGGTGCCATTATTCCAAAAATTGTTACGCATAAACCTACCCCAAAGGCTATTAATAGTCTTCGTTTTAGTTTACTCAATTTGGGGGCTAACTCCTATGTTTAATTATATGGTTAATTATATCATTTTTTATTTAATTAAACAACAAAAGTGTAATAAAAAAGAGGGCAGAAATTAATCTGCCCCCTAATTTATTAAGAATTTACTTCTTTAGAAGTGCCTTCTGTAGTGCTGCAATCTGCTTGTTGATTGTTGCAATAAGTGCAACGATCATTTTTAGGATTTCAGCGTTGCTTACAGTAGCAGTTGATTCTGCGACCTTGTATGAAACTACCTTAGCAGAATCTGTTGAAACATATGCAGGTAGATCAACTACTGCATTAAATGCTCCAGCATTATTACCAACGGTAAACTGATAAGTCTTTGATCCGTTTGCAAATGTATCTGTTGAAGTTGCTGTTCCTACTAGTGTCATTCCACCAGCAGAGATTGCTACTCCAGTTCCAAGTGTTGCTGCATCATAAACCTTTGCACCTGAAATATCAGTTGCAGATACAGTTAATTTTGCAATTTCGCCTGGAAGGTATGAATCCTTGTCAAACTTTGCTGTGTATTTGTTTACTGCTTGACCACAACGTGCATCAAACTCATTTGAGTAGATAACTGTTAGATCTGCAAGTGTATGCTTAATGCGTACCTTTGTTGATCCTGATGTAGCAGCACATGTCCATCCACCAGTTTGTACTGCTGTAGCAGATGATGCTCCAGCAACAGAAACGGCAGTTACCTGTGCGTCGTATTTTGCAGTATCAGCAGTTGGAGTAATTGATGCTAGTTGATTACCAGCAGCATCCTTGACTACAAAGTCATATGTTCCTGTGCGTGTTCCGCCTGCTTGTGCAATGTCTTCACCAGAAACCACAATAGATGCAGCCTGTCCAGTAAATGTAATTGACTTAGTTGTTAGTACTGTTCCATTGTATGAAACTGTAATTGTTGTTGCTACTGGCTTGTTTTCATTAGCAGTACCCTGTTTAATATGAAGAACACCACCTACGCCATTTTTTGCAGCAAATGAAACTTGAGTGCTTGGAGCACCGTCCCATGCAACAATTGCTCCGCCTGTAGCGGATGCTTGTAGAACACCATTACTTGCAAGGGTAGCATCATATGCATCTTTTGCAAGAACGTTTACATATCCTGTTCCACCATTGACAACTGTTGTTGATCCAGTAACGTCTACGCTAGAAGCAAGAGTTCCTTGTGTTGATGTATCTTGAACACGACCAAAACTGTTTGCTACAGAAAGAATATCTGTTTTTGCAACAGTTCCAGCATAAATTGTCTTGATATCAATAACAGAAATTGCTGCTCCAACTTTTTTCTTTTGAGTTACTGTAATTGTGCCTGAACCATTAACAGTTAATTTTACATTTGTTGGTAATGAAACTGCTGATGATGTTGTAGCAGTAAATGTAAATGCCTTACCTAGATTGGTAAGTGTTACGCCAGTAGGATTTGCTCCTGCTGCTGTGTAATCAGTAAATGTTGCAGGACCAGAAATTTCTAGTGAAACATTGTCATCTGCAGTTGCAGCCAAAGTATCACTTGTAGTTAGTGCAAGTACTGCATTAACTCCAGCCTCTGCTTTAGTTGTGTCTGTTAATACTGTTACTCCACGAGAACCTGCAGCCAACGAATCGGATAATACGTATCCGTTAGTTACTGCTGCTGATGCTTGAGGAATTGCAACAAAAAATGTGCTTGCTACTGCTGCAGCCGTAACAAGTGCGATCTTTTTAAATGAATTCATCTTTCTCCTTGTTTAGTTTATATTACGTTTAATTTATCAAGAAAGTCTCTGATATCTTCAGGCATTTCCTTGTTATCTAATTCTACCATAGCCCTCTGTTTCTCTGCAAGTCGTGTAGAGGAAGACCAGGTATGGATATCAATCTCAAGATTAGTATCCTTTGGTGTATGTGATATTGCTCCAAAAACAGCGCCACATACAGCATCTGCTAAGTCTTTAGATTTTTTTCTAGGGTGATCAACACGATTACCCTTCATTATTTTTAGTTCTGACATTTCTTCTAATAACAATGGAATCATAGGAATTGCAACACGCTCTTCATAAACCATCATTGCAAGATCTTCATAATGTTTTTTAGCAACAGAAACAGTATCAGTTCTTATCCCTACTGCTTTTAATTCATTTTGAATATCAAATGATTGCCAACGGTCAAAAGACACAATGCCAATATTAAAACCTTGTCTACGTAGATTAATAATCCATTGCTTTACCTCAGATAGATTTACTGGACCTTCTGATTTTGGTTCCCACCATGCAACTGCATCTACTATTACGATTGGGGCTACTTGTTCATAATCTTTAATCACCTGAATATTTACCCATTTATCTACGTGGGCAATTGCTACCGCACACTTATCGTGTTTTTGTGCAAGGTCAGCGTGTATGTAATAAACTTTATCTGGATTTGGTTTAAAGTTTTCTGAAAATCTTCTAAAACTATCAATTGGGTTTGATAATGTCATACATTTTATTAATTTATCTTTTTGTTTAAAGAACGCATCTGATGAGTATGTTGGTGTACATAAAAAACGCATCATTGCATCACCAAGGTCTGTAAGAAATGCAATTTTAAAATCATCAATTTTGCGTGTTGGATTTACTTCCCATGTTGGACGCTTAAGTGCTAATATTTTTGGAATTTTATAAGAAAGAATATGGTCTTCTTCCCAAGTTATTTCAAATTCATTATCTGGACCTTCTGGAAGTTCTTCATTAATAATAAATTTATGTCTGCGTTCAATTGTTTCTTTTTCTGCAATAACAGAATCGTATCTTTGAGAAATAAAGTCACCTTGATATCTTGGGAATGAAAGCAAAACAACTTTACCAAGATCTGGAAAACGAGAATCTACGGTACCGCGAAATGCTTTATAAATATTGTCAGCAGTTTTTCCTTGTTCATTGCCTGTATTATTATCAGAAGCAAAACCAGAAATTTCGTCAAGAACTGCAAGAAACAAGTTTAAACCTTCGTGTGATTCTCTTTCTGAGTGTCCAGAGTAAACTGTAATTGCTTTGTCAAATTCAATGGAGTCTGCTTTTGGATTATATTTTCCAGCAAACCAAGGAGACTTTTCAATTTTAGTTTTAAAACCTTTAAAGAAAACATTCTTAGCCTGTTGTGCGTTAATAGCAACGTTAATAATATCTATAGCATCTCCAGATGGTTTTCCGTAATATGATGCTGGATCTTTAAGACATAATAGTTTATATACTACATATGCACAGGCTACTGTTGATACAAAATCTTTTCCGCTACCCTTGCCAAGTTGAAGAATAATTTCATTTTTTGTATATTTATTAAAATAGTTTAATCCTTCTACGCTTCCATAAAGTTCTTGTAAATCTTCTTTACGATATATTTGACTCATTGCCTCAACAATATCGTATTGAACTGAAGATAATTGTGGCTGACCTAAATACTCTGGAGATTCAACAAATGTTTTTGCATCAACTGGTTTTTCAACAAAATGATTCTCTTTAAGAACTTCAAAAAACTCATTGAACATCGTGGACAACCGTAATCACTTCACCTTCTTTGGCAATAGCCGAAAGCCTTTGCATAATAATATCACGAACTTCTGGATGAGATGATGCAATATCTCTAAGTATTCCAACAAGAACTTCTTGTCTACGTTCAATTTCAACCATCTCTTCTGCAAGTTCTTTATTCTCAAGAAGTCCAGCCTTTTGTAACATGTCAATTCTTTTAGATTCAATATCCATAACAAGTTTAATTCCTGCAGTTTTTGCACTAAGGTTATTTGTTAAACTTGATTCATCAATAACTTCATAGGCTTTTGTAATAAGTTTTGTGTAATGTGTATCTGCGCCAACAAGTGCTTCTTTAGCACGAGCACGAATGGCATCATTTGCAGAAGCCATAACTTTCCACTCATTAATTAATTGAACAACACGAGTACGTGGAATGTCAAGTTCTTTTGAAATAACTGTTGGATCATTACCTTTTAAATACTCGGTTACAACAGTATTAACTTGATCTAAATGTTCTACTAAATCTTTTTCAGTTGACATTTTTTTCCTTTGCTATTTTAAGCAAAACCAAGTATCCAATAAGATCATCAATATCGTTGTCTCCAACGTACTCAGTGCCCTTCATTAATCTACTTAACTTATCATCAATTCTAACTCTAAGTTGTTCTGCTGGATCTGCCTTGCTAAAAATTCTAACAGGATCTAGTGCAGAATCTCCATATGCAATATTTTTTTCAATAAGCATTTGCGCTATTGAATGACACGTTTTCCAAATTTCATTACCAGATGGTGCACCAATAGAGTTTAAATATAAGTCTTGACAACTAAATTCTGCAACGTCTGCAAACACTGGGTTTAGTTTCATCGCTTAGACTTTCTCAATCCAAACTTTGCAAGGTAGACATAAACAGTTTCCACGGTACATCCACACTCCTTTGCAATTTCTTCTGGAGTCTTTTTATCCATAATATATCTCTTACGCATAAAAATCTCTGATGTATATAGTTTAGCAGCCATAGTGTTATTTGTCAACTTCTGTTTCAGAAATGTCATAATCGTATGCATTTGAGTCTTCTAAAACCCATTTATCGTAACTTTCAACGTCCCATTTATTTGTATTTATAAGTCTTTGTATTACTAGATCTTTTTTGGTTACAAATGATGGTTCTTTTAATCTAATGCGATTATTAGGCTGTACCGCAAAATTGCCATCATCTCTTTGAATAACATGGCCACATTTGTGTTGCCCTGGACTTTCTGAGTATCCATCATCTAAAATATTGCTTTCTGGATTATGCCAATCCAAAGTAAATAAATATTTTCCACCAACATTATTTTTATTTCTATCTATATAGGACATTCTCATATTACTTAAATTCTCAAATTTAGTAACTGATATGTGTGGACTAAAAGAATTCCAAAGTACAAGGTTATAAATTGGTTCTTCTGGAACTCCTGGCTTAGTGCAAAATGCATTAATTGGCATTCTCCACCATATACCACCATCTTCCATTAAGAAATGAAATAGTGGACTTCTACTTTTAATACTTGATACACCAAAAATTACACACGGAAAATATTTATCATGACTATCTTCTTGATCTCTTAAAAAATTACCACGAACATAACATTCAATTGGTGGTATGTTTGCATTTAACTCTGGCATTATTTACTACTCCTTGTCATAGTTTTAAGTTTATCCCAAAATCCTCCAGGATTTCCTTGATAAACCTGTCCAGTTTCACGATCTATTAATAGCCATTTTTCTGGAGATAATGTTTTTACAATTAAAGAAACTTCATTTTCTTCTTCATTAAAAACAAAAGTATTTCTATTCATTATTTCCTATTGCTTTATCCCAATTATTAATAGCCCAATGACCGATACCACAAGCGTCAGCAACGTCATTATCGTTAATAATTTTATCATAGTTGATTTCAATTAATTTCATTGTCCTTTCTTTTCTAAATTGTCTTTCATATGTTTTATACCAAGAATCTGACTTTCCAGGATTTTTTGATCTAAGAAGTAATTGTTCTTCTTTAGTTAATCTCTTATTGCCAAGATAATTCTGCCAAGTAATTGGAGAGACTTTTCCAATAGTCTTGATGCCATACATTGCAGCAGCGCCTAGTAGTGCTCCTTGAACTAATGCAAGATCAGCAGCAGTTTTTGGACTATTCATAAATACTGTGTGTTCAATAACAATAGCATCTGTTTCTATTACAGCATCAAAATATGCTAATGTTTTTCTTGCTGCATCGCCAACTTTTTCATAAATGTCTTTACCTTGAAAATTAATTTTACCAAATTGATTTAATTTATCATCAACAAAAAGAGCATAGGCAAGGTTGTTAGTGCTAGCATCAATAGCACATATTCTTTTTGGTTTACCACTGCTGTTCATAATCAATATACCCTTTTATTTGTTTTAACATTTGGTCTACTTCTTTTTTATTTACATTGCAGTTAGGACAAAAACCAGAATCATTATATATTGAAAGTTTTTCTCCACAACCACCAATACAAAGTCTTTTCTTTCCTATTCTTTTTTGTCTGCGAGTTATTTGATACCTTTCGGCTATCTTTATTTTGGTGGCTTCTTCTCTACAAATATCTCCACAGTAAATTTGATAACTTACTTTAGGCTCAAAGTTATTATCGCATTTTTCACATAGTTTCACTTAACCCCTCCAGGGACTTAAGTTTTATTACTCCAGTTCCAGCATCTGCACAAGCCTGTTGAATTGGGCATGTTTTACAGACTTTAGAGTTTGAGCGATAATTTTTTGTAGGTAGTGTACGATCTACCCAAGCCTTGCGAACATCACGCATCCATTGAAATGTGTTATCAATCCATTGACGATAGTAATCATCTACTTGAACTGGAAGAACTAATAACTCATGATTATTTTTATTTTCATAAATTAGAACTCCTTTTTTCTTTCCAAGAATTTTCATATAAATAAGCAATTGAATAAGATGCCCAAGTTTTGGTTTCATAGAATTTTTACGATATTCAAATCCTTCATTAAGCATTGTTTTAATTTCACCAACAATGTCTTCGCCTTCCCATTCAATCATGGCATCCCCATAGCCAAAGATTGGTGGATCATCATATCTAATTTTAAATTCTGTTGTTGGCTGGTTGTCGTCATCTTTAAATATTTTTGCTACTCCAGCATTCATCATGGCTTCTTGAATTCTTCCATGTGAAAGAGTTCCAGCAGTCATATTTGCTGCACCGTATGCATCTGCATTATCTTCAAACGTTGCGCCGTCAAATGCTAAATACCAGTATCTTGGACACTCTCCATGGCTGTATGCAATTGTTGATGGAGCAAAAGTTTTCTTTGTCTGAAACTTTGGTCCACGATTAATAACGTATCCAGATTTTATTTTTTCAATTAAAGCATCTGAATCAAGTATATTATTCTTATTAGAAACACTTTTTATCATAACGCTCTGTAGTAAGTTTTTTGTCATTTTTATCCCTTGTTTGTATTTAAGTATACCAGTTAGCGCATTATGTACTTAAGTGCTGATACTAGATCGTTAATTGATTGTGCTGCTGTAAAGTATATATTTTTCTTTGCCCTGTCAGATTTGTCAACATTAGCCATCCAAGTGGCTTTGAAAGACATCTTTGCTGCAATAGCCTGTAGCCTTACAATTTCAAGACTAGCAGCCTGTAAAGGGATATCTGGCTTAATGATAATTTTTGCAATCATAGTTAGTGCAACAGTTAACTCTTCATCTTGCATATAATCTGCAATCTCTGTTAAACCATTAACCATATCAAGCGTTGTTTTTTGTGATCCTGTGTCAGACATTTTTATTCCCATCTGTTAATTGTTCTAGCATATCCATTTCAATTATAGCAAGTCTTACCTTTGTGTTGCCTTCTCCAAGAATAACGATTATGGCAGGTGATTTATCCCTACCAGCCTGAATAGAGTCTGTAACAACTTTAGCCCATACATCTTTATTAAGAGTAAACGATTTGCTGGCTTCTTTAAAGTCAACAACAAAATCTCTCCAAGTTGCATCACCCTTTTGTGTATTGCGACCAGAGTTTTTATGTTGCTTGGCTCCTATTCTTTTTGATTCATTTTTTTCACTCATCAACAAAATCCTTTTTCTTTTTCTTTTGTGGAAGCAAGCCAACTTTTGAAATATGTTTTTTTGAACACATCCAGGTTGCATCTCCTGACTCAATCCAATATCTTAATAATGCAACTTCTTCTTGACAAGTTTTACATGGAAACTTACCAGGATAGGTAGAAAACTTTTTATCAAGCATTAATTATTTTTGACTTAATTTGCTCTTGCAATTCTAAGTCTTCCCTAACTCTATTAATGAATCCATCACGTCCCTGCACTTTTGTCCCATCATCTAGTTGATACCAAGCGCCAGTTCTATTGACAATACCTATTGATTCTGCAGTGTCAACAAGATCACCAATTGCATCAAGACCAATATGATCACCTCTAAAATAAAAGTCATACTCTCCAGATTGAAAACCAGGTGAAGTTTTAGAAAATTGAAGTTCCCAACGAATTTTTCTGCCAGTCTTTTCTTCAATTAATTTATCTCCAACTTTAATTTTACCTTTAATTGCTTGATTGTCTGATTCTGAAGAAAATAATTTTATTATACACGATGAATAAAATTTAGTAGCCTGACCACCAGAAGGTTGTTGGCTCGTGTACATTGCATTAATATTATTTCGTGATTGAGAAATAAGAACTAGCAATGTTGGTTTAACTTTATTATTAGCATAATTTAACATCTTCCAAGCATTACTAAAGTCACGAGACTCAGCCCCTATTTGTTTAGTATTTTCAAGCGCTTTCATTTCATTTGAATCTTTTTCAAAATATATTGCTGGAAGCATTGATGTGATAGAGTCAACAACAATCAAATCTACTCCAGCATTCATTAATGCAACACCAACATCAACCATATCACTAATTGTTCTTGCTTGTGAATAAATTAATTTTGTTGGATCTACACCTAGTTGTCTTGCCCAATCTTCAGAATATGACATTTCTGAATCAATCCATGCACAAACCTTACCCTCTTTTTGTGCTAACGCAATCATCTGTAAACACATTGATGATTTGGCTGAAGATTTACTTCCCCATATAAGTACTTGACGACCATACGGAAGTCCACCACCAAGTGCACGATTAAGACCAAAACTAGGAGTTGGTTGATAATCAAATGTAATTCCTTCTCCTGTGCCCAATCTTTTTCGTAGTCTTGGATCTAGTTGTGCTAATACATCTTCTACGCTAACTGACATTTACATCCTCCATTATCACTGTGCCATCTTTTGTTTTTCCAAAACTAAATTTATAAGCACTACCTTCTTTAATATGCATGTATGCTTTTGGAAATGCTGTAGGGAAAACCGTTACTGAGTGTAGTTCTCTTGATGCATCTGCCAGTGTTAGAGATGCCATCTTTTTGCCAGCCTTTGTTATCCTTGATTTAAATGAAACTACAAACATTTCATCATCTTTGTATGGAAGTTGCTTGTAGTTTAAAAACTTTACTAATGCATTGTCTGAACCTTTAAGTTCATCAACTGGAATTGAAGATAAAATTCTGTTATCACTTGCAAGAATTAAACAAGTCTTGCCTGTTTCAATTTTTGTTTGTTCTTCATCAAAAATACCAATACTACCAGTCTTGTCTAATATTTCAACTCTTGACCAACCTTTGCCACGCTTAATTGACTTAACCATTCCCATTATAACAAAAGATCCTTTTTCTTCAAAGTCTTCAATTGGTTGAATAAATGCATGATAGTGAGATGGAACTGTTATATTAAATTCTGGAAGGTTTAAGTATTCATAAATGTTTTCTTTAATTTCATTATCATTGCGTGGATTATCAGAAAATGTAGCAGCACCAGTTAATCTTAAAGCACTTAATGCTCTGCTATTTACTCCATTACCTTTGGTAAATGTAAACTCTTCAAGTTCTTTATAAGTACTAAATGGTCTTGCTGCAATATATTTAGATGCAATGTTATCTGAGATAAATTTAATTCCAGTTAATCCAAAACGGATTCCTTTGCCTTCAATTTTAAAATCTAGATCTGAATCATTAATGTGTGGAAGTTTAATAGAAATGCCCATACGTTTTGCTTCAATTAAATATTCTGTACGACCATCTTTATCCTTCTCATTTTTAAGAAGGGCAAACATAAACTCTAGCGGATAGTAGTATTTGAGCCACGCTGTCCAATACGAGAGAGTACTGTAAGCAACGGCGTGTGATTTGTTAAACGAGTAGCCTGCATGTGCTTCAAAATCATGCCACAGATCCAAAGCGGAATTAGGACTAATATACCTAGAGGCACCAGTAACAAACCTATCACGGAATTCATCAAATTCTTTCGCATCTTTTTTCTTTCCAATAATCTTACGAACCTTGTCTGCTTCAGACATTGACATACCACCAAGGTATACGCATGCTTGCATAACTTGTTCTTGATATAGGATACACCCATATGTGTCTCCAGTAAATTCTTTCATAATTTGATGAATATAAGATACATTTTGTTTTCCATGTTTACGAGCAATATAGTCTTTACCAATAGTATTCATTGCACCTGGACGAACAAGAGCATTAGAAGCAGCAAGTTCATTTAAATTCTTTACCCCCATTTTAACAAGAAGGTTTGTATACGGTGTTGCTTCGCATTGAAAGACACCCTTTGTGTATCCGTCAGAAATCATCTCATACACCTTTGGGTCTGCCATATCAAGTGATAGTAAATCAATATCCTTATAGTGATTTTCTTTAATCATCTTTACTGCATCCTGAATAACACTTAATGTTTTAAGCCCTAAAGCATCAATCTTAATAAGTCCAATTTTTTCTGCTTCACTCATATCAATTCCAACAACAGGAATTCTTTCATCCGATCCTGGAGATGAGCGAGTTTCTAATGGAGCATATCTAAATATTGGATCTTTACTTGTTACAACTCCTGCTGCGTGAATTCCAGTACCACGAATTCTTCCACGAAGTTGATCCCCATAAACAACAACTTCTGGATATTTTTCTCTAAACCAAACTGTATTTTTAGATGTACAGAAGTCATCCCAAGTATCAACAAGTTTTAAAACTTTATTAACATCTGTAAGCGGAATGTCAAGAACTCGTGCAACATCTCGCACAACACCTTTATCTTTAAATTCAAGAAATGTGGCAATAGATGCTACGTGTCTATATTGTCTTACAAGATAATCTTTTACATCATCACGTCTTGTGTCTTGAATATCTGTATCAATATCAGGAAAGTCATTACGATCTGGATTAATAAAACGAAAAAATAAAAGTCCGTGTTCAAGTGGATCAATCTCAGTAATTCCTAATAAATAACAAAGAAGAGAGCCAGCAGAAGAACCTCTTCCTGGACCAACCATAATATCTTCTTTCTTGGCCCAGTTAATCATATTGCTTACAACAAGAAAGTATGGTGCAAACTTTTTATCACGAATAATTTCAAGTTCTTCCATTAAGCGAACTTCATACTCATCATTGCCTAGCCAGTTAGATGTTAGCCTTTTTTCTTCTAGTCCAGCAAAAGCAAGGTTTGCTAACTCTTGATCTGGATTTTTATACTGAACTGGAAGAAGGTCTAGCCCGTCCTTAATGTCATAGTCTTGTACTGTATCTGCTAACTTTAATGTATTCTTGTAGATATCTGGCCTATTAATTCCTTGTGCTTCCATTGCTGATTTAATTTCTTCATATGAAAGCAAATGAATGTCAAACTTATTAAAAGTAATTTGACGATCTTCTCCATAAAGATAGTCAAGGCGAGCCATCATATTTTCTTTCTTTTTAGACTTTTCATACGACGCTTCTTTATTTACTTTTGCGTGAGTATTCATAAGCAACTTAAACTCTTGAATTTCTCTTTGAGAAGTATCTGAGTGGTGACAGTCTGGAGTAACAACAACATTAATTTTAAATTCGTCTGCTAACTCAATAAGCATCTTATTAATTTCTGCTGTATTGTGTGGCATAACTTCAATATAGTAGTCGCTGCCAAATGTATCTTTAAACCACTTTATGTGTTTCTTAGCAAGAGCAAATTCATTCTCTTCAAGTGCTTTTACAATAACGCTACTTGGACATGCTGAAGTTACAATAATTCCTTCACTATACTTTTTAAGAATTTCAAAGTCAAACCTTGGCTTTTTAAAAAATCCTTTTGTCCATGCTATTTCACTAATCTTATTTAAATTTTCTAAACCTACTTGGTTCTTGGCTAGAAGGACTATATGGTTATAGATAAGATCTTGTTGACCTTCTCTTTCAGATTTATCTCTACGATCAGAGATGTCTGCACACATATAGCCTTCTAGACCAAGTATTGGCTTAATACCCTTTTCTTTTGCAGCACGATACATTTCTCTGTGACCAGATAATGAACCATGATCTGTAATTGCAAGAGCAGTCATACCCAACTTGCTAGCACGGTCAACGTACTCTTGTGGAGTCGCTACGCCGTCAAATAGGGAGTAGTGAGTATGAACATGTAAGCCTGCGTAACTCATTTTACCAATCTGTGTTGGTTGATGAAGTTACAGATGGAGTATCAAACCCCAAATAGAATGCTTCTTGTTCAGCATAAGGAATTTTCTTTAATGCTAACTCAAGAGGATATGGCTTTAGCGATGCCCAGTCAAATGGTTCTTTGTCTGGTGCAGATGGAATAAGTGTGTAACTTGTTTCAGTACCTTGACCGTTACGCTTTAACTTCCATGAAATATTTGAGATGCTTCCTGTTTCAAGAGCATACTCACGAATAGTATTAAATGCAGATTGCTTGCTTACGCCCATTGACCAAATAGCCACATATGGCGCTTCAATTCCATCATCTACAAGTACGTTGCAATAAAAACGAAGACGTGCTCTCCAGCCAGCCTTCATGTCTTTGCGATGCATTTCTTCAGCCCAATCTCGGCCTTCAGATTCCATAGTATCTACAGCCTTGCGCTTGTAGTCTTTTGGATTTGTGTGTTCTTTAACAACCAGTGCCAATCCACGTTCTGGATTGTAGTTTGCAGAGTCTTCATCAAGTTCTTCAATGAATCTGATCTTTGCAGATTGTCCATCGGCAAGTTTTAACCATCTTACCTTTGGAGAGTTTTCATCATATTTTGGCTTATCAACTAGGGCATTAATGTTCTTGAGTCCCTTTACAATAGTCATATTATTTTTTCCTTTTCTGTTTTATCTATCTTAACATACCAATGATAGAATTGTCAAACTGGAACTCCAGTTTTTTAATTGCATCATCATCCATGTCGCCTATATCTTTATATTTTTTATCTATATAAACAGATGTAACAACAGGTCCAAGTTTTTCAATTAACTTATCTCTCATTATTACGCCTGCATCATCGTTATCTGCAATCAGTACAACGTTATTAAAATATTTTTCTAATAACTTTATCTGTGCTGCAGAAACATTTGCCCCTAGCGTAGCAACCGCAGGGAATCCAACTTGATCTAATCTAATTGCATCAAAAGATGATTCAACAACATAGACAGTGCTTGATGCCTTAATTCTATGAAGATTAAATAATACCTTACCTTTTGGCAATCCAGGTGTGTTTTTAAATTCTTTTCCTTCAACAGTTCTAGCAACAAACCCTATGCACATTCCATCTGGTGAATGTACTGGTATTGTAACTGAATCTTGTTTTTCTGAATAGCCAAGATTAAACTTATTGATAGATTCTTTAGTTATATTTCTTCCTTCAAAATATCTAAGTGCCCTTGGTGATTCTAAAGCCTGATTAGTTAATCGTTTGATTAATAGTTCATCATACTGAACAAACTCTGGTTTTTGAATTAAGGCTTTATTAACTGAATCTTCAATGCTAGTTTCTTGTTCTTTACTTTTAATATATCTAATTGACTCAAAGTATGTTCTGTTAGATGTATGCATAATAAACTCAATAAGACTTCTAGTTGTTTGACATCCAAAACAAAAAAATGTTCCATGATCTTTTGATACTTCGCCAGCAGGTGTTCTATTGTTATTGTGATATGGGCAAAAAACAATATAGTCTGTTCCATACTCTGCTTCAATATCAATTCCAGCACCAGTTAGAACACGACGAACCTGCTCTGCCGTATACATATCCTTAACCATTTTTATCCTCGTAATCCTTATAGCGATAGTAACCTCTATCAAAATCTACTTGAACTAAAAAGTCACCCATAAAACCATTTCTATTTTTTCTAAATACGCATTCAATAATATCACTATTCGTAGCACGACCAAGGGCCATAACCCAGTCAGCATCGTATGCAATTTGTCTTGACCAAGCAGTCTGTCCAAGAGTTGGGGGACTAGACAAATCTTTAACATCATCTGGTGTGGCAGAAGAGATAGCCATAATTGGAACTTCTTCACTAATAGACATAAGTTTAAGTTCTCGTGAAAGGTTCTTCATTCGTACCGTTTCATTATCAGATTTTTGATTTGGTGACATAAGTTGTAGATAGTCAACGACAACAAAGTCTGGCTTATACTGATCAATTTTTCCACGTATAACTGAAGGAGTTACTTCTCCACCACTGTCATTAGATATGATGTGAAACTCTGGTTTACCCTGCAATTTATCAGCATGCCATTTTTTAAGCATATCAATTTCTACTTCGCCATTGCTTAGTTTACGATGAGACCAAAGACCTTCACCCATAATTGCAAACACACGATTACGAACTTCTGTTTCTGACATTTCAAGACTTATAACAAGTGGGCTACGACCCTGCTTCCAAGCCTGTACAGCGAAATAGAGAGCCAACCAAGACTTTCCAATACCTGGGTATGCAAGAAATACTCCAAGTTGTCCTGGCATAATTCCAGAAGGCAAGTAGTTGTCAAACCCTGGCAATCCAGTTTTGATTCCAACTTGTCCAAGATCTTGCATCTTCTTTACATTTTCAAAATAGGCAACGGCAGAATCAAGATCTGTTACTTCAATATCTCTAATTGCAGCAGTATTCTTTTTAAGTTCTGATGTTTTAGTAATTAAATGTTCAAGAGCATTATTTCCATTACCGCTTTGAACTTCGCCTGCTGCATTACGTAAAATATCTTTAAGGCTATCATTTAAATATTCTGTTTGTAATTCTTCAAGATGGTGCTTTGTTGCACCAACTCCTTCTACTGGAGTAAAGTCTCTAAATTTTTCTACAACTAATGATGTTGGTGGAACTGATTGATTATTTTCTGAATACTGTCTAATAAAATTCCAGACATCGTTATGGGTTCTTAAAAGATTGTCAACATTGGCCTGCAAAAGTACGTGAATCTGTTTATCGTTTAATACTGCAGTAATTAATTTTGCTTCTGTATTATTCACTAATCCACTTTCTTGCTAGTTCCCTGCGTTCTGTTCTTTCCTTAATATCTTGCTCTACTTCTAGTTTACCATTAAGAATTTTTTCTGCACTGTATGCAAAATAATTCCAAGTAGGATTTTCTGCTATCTTAAAGTAATAATCTAATAAATCATAACATTGAGAAATACCATATGACTCAACAAGAGCATCGGCAGCCCATTGTTCAACATTAAGATTCATATTAGACTTGGCTTCATATCTTTGTAGATGTAATTTATTATATCTACTTAGCAAAGCCATACGGTCTTTGCGTTCTGCCATATTAGTCCTCTAAAAGAGATTCTTTTGCGTCTTTTACCTTTTGAATAACTTGATTTTCTACAAAAGTATAAACACGATCCATAGCATCTCCAGTGGTTTCACCTTGACGCACTTGGTCTACTACTCCAAGATCAACTCTTAAAGATTGAAAATTTCCTAAATTTAATGTGTATCCTAGTGTTGCTGATACTTTTGTGCTGTTATTTTCTTCCATACCCCACCATTTCTGCTATTAAATATTCTCTGCCCACACAGGAATAAATCTGCCATCTTCTGTCTTCGTATATGTAAGTATACCGTCTCCCATACGCCTTGTCAATTCTTGGCTTGTGGGAGTCATATTATTTGTTATGAGTCCATCTTTTCTTGGTTGTCCTATATGTATAGTAGCCAGTATAGCACGTATGTCTCGTACCATGCTTTCTGAATAATAAGACCTTATTCTAAATCCACGCTCACCATTTAATTTTGCTCCAACTGGTGGTGGTATCATTCCAGTCTTTATTAATTTAGGCATATATTTTCTATGACGATTAATTAATTTAGCAGTCTCTGCTACCGTATATGCACGTTCTCTATTTTTTCTAAAATCTACACGAAGGCATGTTTCAAGTCTATCTTTAGTAATATTATAAACAGAAACTAATCCAGTAGATCTTGAACTATGATGAAGCCTAACTAAGTCTCCATTAAGAAACCATATTTTTTGATTACCTTTAATTATAGTTGAGTTATTGTATGTTTCGCTCTGAATAATTCCCTTGCTAGTAACCATCTACCCTCTTCGCTTTCTGTCGGTGGATGATAAAAAGTTCTTGATCCACACGACATACAATAAGTTTCCATATGTTGCAAACCACTATATTGTCTATCAATAAATAGTCTGCCATTGCATTTTTTGCAATTAAGCATTATTAATTTTTATCCTTAATTTGGAATTCCGACAATAACTAAATGTACTGATAAGGATAAATCGCCAGAAACACCAAACCTTACAACACCCTCTACTCTTGTTTCTGTAACGCTTTTTAAAACAATATTTACGTTTTGTCCTGCTGGTGTTTGTCCAGTGTTTACTGGTGTTGCTGATACTATTGGTGGGTATTTAAAGTCCTTAAAGTCATAAGTAAACGTTCTTTCGTTACCCGCCGAAACTGTTGAGTTATTTGCAACTTCAACTAATCCGCCTACTATTCTTGTGTTAGAGGTTTGCACCTCTGCCTTGCCTGCACTTGCTGTATCAATAATTGTTTTACTTGTCTGCTTAGAAGCAACATTTGTAGAAAGGTCATTTACGGCCTCAATTAACTGATATAAATATGTAACATCAAGAGGTTGCCCTCTTTCTGGTAGTGGTACTTTTGCCATTTATTCCTCCTATTTTATTATACCAAAGAAACTAAGCCAGA
>Ga0209087_1001026_pt1 | contig 16775 bp, 16 predicted proteins | sample S_130805_EF_Meta_FD_187321 | JGI IMG/M metagenome (GOLD analysis project Ga0209087, IMG submission 187321) | Freshwater microbial communities from Lake Simoncouche, Canada to study carbon cycling - S_130805_EF_MetaG (SPAdes) (version 2) | ecosystem: Environmental > Aquatic > Freshwater > Lake ... | reverse complement strand
ACTTTTTCAGTGAGATTGTTACGCGAACTGCTACCACGCAGGGTAAAGTTCTATGTTCGTTTACACCGCTTAAAGGACTTAACGGTCTTGTAAGTAAGTTTTGGAACAACGAAGAAGGCTATGAATATATTCGTGTGTCATGGGATGATGTACCAGAGTATAGTCCTTGGAACGAACCATTCTTATTAAAAGAAACAAGACGACAATTAGAACGAGACTACTTACCACACGAGCGTGAAGCCCGTATTGCTGGCAAACCAGTAATGGGTAAAGGTGCTGTATTCCAAATCGGCAACTGGCCCACATACAAAACAGGAGAGATTGATTTCCTACGTATGCCCAGAATACAACGAGTCATTGCACTTGACTTGGGCTTGGTCAACGACAAAACAGTTATTAGTTTAGTATATTGGGAACCACATGAAAAAACTGCTTACTTACATAGACAAATTGTTGTGCAGGGTATTGAAGAAGCAGTCCCAACTCAGTATATCAATCATTTACTTCGTCCTGAAGTATTCGGTTGTCCTATTGTGTTGCCTGCTGATGCTAGTACTCCAGGTCGTTATACAATGAGTGCTAACAGCATCCGTGAACTATTTGAACAATACGAACTTAATGTCTATGACAAAGCAATTATGAATCCTCCTGACAGTCAAGGGCGTGTAACCAATCACAAAAGTTATGGTATAAATCAAATGCGTCAAATGCTTGAGGTTGGTAGTTTGATGGTCAATGAAAATTGCACAAACTTCCTGAGTGAAGCACATAACTATTATGTAGATGAAAAAGGAAGATTCAGTGACCCAGACGATTGTATTGATAGTTGTCGTTATGCTTTATTGGCATGTCTGCAAGGAATCGCTGAGCCTTGGGATAACAAAACTCCTCAACAACGTATGATAGCACAACGTGATAGATATATCACTAAAGATAATAATAATAGACCTGCGTGGAAAAAGACTTTCTCACCAGAATAAGGAATAGCAATGGAACAGAATGTAATAAACGAAGAACACTACAAACTTAAAGTTCGTAAAAATTGGGTGCCTGCCACTGATGTATGGCATATACAATTTGTCAGTGACAATATAAATGAGCATACATTTGAATGTTTTTTAACGGACTTTGAATTACAAAAGTTCAAGGACGCACTATAATGTTCATCTGTGCAATAGAACAAAACACAATGATACTGTGTGAGAAACATGCTAAAGCATTTGAAGCAGCCGCAATGGTAGCCAATACTCCACATACAATATATGAGTTAGAAGATGAGGATGCAGTAGATGCAGTATGTCACGCCTGTGATCTTCATGCTGAATTAACTCGTCCTAAAATTATGATGCCGGGAGATTTTTAATGAGCAAAGGCAGTAATCGTAGACGAGAAGATGTCAAAAAGATCCGGGATAACTGGGATAAGATATTTGGCCCAAAGGATCCTAAAGAAGAAAAGCCCAAGGAACCTTGTAAAGAAAACGCTAAATAATAGATATACTAAAGGTAATTCGCCCATATGTTAGATTTAAAAAATATCATTCTACAAGACATCAACCAGAATAAGAAACTCAACGCCAATTTTGTGCGTATGAAAAATATGATGGACACAAAGATGGCCAGTTATCTGCGCTATCTAGGCACTAAAAACGCTGTAAACAGAGCCAGTGATTATCACTACCTGTGTTTAGCAGTCACAGAAAGTACAGCACCTGTAAATGGTATTGACTATATTCACCCCAGCGTAAAGCCTGTTGTTGATTATGCCACAGCAGTTATTGCCAAAGGACTTATGCCCAATGGCGAGATTAACTTTGACTTTGTAGCAGACAATGAAGATGACGAAGCAGCCGCACGCCAAGCATCAAATATTGTTAATAAAGTAGTTAATCAAATGAATGATCCGCACTTTATTCTAGAGCGTTGGGTCATGGATTCAAACATGCACAAAAATGGTATGATGATGATCAAACCTGTGCGCGAACAAATTACTCGTTATATAGAAATTGAAGGCACTGAAGATCAATTAAAAGCCTATGAATTACAAGCAGCCGAACAAGGACTAACTACACTACGTCAAAGCAAACGTCAATCAACTGTTATGATGGATAAAGTCATGGCAGAAGTTCAACAATTGATGGGTCAACAAGAACAACAATTTACTCAAGATTTAATTAATAGTAGCATTGATAGACTGCGTGTTGCTCCAGAAGAAAGCGACATGGAATCCTTTCAAAAGGAACAAGAAGAATTATTAATGGGCAATGATGAAACCCAACAAGAAATTCTTAATTCAGCAATCAAACGCAATACAATTTACAAAGCCAAATATAAACTAACTGGTTATAATTTAAATGTTAAGTTTCATCCTATAGCACAACACTATTGGGTCTGTGATCCAACAGTACCTGAAATGAAAGATCAACCATTCTGCGGATTCTATGATCCAATGACTATTCAAGAAGCCACAGAACTATATCCAGAAATTGACCTAGAAGCATTTCGCTCACACGCTGAATACAATCAAAGCGGTGCTTATCAAGCAGGCTCAGTGTTAAACAACTTGGCTATTCACGCCAGAGACTCTGTGCCTATCATGGGTATTCCAGTTAGTAGTGCTGCCAGTGCAGATCCGGATAGTCGTCAAGTAAGTATTGTCACTGTATGGAATAGATTTGACATTGATGGTGATGGTGAATTAGAACTTGTTGAAGTTATCTATTCAGGTAGTTATATTATTTCAGCCAGAGAAGTAGAATTTATTCCTGTGGCTAATATGTGTCCAAAACCACTACCTGGCAACTTCTATGGTATGAGTATTGCTGAATCAGTTATCCCTATGCAGGAATACAATACATCAGCGGCTCGTGCAGAAATCCAATTAGGCCTGCTAACAGCAACTCCACGTATTGGTGTTAAACCAGACCGTGTTGACTTTGAAATGATGCAGGATGGCGAAAGTGCTATCTTTATATTGGATAGTAAATTTGATCCTGCCAAAGACATATATCAAATCCCTCCTCCAAGTGGCAACTTACAATTCTTAGAAGTTGCTATGAATCGCATACAACAAGACACCATGGCCATGGTTGGTATGACTACTCCCAGTGATGTATTCAATCCAGAAGTTATGGCTGCTGGTAACAGCGGAGTTAAACTACAATTAGCATTAACTCCAAATCAAATCATACAAGACAACACAGTTCGCAATGCCGCAGAAGGCTTAAAAGAAGCACTATATTTGGTATGGCGTACATTGATACAATATGGTGATGATTATGGTGTGCGTAAATTGGCTGCTGAAAGTCATCCAGATAAGAAGCCAGAGTTCTTAGATTATACCGAATGGGATAAAATGAACTTCTGTGACCGTAAACAGATTCACTTAGAACTTGCTTTAGGTATGATGAGTGAAGAAAATTCACTGAACAGATTACAGATTATTCGCAAGTGTCAAACTGATTTAATGCAAACAGTTCAAGGCATGGTTCAACAAAGTATTATGACACCTGAAATGTATAAGAAAGTTAAAAAGCCTTTTGCCGATACATTATATGTTCTTGGTGTAAAAAGTTGTGATACTTATTTGCCCAGTGATGATGAAGTTGCACAAATGATTAAACAAGCACAAGAAGCAGCCAAATCTAGAGAACCAAGTGCAGATGACAAACAGAAATTGTCAATGGCTAATTTGAATGATGTCAAAGCCAAACAAATAGAAATGGAAGCGGCTGGCACTGATGCTGAAAGTCAATTAGACTTTATGGCCATGGCTGCCGGTGACCCCAAAGTATATTCATAAATACTAAATAATAGAATAGCATATGATAAACGAAGATACAATTGAATTTTACAATAACAGACTAACAGTTGATATAAGTCAACCCAGTAAACTAACAACAAGTCAAAAGGACCAAGTTAGACATTATGGTAGTCAAGCAGAAACATTATTGAAGAATAAAGAGTTAGCACTTTTTATTCATCATTTTAAATTTAGTCTAGCAGATGAATTAGCGTCTATTCGCAGTCATACACTAGACGACAACACTCGCAGAATTGCCATAAGCAATGAACTAGCGGGTATTGATAATTTTGTGAATAGCCTAAAGAGGGCTGTTTACTTAAAAAACCGTATTGGTAACACTGAACAAGTGCCCAATATTTAATAAGGAAAATAAATGGAAACAACGATCAGCCCTAATGCTCCAACAAGCACGGCCACTGAACAAAGTGCAGTCCCTAGTTTAGATTCTATAGCACAGAAAATGACCGCAATGCGTAATCAAATTCGTCCTACTGAACAAACTGCAACAGGAGAAGACTCATCGGCAGATGAATCAACCTCTGTGGCCGCCAGTATTACTGGTGCCGAAGTTGGTGATACCGACAACACAGAATATGACAGCGACGATCAAGAAGCGGATGCCCAGGAAACTGTAAGCGACGATAGTAATGATTCTACAGCAGACGAACTAATTGACTTCGTTGAATTTGCAGAGACTAATCCCAATGCTAAATTCAAGTTCATGAAAAATGGAAAAGAAGTTGTAGTAGATGCTAAGAAAGCCGCAGCAATTCTAGGTCAAGGATCAGCAATACACGAAGACGCAAGACAATTGAAAGTGGAACGAGCCGAGTTTGATGAATACAAAAACGAAGCCAAAACCAAACAAGATAGTCTGCTTTTAGCAATGGAATTTACCGTACAGCCAAAGTTGAAAAAAGCATATGATGAGATTTTGAAAACTCAAAATTATCAAAGTACCTTTCAACAACAATTGGCAAGGACCCAGGATCCTGCTAGTGTAGCAAGAATCCAGGCTAGTATGCAACAGAATGAACAATACATTCGTCAGCAACAAAAGCAAATTAATCGTTTGCAACCTGCTGTAGAACAGTTCAGACAAATACGTAGCCAACAAGTTAATGAGCAATTACAGATAGCACGAAAAGCATTTACAGACAAAGAGTTGAAAAACGAATATGTGTATAATGAAGTCCGTGATAAAGTTAGTAAGATTTGGCCCAGTGCTAAAAATGAAATCGTCCCTGGAATTCCTAACATTGATTTGATATCCAGTGATGAGGCTTTATTAAGCCTAGTCCGTGATGGTCTTAGATACAGAGATAAACCAACTGCTAAAAATGCAGGATCTAGTTTTGCTACGTTGACTCAACGTAAAGGTAGTTCTACCCAAAAAGGTCCCAGCGATAACATTGAGAAACTTCGTGAACAAGCCAATCGCGGCGATAAAAAAGCCGCAGACAACCTCTTAGTAGCACAACTCAGTAGACTTCGTGCAAACAGAGGTGGTAGATAATCATTTTTTAAAGGAATATTAAAATGGCAGGATTTATTTCCACTACAAACATTGGCAATGGTACCGGTGCATTCGCTACTGACATCGTTGTCAAAGATTTGGACCTAGATGTGTCCAACCGCGTTAAGGACGACACACCTGTTTTGAACATGTGTATGTCCAAGAAGCGCAAAGTTAACAGCACACAACCTTTGTGGACTGATGACATTTATCGCTTGCCAGCAGTTAATGCTGTTCAAGAGGGTGCAAGTGTTAGTTCTACATACGCAGAAGCAAATCAGCGTTACAACTTAAACAACTTCACACAGATCTTCCAAACTACAATCGGCGCAACGGGTACTGCTCGTGCTGTTATGCAGTCTGGTGGTGACCCACAAGCATATCAAGAAGTCAAGCAATTGATTGAATTGATGTTTGACGTAGAACAACAATTAGTTCGTAATGACCAAATCGGTACACAATACTCAGGTCAAAGCGGTAGTGCAACTGGTAACAGCCAAACTACAGCAGGTAGCCAGAACACATCTGGTCGTCGTATGGGTTCACTAGCATCATATGCTGGTACTTTGTCTTTCAACACAGTATCTGGCACTGAGGCAGGTTTAACAACTAACTACAACGCACCAAGCAGTGACTCTAGTTCTACAACATTGAGCCAATTGAGTGGTAGCCCAAGTGGTGTTAACGCACTATACGTTGTTGCTAATGGTAATTACTATTACACAGCAAATGGTTCAGGTTTTGCTAACCAAGTATTCAGCCCAGTATTATACAAGCAATTGGTAACTACTGCTGAACAACGTTACAACGCTAAGATCCGCACTATGGTTGTTCCAACAAGTTTGAGAACTACTATCAGTGATAACATTGTTAGTTCTAACACCAGTGTAAACCGTCGTAATGTTGAGCGTGGTGACACAATTCAAACATACGAAGGAGATTTTTCCTATACTTACGAAGTGTATGATTCTTGGATCATGGACCAGTCTGGTACAACTAACAGCATTTACTTCTTAAACGAAGACGTGCTACAGTGGGGTAGTTTACGTGACTTAGGTCCTAACAATGAAGTATTCAGTTCTGCTGATGCGTCATTAGACCAGTTCATCATGGAAGGTACGCTAATTGTTCGTAACCCAGCAGGTGTTGGTATGCTTAACAACATCACTACTGGTACTACAATCGTTACTACTCCTCGTAGTGCTAACCTAGTCCGTCGTGTAAACGCAGGTCCTGGTTCTACTTCCTAATTAATTTAGGATTTAGTAAATCAAGAAAAGGGTCTTTTGACCCTTTTCTATTCTTTGTTTGTTTAGATAGCATAAATAATACTATGAACGATATAAATCAACCCGAATATTTAGATGACACAGACCCGGAAAAGAATTTAGATTACTGGCGTCAAGATCATGGTGGAACTATTACCAATCACAATGGTATAGCCGATAGATTATTAAAAAACGACAAGTTATACAATGCCATGAAAGGCGATTGGACACGCAGTGATTACAATAAAACTGGTAATATCAAAGTTACCACAGGCCGTGAAGATGGCAAGTTTTATATTCAACGCGAACAAATGAATATACAAGCAGTCATTGAAGCAGTTAAAGACTACAGAACAATGGCTGAAAAAGGTGTAGCGGATCCACTGGGTCCATATATGCCTGATGGCACTATTGGTTGGAAGTGGATAGATTTACCCAAAGTAGTTGCTATTAAAATCAGTGATGATTATTTTGGTGGCATACCTTGGCATACACTCAAACATGATCGCACATTAAAAGCACAATTTTATAAAGTTGTGGAAACAGAATATCCTCAGTTCGTTTGCTATCCACATGGCCGACTACCAATTCCAGTTGATGTTCCATATCCTACAAAAGTAGGACAACAACGATTCTTTCAAGGACACTAAATTATGTTTGTAATACCCACAGCCGACGCTCTTATAACTTTTATTAAAGACTTTACCGGCAGCACCAATGATGAAGAAATAAAGAAATGTATTTTTATGGCAGAGATGTCAATGAGAAACATTGAACTGCCTGCACTACGCAGTGATCCTTATGCAGTAGAAAATATCGGCATAGCAGATTCTAATGGACGTATTGCTATTCCTGCAGATATGAACAAGCCAATTGTATTCTTTAGACAGGGTAATCAAATTACTACAACTGCTACTTGCACAGGCACCAGCGGTGCTTATACAATTACATTAGTATCAACTCCTGGACAAACTTTATCAACTGGTATGATTGTCAGCGGCACTGGTATTGCCACAGGTGCTACTATTACTAATCCTGGTGGTGGTGGCAGCGTAGTAACATTAAGTATAGCCAATACAGGCACAGTCACTGGTATAATAACATTTTCAACACCTGCTGGTTCAAACACTGGTAATGGTCCTTGGTTAGTCTATGACCGTATTGGTGATAGAGATATTATCAGTCAAGGCATGTTGGCACAACTATACATGCAACCATATAATGTACCGCAGGTTATTCGCGGTAAGTTCAGTGAAGTATACAACAAATATCAATTCTTACCTTTAATTGGACAAGGAACTGCTATCAATATGTATTACTACAGAGCATGGCCTTTATTGTTTAGTCCAATTGCAGATGCTGTAATTAGCACAACTGGCACAGTAGGATCAATATCAGGTTCTGGACCATGGACTGCTACCGTTTCGGGTATGGTTGCTAATACTGGATTAAGTATTGGCGATACAATTACTGCTACACCAGGCTCAGGCAGTTTAGGTGGCGGTGTAGGTGTTTATACTGTAGCCAGTTTAGTTGGAAGCACAGGCATTACATTTACTGCTACAGGCGGAACAACTCCAACAGCAGGCACAGTTACTAATATTAAAGTAACTGGTAAAACAGTTCAAACTAATGCTGTATTGAATACTTGGGCAGAAGGTTATGTATATTCTACATTACGTGAATACTACATTAAAAGACATAACACTGAAGATGCTGGAGTATATTCACAAAAATATGAAAATGCTTATAACATTGTTGAGGATCAAAATAATTTAGGTAAATGGAGCGGAGGACATACAAAGTTGACTTCAGTATGGCAACCTCGCATTTATCGTCAATATAACATAAGATAAGGACTACAATGACAGATACAGTATCTTCAACCAATTCAACTTCACTATATGGTAGTCCAGACACAAATATAACGCTGGCTACTCCTACACAATCAAGTGATGAAAGATCAATAGACAGCAAAAATTTTACTACATTGTATAGTAATGCTACAAGTTTTACATCTGGCACAGTTAATAGTAGTGTTTATAGTGTAAGTGGTGGTGCAGGGATCAGTGTAAATCCAACAACTGGTAATGTTGTTGTTACTAATACCGGTGTTACCAGCATTGTTGCTGGAACAAATATATCAGTAAGTTCAGCAACGGGTGCAGTTACAGTAAATGCTACTGATACAAATACAACTTATAATATTGATGCTAGTTCAACTACTGGTGGTGCTAATTTAAATTTAGTTGGCAGTGATGCTACCACAGATAGTGTTAAGTTTGCTGGCAGTGGCGATACAACAATTACAAGAACTGATGCCAATACTATTACCATTAGTAGTACAAGTGGTAGTACCATTCCCAACGGAACTGCTAAAGGTCAAGTGTTATATTGGAATGGTAGTGCTTGGACTGCTAACAGCACAATTACAAGTGCCGCAAGTGCTGATCGTTTACGAGTAGTTTATGAAAACAGCGATGCTGGTTCTAATAGTGCTATATTTGCCAGAAAAGATTATACAACTTCAACTTATACAACAAATGATGGCGTTGGTATAGGCTTTCAATTAGATAGTAATAGCCAAAACTTAAATCAATTAGCAGCCATATATGCAGTCTGGAATGCCACAGCACCAATAATTAGTCTTAATACAAACATTAATGATAATACTGCAGGTCCATTTCTTTCAGTAGGTGATTTTACCACAGCACAGGCAACATTACCCGGAGACTTGGCAGTAAATGGTGGTGACATAACCACAACTCAAACAACTGCAAGTTTATTCAACACTACAGCAACAACACTGAACATAGGTGGTGCGGCCACAACAGTTAATATTGCTGCCGCATATCCAAGCACAACAACTCTGCGTGGTGATGGAGTTGTTAATGGTATTTTAAAAGTATTAGGTGATGCTGTTTATATTAACTATGATGATACTGCCACTGATAGTGTTTTATCATTTAAAGGCGTTAGCGGTGAATATTTAAAATGGAATAACACTGATGCAAGATTTGAATTCAGTGAAAACGTATTGGCCTCAGGTTGGTTGGGTGCTCAAGCAGATATTATCTACATCAACTGGGATAATACTGCCATTGATAGTTACCTAAGTTTTAAAGGTATTAACAACGAATACATTAAATGGAATAACACTGATACAAGATTTGAATTCAGTGATCAAATATACAACAGCCAAACTGATATTCCAGCAGTATTTGAACGCAGAACTTTAAGCACTGACATTAGTCCATATGAACAAAAATCTGGTGTTAAATTATTAAATCGTGTCACTGACGCAGCCAACAATGATACAGTTACTACTGGACCTTGTGTTATATTTGGTAGAACAAGCGGTGCAACCACTGCCACTGAACGATTATTTGCTACAATGGGTAGTGCATGGGATGGTCCAACGCAAACTGCCAGTTTAGCATTTAATTGGAGTAGCGATAACTTTACAGAAACTCCACCAGGTGTATTTCCAAACACTTATACTTTATTAGAATTAGACAGCAATTTTGCCAAGTTCCAAAATAACAGCATTTATATTGATTATGATACTGCTGGTTCAGCATTGGTTGGTATTAACACAGGCACACCAACATATACATTGGATGTCAACGGTAATGCCAACGTAACTGGTACTATCACTGTAGAGGGTGTTTTAGTTGATTTAACAACTCCTGTTCATCAAGGACAGTTATTGTATGTCAGCAATGATTCAACTCCAACTATTACAAATAGTAGTACAATTAATTTTTCTAACACTACATATCGTCCTAACTTCCAACAAGATTCTGGTATATATGGCAGAACACAATCAGGTGCACAAATTAGTGGTAATACAGGTGCAGTAGCATATACAACTGGTGACGGTGGTAGTTTATTAATAGGTATTCAAAGTGATAGTCAAGCATTAAACTCAATTGGTAGTATAAGCACAGCATACAATACATCAGGCGATCATGAAATGAGATTAAACACCAGCACAAATGGTTTTGCTCCTGATCAAGCCACAAGTATTACTGGTAGTAATACATTGGTATTCTCCACAGCACATGGATTCAGCATCGGTAATAAGTTAAGATATGTAAGTTCAACACAAAATGGATTAGTATATGACACTACATACTATGTTATTGCCACAGGTTTTACAACTACACAATGTCAAGTTAGTTTAACATTGGGTGGTAGCGCAGTTGCACTGACAAATGGCACTGGACTTTCATTATGGTTTTACAATGGCATTACTAGAATTCTTGCTGGTGATTCTGCAACTATAAGCACAGATGCAAAAACTCTTATATTCAACGCAACAAACACAGGCATAGCATTTACTGGCACAGCAGGCATTGAAATTGAGCGTGGCACTACAGGCGCTAATCAAACATTTGTATGGAATGAAACATCTGTTTTATGGGAAGCCTCAGGTAGTTTATATGTTGCTGATACAGTTATTGGCGGTAATGCATTAGCCACCAATGGCAACAACATTTATTATAACAATGAAAATAGCAGTCCAGCAGGCACTTGTAATTTAATAGTTAAATCAGGTGTAAGTGCTGGTGTTGATTCTAACTTTAGATGGAATGATACTACCGAGCGTTGGCAAGATACTATTGATGGAACAAATTATTTCAACTTACCAAATCAAAATTTAGATACAACTGATGGTCCAACATTTAGTAATGTTAATATTGATGGACAAGCAACTTTGGATTCATCAACACTGACAACTACTGCAACTACCACAGTAGCATTAAACACTTCAGCAAGAAATGTAATGTCAGGATTAATAAACATTATTCAAGGTGCCAACGTTCATTGTTTAAATTATACAGCATTGCGAGTTGATGCAACTACAGCAATGCTGACAACATACGGTGAAATGTATAACAACTCATCATTGGCTAGTTTTACTGCTGATGTAAGTGCTGGCAGTTTAAGATTATTGGTAACTCCAGCAAGTGCAACAAGTACAATATTCAGTGTAGTAAGAACTTCACTAACATAAGGATTGTGTGAATTATGTCAAACGAAAAATTTAAAGTAAAATTTGGTCTCGCAGTAGGCGATACTGCGGCAACAATAGATGCTACTACAGGTAATATTGCTCTTACAAATAACAGCACTACAACAAATCTCGGTATCACTGGCACAGTAGGTAGCAATGACTATTGGAAGTATGGTGGTGGAGCAACTGGAGTAGATGGTGGCTATGCTGAAATTGCCACAGGCGACAATGGCACTGAACCAATCTATGCTCGTCAATATAGTTCAAGTAGTATTAACAAAGAAATGATATTATTAGATGGTAGTGGCAATACAACAATACCTGGCACCCTAGCAGTAAACGGCGGAGATATAACAACTACACAAACAACTGGTACAATATTCAATACCACAGCAACAACTGTAAATGCTTTTGGTGCAGCCACAACAACTAATATTGGCAGTAAGACTGGATCAAGTATTGTCAATGGCACAAATAGATTTACCAGCCCAACAGTCTATGGATTTATAGGTGGAGCAACTGCTCCAGGTCGTGGTTTAATGATTAGTAATGGCAACGCAGCCAGTTTTGCAAGTGTAAGATCTAATATTGTAATGCGAACATTTCCCACTGCTACTGCTACCACATCCAGGGGTGGTTTAATATTTGAAAACACCAGAGGCAACGAAACAACCCCATCAGCATTACAAAGTGGAGATTTAATTGGCGAACTTAATGCAACTGGTTATGCCACAAACGGATATGTCAGTGATTATGTTACTACTATTCCAGGAACAACTTATTTTACTGCCACAGAAAACTGGGTGAATACTGGAGGACCGTATCCAACAGCGGCCTCGGTGACCAATGCCGGTTGTGGATATATTATAGCATTACAACCCTCTGCTACCCCTCTTCAGGCCGTCAATGGCAGTAGAATAAATGTATTAAACATAAATCCACAGACTACTACATTTAGAACTGATGCTTATAATTTTAACAGTAAAGCAAACAGTTCATTGGCAACTTTAGATAGTTCAGGTAATTTAACAGTTACTGGTGATTTAAGAATCAACGGCGGCGATATTCAAAATCCTGGTGGCACCAGTGCTATCACATTGACCAGTGCTAATGCAACTACCACAGTTCGCGGTGATGTATTCAATGTTAATAATGCCGCTGATACAAACTTCTTAAATTTAAGAAATATCAGTGGTAAAATTACATTAAGTGTAACACAGAGTCGTGCCACAGCAGCCAATACATTTGCTACTATGCAGTTCAACACTTACCGAAGTGCTGATGGTATAAACTATACCCCTGCACAAAATGGTGATGACATTGGACAGTTTAAGTTTAATGGTAATGCTTTTACAGGAACAAGCCCTGGACCTGCAGGTGGAGCAGGAGCAACTGTAACAGCATATGCCGCAGAAAATTGGACAGCCACTGCCAATGGAACTAAATTTACCATGGGCACAATTAAAATAGGCACACTAACTGATTTTGCCTTGCTTGATGGCAGCAGTGATTTGCTTGAACTAAAAAGCACCGAAACAAGAATACTTGATGTCAATGCCAATCCTGTATTAACCGTTCAAGCAACCAATGCTACATTTGCACAGCCAGTAGGCTTTCCAGTTAAAACTGCGGCTGCTTGGAATGCTATAACAGGTGCAGTTGGACAACAAGTCTGCGTCAGCGATAGTCCAATAGTTGCTGGTAAGATGGCATATTGGTCAAGCACAGCCACAGCAGGCTGGAGATACATTGATACTAACACAGCAATATAATGGAATTCACACTTAAACAACTAAGTTGGATCGTAATAGGCAGTCTTGGCATAGGTGGTTCAGGCTACATGTCATTGAATTCAAAGATTGATGAACTGGACAAACGTACAGCAGTTATACAAGCACACAGTGAACATCAAAGCAAAACTTTAGACAGGATTGAAGAAAAACTCAATTCTAGATAACTGCCGTTAAATACGGTTATGCGTTATAATAATACTAGAAGTTGGAACTATACCAAAAACTTCAAACCCAAGCGTGATCTAATTGATCCAAGAATAATCATTGCTAGACATATTGGCTGGTATCGTGGCACAGCACAGGACACTGAACACAGCGTTCCCGAACCAGACAACTACAATCGTTGTATCTTTGCCAGCAGGCCTTATGACTGCGAGTTCATAGAAGACCAAGTGTTTTACTTGGATAAAATTAGAAACAATTGGTTTTCAGTGTACTATGTGCCAGAAGAACAAATTGAAGAATTCAATGCTTGGGTTGAAATACTTGAACCCAATGCATTTTGGCAGCATACTAATGCACCAAAAGTTAGACCACAAAGAAGTTTACTTTGGTGTCGTGAAAACAAAAGCAGCCGCACACTAACAGACAATGAACGACTTCATACAATGGGATACTACGAGGATCTTAAAGTTAAATACTTCAACGATGACGCAGAATATGTTGATTCGTTGTTAGGGGAGTCAAGAGACTTTCTTAAAAACTTTGTTCCAGAGGAGCAAAGTGACGCAGACTACTGTGATAATTAGTCTGTGTTAGTTAAAATAATTGTAGCATATAAAGCCCCTGCCTGTGAAGGTCGGGGCTTTTCCACGTCTATTTGTAGTCAAGTAGTATACTGATCACTGAACCGTGTAAAAGACCGTGAAATAAGGTTTTTGTGATAAAAACAACACTTTTTTCGCTGTTTGCGGTGCCGCAGTGGTAGGTTATTTTGTTTGGTAAAATATTATTAGGAATTAATCTAAGTGTATGCTATAATAATATCATGAACCAAGACTGTCTAGACCAAATACGTATAATGTATCAACTGTACACAGGCACGGACATCAGTGATGCTATAAAGGTAGTACGAGCCGAAATAACAGCAGAAGAACAGCGACACGAACTTCAGGTTGAGATATTAGAACGACAGAAGAAGTTAGAATTATTCAAATAAATAATGATATAGATATTTGCTACAAAGGAACAAAATGAAATATCAAATCATAAACGGCGACAATAGAGCCGTACTAAAGACATTCCCTGACAATCACTTTGACAGTATAGTCACAGACCCGCCCTACGGCATAGACTTTTTAGGTAAGAGTTGGGATGCCAACACAGGAGCCGTAGAGACCTATCAAGAATGCTTGCGTGTGCTGAAACCAGGTGGGCATATCTTGGCCTTCAGTGCCGCAAGAACTTACCATCATCTAGCCATTACACTAGAACAAGCAGGCTTTGAAATCCGTGATCAAATAATGTGGATCTACAGTTCAGGCTTTCCCAAGAGTCAAGACATTGGTCGTAGCATCCAACGCAGTCTTGGTGTTAAAGAAACTAAAGCCAGTAAAGGTATGAATGCCTATAGTAAAATAGATGGTGTGAAAGGACCAGCAACTTGGATGAATCCTGGCAATGCTACCAAAGATGATTATCCAGAAAAGAATCCAGAAGTAGTCTGCACAGATCCACTAGCACAGCAATGGTCAGGTTGGGGCACAGCACTGAAACCAGCACACGAACCTATCGCACTGGCCCGCAAACCTATTAAACTCAGCATAGCAAAGAATTGTCAAAAGTATGGCGTTGGTGCACTCAATATTGATGCTTGTCGTGTTGCCATTGAAGGAGATGACGCACGATCGGGTGGTAGTGATGGATGGGATAGAGTTGAGTTTGGTGAAGCAGAACCCAATAAGTATGATGGTGAAGGATATGTGCCAAATGCTCAAGGACGCTTCCCGTCTAATGTCCTTGGTGAGATACCAGACTATCAAAAGTATTTCTACTGTCCCAAAGTCAGCCGCAGAGAAAGACATATTGGATATAACAATGATACAGTTAAGACTTATAAAGAAATGATCTTAGATATGGGCGGTATATATGTTGATGCTCAAGGCAATGAACAAAGTATAGATTTACCCAGCAAAGATATTAAACTACCACAAGGGTATATCAAAGCACACTCACTTAAAGATCATTATGAACAATGGTGTTTAACACAAAGTTCTGTAATGGACAAAGGCAACAATCACCCCACAGTCAAGCCTATTGAACTAATGAAGTATTTGATTAAACTGATAACACCTAAGGGAGGAATAGTTCTAGATCCTTTCAACGGTTCAGGAAGCACAGGCTGTGCCGCAGTAGAGTTAGGCTGTGAGTATGTGGGCATTGAACTTGATCCTGCTTATGTAGAGATAGCAACAAAACGCATAGAAGCCTGGAATAAAGAAGACACGGCATTTAATGACTTATTTGTATAAATAATAGTGTAAGGGCATTGTTTGATTCTTTAATAGAACCTTTCTTTATATCTCGTTATTTGCCAAAGTAAACCCTGTATGTGTTAGCCCTTACATAACATAGTCGCAATGACCGTGTTTGAAAGCCCAATTTATTTTGGGCTTTCTTTTGACTAAACTAAACTTGACAAAACTCAAGAAATAGACTATACTTACTAAATACTATTGAAGGATAGTATTGGCAAATACGAGAGTTTAGTAGAACTCCTAAATCTACTACATTATGAAAGGCAGAAATGTCAAATAAAATAGCAAGAAATAACACGCTTTTATGGATACAAAGCGCATTAAATCGTTTTGAAAACATGTACCACGCTGGTTTAGATCTAAATGGCAAGGCAGCAATAGATAAAGCCATTGATCATTTATATGAAAAAAATCAACTAACAGTGGGCGCACTACAATATCTATTTGATCGTAGTCATCCCAACGGCAGTCTTCCCAGATACAACACACACCGAGGCTATAACAAAAAGTATGGTGATATTATTGCCTGTGACCTACAACAAATCATTGACAGTGGTTTAATTGATTGGACATCAGCAAAAAATGCTATCAAACCCAATCTTGTTAAAAGCATTGACTCAGACACTGATCACGAGTATCGTTTGAACACACTACGTAAGAAGCCACCTGTTCTAGTCAATTTGTTTGAGGTGTCAAAATGAAAGTCCAAATAATCAGCGATAAACTTGGTCATTTTGAATATGACATTGTCAGCATTGAGCAAGACGGCTACGAAATATTTCAGTATGCCAATATGACTTTTGGTGATTGGGATTGGCAGCAGTATAAAGTCTACCACGATGGCACAATATTACAGACTGTGTTAAATCCTATTTACCTAAAACCAGAACTAGTAGG
>Ga0209087_1001025_pt1 | contig 16776 bp, 10 predicted proteins | sample S_130805_EF_Meta_FD_187321 | JGI IMG/M metagenome (GOLD analysis project Ga0209087, IMG submission 187321) | Freshwater microbial communities from Lake Simoncouche, Canada to study carbon cycling - S_130805_EF_MetaG (SPAdes) (version 2) | ecosystem: Environmental > Aquatic > Freshwater > Lake ... | reverse complement strand
GAACACGGTTTGATGATCGGATCCACGCAGTCGTTCGATCAGAGCCACCGCCACTTCTCCCATCTCATTGGCTTTTATCCCTTGTTTGTAATGAATGCCGATGATCCCGCCACGCACAAGTTGCTCACCCAATCGATCCAGCACTGGCTGACCATACGCAGTCCCGGCGGCAAACAGGATCTCTGCGGCTACACCCTGACTACCGCCGCCTCGCAATTCGCCATGCTCGGTGATGGCGACCAAGCCCTTCCGCAGCTCAACCGCTTGCTCGACAACTGGCTGACAACGGAAAGTGGGCAGGCCTGCCGGATATTGCCTAATACCTTCTCTGCCGATACGCGTGGTGGCCAAAACCCGACCATGGAATCGGCGCTCGCCGGTGCCAGTGCCACCATCGAGCTGTTGCTCCAAAGTTGGGGCAACAAGGTGCGGGTCTTTCCGGCAGTGCCGACCGCCTGGAAACAGTCATCCTTCCGCGATCTCCGGGCCGAGGGCGGTTTTCTCGTCAGCGCCGCTCGTGAGGAGGGCAAAACCGCGTGGGTTTCCATCGAAAGTCTCGCCGGCGAACCGCTGGTGTTGAAAGTCCCTGATTGGACCGGTCCCTTGGAGATTGTTTCCGGCCCGAAGCCTGAATTGTTAGAAGCGACGCCTGGCGAATACACGATTCCGCTGAAAAAAGGCGAACGCATCACCCTGCGCCCCGCCGGTTCGCAAACGCCGGTGGTCTTGCGCCCGCTTTCCCGTCCTGCGAAAGAGAACCACCCCTACGGAGTGAAGAAAGGCGGCTCGCTGCCACATGACTTGTCCTGGCCCGTGCCACTGCGGAGTGAGTAGTGAGTCTCGAGGACAACATTTCCTCCGCGCCTCCGCGCCTCCGCGCGAAAATCACCAGCTTGCTGAAAATTGGACTCCCGCAGAGGCGCAGAGACGCGGAGGGTAGGTGGGCGTTGAGCCAGCGGGGGACTGGCTTTGAAATGCGCTCAGCGTGGCGCGATTTCAGGCATTAGAGACTCATTGTTTCCATGACTCGTCGATTTTTCAGTAATTATCTGACGCAAAATCTGGCAAAATACCTGTTGCTCTCAAACCGGACTCTTATTAAATTCTAATCAAGGGCGGCGCCGCACTGTCGAAGGTGTTCGGCATCATCCGCAGGTTTTCCGAGGATATTGATCTGTCGGTCTCGCCCGCGACCTTGCCGACTTCGATTTCTTCTCCATGCATAACCAACAATGATAACACCTGAACTTGACCAGCCCGCTCCTGCGGCTCCCGCGGATATCCATGTTTCCATTGGCGGCGACGACGCCAACGACGGCTCCGCCGCCCGCCCATTCCGCACGATCTCCGCCGCTGCGCGGGCCGCGCAACCAGGGGATGTCGTTACCGTCCATGCGGGCACATACCGCGAGCGGGTGGATCCCCCGCGCGGAGGCACATCGGACATCCGGCGCATCGTCTATCAGGCAGCTCGGGGAGAGAGCGTGGAAATCAAGGGCTCCGAAGTCGTCAAAGGCTGGGAAAAAACCGAGAATGGAGTGTGGAGTGTATCCCTGCCGAACTCATTTTTTGGTGATTTCAATCCCTATACGGATCGTATTCACGGCGACTGGTTCACTGCGAAAGGCCGCAGGCACCATACCGGCGCGGTTTATCTGGACGGCGTTTGGCTAAGCGAAGCGGCCAGCATCGAGGAGGTCAGGAAGTCCACGGAACCTTTGCTGCTCTGGTTCGCGGAGGTGGATGCCGTGACGACGACCCTTTGGGCGCGTTTCGGAAATGCCGACCCGAACGGGCAGGAGGTCGAGATCAATGTCCGCCGCACGGTTTTTTATCCGGGAAAAACCGGCGTGAACTTTCTCACGGTGCGAGGCTTTACCATGCGGCATGCCGCAACCCCCTGGGCGCCGCCGACAGCGGAACAGGTCGGCCTCATCGGCACGAACTGGAGCAAGGGCTGGATCATCGAAAATAATACGATCAGCCATTCGATGTGCTGCGGCATCACGCTCGGAAAATACGGCGACGCGTGGGACAACACATCCGTGAACTCCGCCGAGGGATACGATCAAACCATCGCCCGCGCCCTGCTCAAGGGATGGAACCGCGAGACGATCGGCAGCCACATCGTCCACCACAACACCATTTCCGATTGCGAGCAGGGCGGGATCGTCGGGAGCCTGGGCGCGATTTTCAGCCAGATCACCGACAACCACATTTATAACATCTGGAGCAAAAGGCAGTTTGAGGGAGCGGAGATGGCGGGCATCAAAATCCACGCTGCGATCGACGCGCTCATCAAGGGAAACCGCATCCACAGCTCGGGAAGGGGGATCTGGCTGGATTGGATGGCCCAAGGCGCCAGGGTGACGGGCAACCTCTGCTACGACAACAGCACCGACGACCTCTTCATGGAGGTCAACCACGGCCCCTATGTGGTGGACAACAACATCTTTCTTTCCGAGTTAACCCTGCGCGACTGGTCGGAGGGAGGGGCCTTCGCCCACAATCTGTTCCGCGGCAGGCTCAGCGTCATGCCGCAGCCCCGGCGAACCCCCTGCCACCTGCCGCACTCGACCTCGATCCTCAACCAGGTGGGTATCATAAAACTCGACAACCGGTTTTACAACAACGTCTTCATCGGAGCATGGGTCGCAACGGATGGATCCCGCGCGGGAGAGCTGCACCTTGATGGACTGCACGGCTTTGGGCTCTGGCACTATGCCGAATACAGTGCCCCGCTGGAGGCCGGCGGAAACGTCTATTATACCGGGGCGCGGCCCTTTGAAAATGAGAAGGACGCAACTGAGATGATCGGCATCGAGCCAGGCTGCCAGTTGGTCGTCATTAAAAACGGTCTGGAATTGATCCTCACGCTCGGAGAAATCGGCAGCATTCACAAAACGCAGCCCGTGGCGACGGCGCTTCTGGGCGTGGCTGCGATCCCGCAGTTGCAGTATCTCAACCCCGATGGCTCCGGGTTGACGATCGACACAGATTATTTTGGAAGCCAGCGCGATCCGGCGCACCCATCCCCGGGCCCCTTCGAAAATCCCGGCTCCGGCAGAATCCCTTTATTGGGCTTTTCGTTGAATTGAGTGGGCGTTTGCTGAAAACAGGACTCGCGCAGAGGCGCAGAGACGCAGAGGGTGGGAATCGTAACAAATGGTAGGGATGGCGCGCCGTCGCCGTCCGAAGCCTCAGGCGTGAATGCGCCGTTCTAACTTGTAGCGGCGTCTCTATGAGCGCCGGAGTCGTTAGCCATCGGCGGTCATAGACCGCCGCTACAAGCCCAGCGCGGTAGCGCGAAAGGGGGGAATCGTAACAAACGGTAGGGATGGCGCGCCGTCGCCGTCCGAAGCCTCAGGCGTGAATGCGCCGTTCTGCGAGATAGGGGCGGAGGGGCACGAATGGTGAATTATGGATTATGAATTATGAATGGAGACAGGGGCGGTCATAGACGCGCCTCAACAGTAGAGTCAGAACCCTGACGGGCGTTTACAAAATTCCTCTGGATAAGAACCTCGTTAGATGCCAGCATGTGACTTGGTTTTTATCCAAGCCAGCCATGAGCACACTCATTCAGCGAGCAAAGGCGGTATTCGAATCGAGCTGCGGACTCCTTCGCACTCGGGAGGCAATTCAGGCAGGAATTCACCCGCGCACGCTCTATGAGATGCGAGATGCGGGGCTCATTGAGCAAACCAGCCGCGGGCTTTTTCGTCTCGTTGGGCTTCCTCCGCTGGCCAATCCTGACCTGGCACTGGTGGCCAAGCGAGTTCCATCGGCAGTGGTCTGTCTCATAAGCGCCCTTGCGTTCCATGAGCTGACTACGCAAATCCCCCACACAGTGCAGATCGCGCTACGCCCTGGAAGCTGGCCCCCAAAGATCGAGCATCCGCCGATCGAGGTATTCAGCTTTTCTTTGCAATCCCTATCCTGTGGCATCGAAGATCATGCCATCGACGGAGTTACTGTCCGCATCTTCAGCCGGGAGAAAACGCTGGCCGACATTTTCAAATTCCGGAATCGGATCGGAATCGAGACAGCGACTGAGGCGCTCCGCAACTATGCGCGCAGCAAGCGGCGGCGATTCGATAAGGTTCTGGATTTCGCACGAGCGTGCCGGGTTGAAACGGTGATGCGGCCCTATCTGGAGGCGGTCGCGTGAGCCCGCTCATGAATATCGGAGCCTCGGTCCACCAGCGGCTCAAGAATGTGTCAAAAGATTCGGGGCGTTCCTTCAATGACCTCGTTCAGTATTATGCACTGGAAAGATGGCTCTACCGATTGTCACAGTCCGGGCACGAGAATCTTTTCATCCTCAAAGGGGCGCTGATGCTCGTGGCATGGCGCGCGCCGATCCTGCGGGCGACCCGTGACATCGACCTGCTGGCCAGAACCAGCAACGATCTCGATGGGATCAAGCACATCATTTCGGAGATTTGCCGGACAGATTTACCGGATGATGGGGTTTGGTTCGACCCCGATAGCGTGACCACGACGAGGATCGCCGAGGACGCCGACTACGAGGGGGTGGTTCAGCGATGTGGTCACGCCCGGTCCGGTAGAGATCAGCTATCCGACCATTCTCGACTATCCCGCTCCAGTCTTGCGTGCCTACAACCGGGAAACAGTCATTGCCGAAAAGTTCGATGCGATGGTCTCTTTGGGAAGACTCAACAGTAGAATGAAGGATTTCTTCGATGTGTGGTTGCTGGCAAGCACATCGGATTTCTCCGGAGCTGACTTGAGTGCCGCCATCCTTGCCACTTTTCGCAAACGGGGGACGGAACTCACCGCTGTGCCTCAGGCATTCGAGGACGACTTCTTATTCGACCCTTCCAAGCAGTCACAATGGACGGGGTTCTTGAAACGGATGAGACCTTCCGAAGCGCCGTCAACATTCTCCGATGCGGTCACATCGATCCGGGCATTCTTACAGCCTGTTCACGAGGCGTTGTGCTCGGGAGATTCCTTCACAATGACGTGGAAGCACCCGGGGCCTTGGCGGCAGTAGGCGTCGAGAGCGTTCAGACGAGCTGGCATCTTTGGGGGCACTGCTGAATCAATCTTCTGCTGGTCCGCCCCGTCCAAACTTCGTCTCCACGCTCGCCGCCACCGGCACAACGGGAAGAAAAAGTTGAAACGGGAAAGCTGAAAGCTGAAGGAATTCAAAATCCAGAATTCCCAATTCAAAATCCATAAATAGCGTAAATAATACCAATGTCTCTTTGAAATTGGACTTTGCATCGCGGAAGAAGGGGGCATGGCCGTCCCGGCCGTGTGGAGACTGATCAATTTACTCGCGTTCATCGAACCCAAACAGCACGCTAAAGCTCACAGGCGGGACGCCTGTGCTCCTCTCCCAAAATCCAAAAGCAAGCTGCTTTTGGTATACGCTATTTATGTTGATCCGTGCCGCCCATGCGGAAACGCGTCTAACGGATGAAGAGGTCATTCCAAAAAAGCCAGGCCGGGCTTTTCGCGTTTGCGGAAGCCCAGGGGGCTTTTTTACCGCAAAGCAGGAGGGCAGGCAGGGTGGGGAATCGTATCAAATGGTAGGGATGGCGCGCCGTCGCCGTCCGAAGCCTCAGGCGTGAATGCGCCGTTCTGCGAGATAGGGGCGGAGGGGCACGAATGGTGAATTATGAATTATGAATACTGAATGGAGACAGGGGCGGCTTCGCCGCGAGAAGGGGACCCCGACGGCGCGGCGTCCCTTGGGGAGGACGGCGGGCATAGACGCGCCGCACTGCCCGCACGATCAATATTAATCCCGAATCCGGCGATTGAAGAATTTTGACAGAATTAACCGAATGACCAGAATGATTTAAAAAGCAATTGTCGGACCTGAAATTCCCTCGCTCTTGTGGCCATATAGACTTTCAGACCAATTTTTTTCATTTTGTTAATTCTGTCTAAAATCCGTTTTCGGGTTAATCACAGACACGCGGAGGGTGGGCGTTGAGCCAGTGGGGGACTGGCTTTGGAATGCGCTCAGCGTGGCGCGATTTCAGGCATTAGAGACTCATTGTTTCCATGACTCGTGAATTTTTCAGTAATTATCTGACGCAAAATTTGGCAAAATACCTGTTGCTCTCAAACCGGATCCTCATTAATTTACCTTCTTTTCGACCGAGCGAGTGCCCAAAAATCCGAATTGAACAACCCCCGAAAATCCATGAAAGACAAGCTATCCAGTTTGTTTCCGTCCTCAATCGCCGCCAGCTTCATCCTGCTGGCGCCGGCACTCCACGCCGCCGCCATCGCTGCTGGTCAGACCCTGGCAGCGACCATCTCTTACACCCCCACCCCGGGCACTCCGGTGAAAAACTTCGCCCACCTCAAAGTGACCCCGATTCTCTGAGACACCCCCTTCGCCCTTGGTCCTCAATTCGAAAACCAGGGGCAAAACTCCACTCAATCTCAAAATATCAAATCATGAAACCAACCATCTTCTCCAACCGCCAAGCGGTGATGAAGACAATATCGAGCCTCGTGTTGGCTCTGGCCACCGTGTGTGTCGCTGCTGCCCAGACGCCACTGCGCATGGGGTTCGTTGACCCCGCGCTGCCGAAGAATCCACCGCCCCGCAACGCTGCCGCGCTGGCGTTCGCCCAGTCGCAGGGCGAGGTCGCGCGAATCGCGTGGCAGAAGGAGGGCGGCTGGCTCGCGCCGGACGGGAAGTTCCGCGCGCCGGAGGAGTTCGATGTCGTTTGGTTCCACCAAGGCGATGACCTCAGCGCCGCAAAGCTCGATGCCGCCGCGGGCGCGGACTTGATGGCTTGGATCGAAGGCGGCGGGACGCTGCTGGTCTCTGGCGCGGCGGGGAGCGTGCTCAACGATCTCGGCATCGAGCCGACGAAGTTGCGCGTGCTCGGAGCGAGCGAGGCGCCCCATGTCAGCGGCATCCGCGTTCTGCCGAAACATAGCAAGCATCCGGCGTTCGCCGGCCTCGATGTGACGCAGCTCGTCCCGCTCACCACCAAGGGCGGCAACGCGATGGCGGATTTTTACGGCACCGCCGGGCCGGGCGGCGAGTTGCTGGCCAACGGCAGCGGCGCAAGCGAAAGGCCTCTGGTGGAATACACCGTCGGCGCGGGCCGCATCATCTTCGTCGGCTGGCGTCTGCCGGACTTCACGACCGCAGCGGACGCGCACAGGCCCAACCTTGAAAGGCTTTTCAGTAACCTGTTGGGCTACCTCGCCAGCAAGAACATCAACCACGCACGGCTCGTCGCTCCGGCGGGCAAGAGCCGCTACGAGCGCCGCATGGGCGTGCCGTTTTTGCTCGCGGACAAACCGGTCGAACTGACAGCCGCAGCCAGCGGCGAGAAGACGGCAGTCATTGCCGAAGCCGACGTAAAAGAATCAGCGATCAGCGGGGAGCGTGTTACAGCCAAGGCCCTCGGCCTGACGCTGTCGCAACGCGAGAAGCCGGTGGAGCAGTTCGTGGTCGCGCAGCGCGCCAAGCAGGAGGCTGTCGAGCGCAAAGACCGCGAGATGATGGCCGGCTTGAGCGTCATCAAGCCGGACGTGAAGCTGCTGCCCGCGCCACTGACGCCGCTGGTGGCGACCAACGTTGACCAGAGCGTGCTGCTGGGCCGCTCGGCACACCAGGCGCCGGGCGACGGCAAAGGCGACATCAATCCTGTGTATGAGCCGGTCGAGGATGGCGGCTTCCGCATCAAGGACAGCAAGGACAAAAAGCGCAAGCTGAACACTCCCATCGTCCATGGCCAGAACCGCATCTGGACCGGCGATGTGCCGCTCTTCCGCATGGATACGGTGACCGGCCTCGGCAGCTACGCGAAAGATGAGCGCGTGTTCCCCTTGTGGGCGCGGCCCGACGCGCACATCGGCGACACCACTCCCAGCATGGGCACCTTGCGGCTCGGTGTCCCCGGTGCGGACGGTAAAACCAACTGGCTCGACGAGCAGAGTGGCATCACGACGACATTTCGGCCGGGCTACACGGAGTATCAACTCGCCGGCGCACGCGTCACCATCGCGCCCGCGCTCGATTCCCACAGCTTTGTCTGCCGCGTCGAGTTCGACAAAGAAACGCCGCTGATTTGGCAATACGGCGGCATTTGGTGGCTGCCCACCGAGGCAAACAAAAACCAGGTCGAGATCGCCGACGGCATCGCGCGCATCACCGAGCCGAACCTGCCCAACGGATTGGTGCTGGCGGCTTGGGACGGCGAAGGCGACGCGCGCACCGTCAAGGCTGAATTTGGCCAGCAGGCCGAGTTCGTCGCGACAAAACCACGCCGCGTCTATCACATCGTCGCGACATGGGGCATCACACGCTACGACGAGGAACGTGCCCGCACTACGATGGCGCGGCTCGACACGCCAAACGCCGCGGCGTGGCCGGAGAAACGCGACCAACTGAAGAAGTTGTGGTTTGACTGCTACATCGGTCGCGCACTGGAGCCGGAGAAACATCTGCGCCAACTGCTCGCCGCGCCCGCCGACGAACTTCGCCGCACGCGCGATTCGTGGGACGCGCGCCGCGCCGAGTTCCAGATCCGCACGCCCGATGCGCATCTCAACGCGCTCATCAACTGGGCGCGTTGCATCAGCGAGTATCATCGCCAAGGCCCCGGGCTCGTGCTCGGCGGACATACATGGCAGATGTATTCGCACATCTCCACCGGCTGGTATGGCAAGCAATGGACCGGCGACCACGCCGCGATGGAGGAGTGCCTGCGCTTCTACGCCGCGATGCAGGGCGAAAACGGTTTCATCCGCTGGATATCCCCGTCGCTGGTCGCGTTCGAGGCCGAGAACAACACGGCCTATTGGGTGGACCAGGTCTGGCGCCACTATCAATGGACCGGTGACCGCCAGTTCGTGCGCGACATGTGGCCGACCGTGAAAAAGGCCGTTGCGTGGATGCGCACCAACAACGATCCCGACGGCGACGGTTTGTTCCGCGACCACTACGAGTTTTGGAATTGCGACTCCAACGGCAAAGGCCCGAAGGCGGCCGCGCCGAGCGCGATGAGTTGGGCAATGCTCGACCGCGCCGCGCACATGGCGGCAATCGTCGGTGACGCGAAAGCCGAAGCGGAATACCGCGCGCTGGCCGAGAAGACGCACACGGCGATATTCCGCGAGCTGTGGAACGAGAAGGAAGGCCGTCTCGGCTCAATCGGCTCCGATGGCATCTGGCGTGGCCATCCGCAGATTTGGGAGGAGTTTCTGGCCAGTAATGCTGGCTTGCTCAACGCTGATCAAAGCCGCCGCGCGATGCGATGGGTCGCGTCGCACTACGGCTTCGAGCCGCAGCCGGGCGTGAAGCTGCTGTCCTGCAGCGATTGGTGGCCGCTCCGCTGGAGCGTCCAATGGGTGCCGACCGGCGACACCTGCCTCGCTGCGCTCGCAGGCATGAAGGGCGGCGACGCGGACTTGTGGTGGCCGTATCTAAAGACCGTTGTCGGCTCGGCGTTCCGCAGCGATTTCGCCGGTATCAACATGGGCATCTCCAACGCCGGCGCGGGCGGCGGCCACCGCGAGAACGTGGATTCATCCGACCCACACATGCACGTCGCGGTGCGCGGCTTGTTCGGCATCGAGCCGGCGTTGCACGAAGGCCGGCTGGATATTTGCCCGGCGTTCCCCTCCGACTGGCACGAGGCGAGCATCCGCACGCCCGACGTGAGCTACGAGTGGAAGCGCGAGGGCGACCTCGCGACGTTCCGCATCCACACGCCAAAACCGATGGTCAAGCGCGTGCGCGCCAGCCTCGGAGGAGAGGAAATCGTGACCCCGTCGGAGACCGAGTCGGTTATCACCGTGAAGGTCGGCCCCGCCGCCCTGCCGCTGGAACCCGCAAAGAAGAAGACGATTCTTGCCGACCAAATCCCGCCGTCGGCGCCGACATCCTTGACAGCCGATGAGCGCAGCCGGCTCCTCTTGTTCGATCTCGCTTCGGCAAGCAATGTCACCAGCGAAGAGTTCTTCGCTACGAAGTTTACTTTCGACGACAGGGATAAGCCAGATAGCCTTCGCTGGTGGCGCACCCCGGCTCTGATCATGCCTCCATCGCCGCGCGTTCTCACCGCCCCTCACGGCGTCGTATTCCTCACATCCGGGCGTCCGCAAGCCGGCCTCAGCGAGCCACCGAAGAACCTGCTGGCGCTGGCCAGTTGGCAGCCTTATCCCCTGCCGGGCGGCGCGACGATTGCCGTGGGCCAGAAATGCGAGCGGCTCTGGCTGCTGCTGCAGAACTATGTTCATCCGATGAAAAACTACCTGCCCAACGGCGAGGTCGTGCTGCGTTACACGGACGGTGGACACGCCGTCACATCGCTCATTCCGCCGTTCAACCTCGACTGCTACTTCCAGCACTTCAGCCTCGAGGGTGTGCCGGTGCCGTTCGGCCAACGCGGGCCCTCCTTTTTCGTCTATCCGCGGACACTGAGCGGTTTTACGAGCGCCCACGCCAACGCACTGGCGATTGACTGCGACCCCTCACGCGTTCTGGAGTCGGTGGAACTTCGCGCCACTTGCAGCGAAGCGGTCATCGGCCTCGCCGGCATGACGGCGCTTGCGCCAAAAGCCGTGAGTCCATGAAGCGGTTCTCCACTGCTGGCACCATGAAAATTCCAACTCCCCATCAAGTCATAAACTCAAGCAAAACAAGTCATCGTTTCCAACCGGCCTTCACCTTGGTGGAGCTATTGGTCGTGATCGCCATCGTCGCGATTCTGGCTGCCTTGTTGTTTCCCCTTGTGGGCAGCATGAGGAGATCGGCCAGCAGCGCGGTCTCCGTTTCAAACCTGGGGAAAATAGGGACAGCGATCATGACCTACGCGGCTGACAACAACGGCACCCTGCCCGGCCCGGCCCTCGCACACCACTACACGAAATGGAATCAATTCGGCACCTCCGGGCAGCTTTGCTACATTCTGAGAGATTACCTGCCAAACGTGCCGCAACCGAAGAATTCAAACCCAACTACGCACTATAGTCCCATCTTTGACTATCCCGCGGCGAGGACGGATGGAAAGAACCCGAAAAGCGACGGTAAGCCGACCTATAGTGTCTATACCTATATCAGAGACCCCATCGGCCAATTCGAGCCGCTGGGCTACCACGCCGCTACCCCAAAACCGACTCCCATGACCACCGCCGGACTTGCTGCAAGAGATACACGCTATTCAAGCGCAAGCGGGGGGAAAGGCAAAAAACCCTGGATCACTGAGAGCCTCCTGATCAATCCACCTCCTCACGGGCAATATCGCAACACGCTGATGTTCGACTACAGTGTGAAAGCCATTCCGCTCAGTGAATTGATTGATCCCCGCATCCCATAGATCCGGCACCGGAACTCATACAACTACGCCCATGCGATCCCTTAATCTCAGTCTTGCTCAGTTGTCGGGCATGGCACGAGCCGATGTGACTCCCGATCAGTTGGAATTCCGCCGCCAGGCGACGAGGCGGATGTTCTTCGATCGCGATCAGGAAATCCCTCTCGCCGGTCTCCAACCTGCTAAGATCGTGGGGATCGAGGTCATGCATCCTCTCGTCGGGACGCAGACGGGCAACGCGGAGTTTGAAATCACGGGGGGCAAGCTGCGGATCACCACGGAAAGCGCAGCGCGGGCGGACCGCTGGATCGGGGGCTTCAATCCCTTCGCTTCGTATGATCTTTTGTTAGAGAAATGTGTCGGCTCGGGCGAGGTCGGCATCCTGTTCCGCGATCCGGAGCAGGAGAACCGCATCAGCACCTCGCTGGTGATGAAGGAGGGGAAATGCTCGGCCATCCGCTGGGTGGTGGTCAAGGAAGGCAAAGAGGTCGTGCGTGAGGACTACCCCCTGCCGGAAGGCGTGAAGGCGGAGTTTCCCCTGCGCCTGCGTGTGCAGATGCTGGCGGTGGGCGTGAACCTTTTTCTCGAAACCAATGGCGAGGCGCACCTCATCGCCTACCCGGATTTTTCCGAGCACTTCGAATTGCGGGAAAAATCCCTGATGCGGCGGTTCGAGTTCTGCCTGCATAGCGATCTGAGCGCCGGGGCTTCGGTGGACATCGCGGAGATGACCGCAGCGCTTTCACCGGGTTGCGGCCAGGCGGACATCCGCGCCATCACCCGCCCGGACGGCGAGCCGCTGATCGACGAAGGCCGCCTGTGGTTCACGATGACCGTGCGCGGCCGCGGGCTGCCGCACCCGCTGCAAGGGGTTTTCTCGATGAATCCATCGGTTTTCGATCTCAAGTTCGAGGGCATCATCGTGTTCGATATGGGTGACGGCATGCTCCGGAACGAACTCGCCTCGCACTTGTTTTACGACGATGCCTCGAAGGAATGGCGCGGCTGGACGGTGGGGTTCAGCGTCTACGGCAAGGACGCCAAAGGTGAACAAAAAGCCGTGCTCGCGGTCTCCAGCAAGCGTGATCCGCGCAAGGGATTTTCCGTCATGCGCGCCAAGCCCATCGGCCTGCCGCCGGGGGCGCACGAGGACCCTCATGGAATCTATGATGCGGAAGCGGGCAAGTGGCGCATGTTAATCGCCGAACATACCGGGAAATTCGGTGCCAGCATGTGGGAGTCCGACGCCTGGGACCATGGCTACACGAGACTCACCGAGCCTGTTGAGTTGGACAGCACCGGCACTTCGATCACTAAAATCGGATCGAAGCGCTACGCGATGTTCGGCAGCGCGGATCGTGAGGTGTATATCCGTTCGTATCCCGGACTCGAGCCGGCGGGCGAACTGAAGATGCACCTGCCGCCATGGGACGAAACATCCGGCACCCGCATCTGGCCCAATGTCATCCCCTTGCCCGAGGGTTATCCGGCCCGCTACATCGCGCTGATGATGGATCGCATCAATTTCCCCGGCATGCCCAAGCAGAACTGGACATACGGTGCCATGTATCTCTACCACGCCCATTTGCCGGAAGGAAACGGGACGCCTTACGAGTATGAGAAACACTGAGAACACTATGTCCACACCCACGAAGAATAGTCCGAAAACCTGGAAGGCCGGAACACTTACCTACAGCATGGGGGGCTTGATGGTGCTCTTCGCATGGCTCCTTGTCGGGGATTTCGCATGGCAGCTCAAGGAGCGGTCGGTAGCCACCACGGCCCAGCTCGTGCTCAAGAGCTTCGGATCGCCCGATCTGCTTGTTGGACTGTTGATTGGGTCGGTGCCTGCGGCCATCGGGCTCATCATTGGGCCGATCATTTCGGTAAAGTCCGACCGGACCCGCACCCGATGGGGACGCCGGATCCCGTTCCTTCTCATCCCGCTGCCCGTAGTTGTGCTCTCGATGTTCGGCCTTGCGGCCACGCCGCACCTTGGCGCTTGGATCCACGAGTTCCTCGGGGCCCGCTCGCCGGGACCGATGGGCAGTTCGCTTCTTGCCTTCTCGATCTTTTGGGTTCTCTTTGAACTGGCCACCATTATCACAAATGCGCTCTTCGGTGCGCTCATCAACGACATTGTGCCCCACGAAACCATAGGCCGCTTTTTTGGCCTGTTCCGCATCGTGAGCTTGGTGGACGGAATGATTTTCAACGTCTTCCTCATCAAACATGCCGAGGAATACTACAGTTGGATATTCATTGGCACGGGACTGATCTACGGTATCGGGTTCACGCTGATGTGCCTCATGGTCAAGGAAGGGCAATATCCCCCGCCGGAGCCTCAGGCTCCGGGTGCCAGCGGGCGTTTGATGGGATTCAAAACCTACCTTCGCGAATGTTTTGCCACCCCATTTTACCTCCTCGTTTTCGGTGCCGTGATCTTGGGATGGGTTTGCTTCGCCCCGGTCAATTCCTTCAGCATCTTCTACGCCAAGCAGCTTGGCATCAATATGGAGATTTACGGACAATTCACCGCGGTCTCTTATGCTGTTTCCCTCGTGCTGGCCTACATCCTCGGCATTCTCGCCGACAAATTTCATCCCATCCGCATGGGCATAGCCTGCCTGGCCCTCTACGCTGCAATGGCCCTTTGGAGCGCGTTTAGTATTACCAATCTCACCACTTTCGGAATCGCTTACATTGGCCACACGGTGATAAGCGGCGCATATATGACCTCCACTGCATCCATTACCCAGCGCCTTTATCCCAAACTCAAGTTTGCCCAGTTTGCCTCCGGGCAGGGCATCCTTCTTGCCATCTTCAGCGGCATCATGCCTCCCGCTGTCGGCCTGTTCCTTGATCTCAATCACCACAACTACAGGATGACATTCCTCTTTTCCGGTCTGATAGCGGTCGGTGGGCTCGTCTTCTACATCTTGGTTTACCGTAGGTTCATGCAACTCGGCGGTCCTCAACACTACCGGGCGCCGCTGTCCGAAACCTCCGAATTCCAGTAGAACGGCGCATTCACGCCTGAGGCTTCGGACGGCGACGGCGCGCCATCCCTACCATTTGTTATACCAATGTCTCTTTGAAATTGGACTTTGCATCGCGGAAGAAGGGGGCATGGCCGTCCCGGCCGTGTGGAGACTGGCTCAATAGCACGAACCCCATCCATCCGAACCACGTTATCCACCGCCTTACACAGGCGGGACGCCTGTGCCCCTCTCCAAAAGTCCAAAAGCTATCGCCTTTTGGTATCAGACCATTTTTGCAGGGTGGACTTTTCTAAACAAAACCAAAGCTTCGGGCGTTATGAACTTGGGACTTTTAATGGGATTTCCGATCAGATAATTTCATAAGATGACTTCTTTAACCGCTCTTCTGATCGGTATGCCTGACTCCTTGCCGAAGGCCTATCCGGAAGCCTTGCGAACCGAAATCGGCAAAAAAGTTCGCCTTCTTTCTGACTCCGTTTGCGGAGCAGAATGGAAAAACCACACTGTAGCCCTTGCCGAAGCAGATGTGCTTTTTGCCACTTGGGGAATGCCAAAACTCGATGCGGAATTCCTTGACGCTACTCCGCGATTAAAAGCCGTATTCTACGCGGCGGGTTCGGTAAAAGGCTTTGCAACGCCGGAGTCCTACAAGCGGGGAATCCTGATTTCAAGCGCCTGGCAGGCGAATGCCATTCCTGTAGCCGAGTATTCCTACGCCTCAATTCTTCTCGGGCTAACGGGCTTCTGGTCGAGCCAACGCCTCGCCCGGGCGGGCAAATTTAGTCATCAACATTCCCCTGTGGCAGGAGCATTTCATTCGAATGTCGGGCTTGTTTCGCTGGGCGCCATAGGCCGCCTTGTCGCAGGACATCTGGCGAAAAACGATATCAACATCCTTGCCTACGATCCCTTCGCAACGCCTGCCGATGCGGCTTCGATCGGAGTCACTCTGGTTTCCCTCGAGGAGCTTTTTGCGAAATGCCATGTGGTGAGTATCCACGCGCCTTGGCTGCCGGAGACCGAGAAAATGATCAACGGTCCGCTCCTGCGCTCCATGCCAGAAGGTGCCACCCTCATCAACACTTCGCGGGGCGCGGTGATCGATGAAGCAGATCTCTGCGAGATGCTCGCCAATCGTTCTGACATTACTGCCATTCTGGATGTGACCCACCCCGAACCACCGCTCCCGGACTCGCCATTGCGGACTTTAGAAAATGTCGTTCTCACCCCGCACATCGCCGGCAGCATCGGTGGAGAGATCGCCCGCATGGGTTACTGGATGAAAGACGAACTGGACCTCTATCTGGCTCACAAACCGCTTCAACACGGAGTCACCCAAGACATGCTCGCCCGCATGGCCTGAGACCTATTTTATGCTTCCCGGTCTTGTCTCCATCACCTTCCGTCAGCTCACGCCGCAGCAAATCGTGGAGCTCTGCCACAAAAACCAACTCCAAGTCATCGAGTGGGGCGGCGATGTGCATGTGCCGCACGGTGATATCAACACGGCCATGCAAGTCGGTCTATTAACGCGCGAGTATGGGCTTGATGTCGCTGCGTATGGTTCCTACTACCGCCTTGCGGCGAGTCCGGCCGATGGATTGCATTTTTCCGCCGTGCTGGCCTCCGCTGTTGCGCTTCAAACCAAGGCAATCCGTGTTTGGGCAGGCAATCGGGGTTCGGTGGACGCTGATCCTCGCTGGCGCAACGAGGTGATAAAAGACGCACTGCATTGTGCCGATCTGGCCTCCGAGAAAGGTATCACCATTTGCTACGAGTTCCATGGTGGCACCCTCACCGACACGCTGGAGTCCACCTGCGACCTGCTTGCCGCCACGGAACATCCATTCATCAAAACCCTCTGGCAGCCTCCTCATGGTCGCCCACTGGAGGAATGTCTGAATGGTCTACGCACTCTGGCGAGGAGGATTCATCATGTGCACGGATTCCATTGGTGGCCGGACTCCTCGCACCGCCTGCCATTGCGCGCCGGCAAGGATCGCTGGACAGCCTATGTCTCTGAACTCCGCGCGTTCGGCTTGGATGCCAACATCCTTCTCGAATTCGTCGCCGGAGACTCACCCGAAGCCCTGACGGACGATGCGGCATTCCTCAACGAAATGCTCCGCGAGTCCGAACAGCCCGTGTGACATTTTTGTAACGAAGGGGATTTTTCTTGGTCTCGCATCCCGTTGCGGTCACTTGAGCAACGATTGCCATAAATACTTGTGATTCCGCCCTGAAAGATCTGCTGGCCCAAGTCCAGTCCGAGCCCGTTTTTTCCAAAATCGCGAACCAGTTTCTGAATCTTGCCGAGAGCACAGACCTCAACTCTCACTGCCGCCCCAAAAGTAACGACCTTTTGGAAAAGGCGATTTCTTCAGCCCTGCGCAACCGTCTCGGGATTCAATCGCCGCCCACCGGCATGAGGATTTTGCACTACCCGC
>Ga0209087_1001022_pt1 | contig 16825 bp, 27 predicted proteins | sample S_130805_EF_Meta_FD_187321 | JGI IMG/M metagenome (GOLD analysis project Ga0209087, IMG submission 187321) | Freshwater microbial communities from Lake Simoncouche, Canada to study carbon cycling - S_130805_EF_MetaG (SPAdes) (version 2) | ecosystem: Environmental > Aquatic > Freshwater > Lake ... | reverse complement strand
GTAGAGCCTGCACCTAAAAAAACGCCCTCACTGAGCGCACCCTTCTTGCTATTGCATGACTTACAACATGCCACAAGGTTATCAAGGTCATGGCCACCACCTGCCTTGCGTGGTATCACATGATCTACTTGATTAGCTTCTTGGCCACAGTATGCACAGATATAACCATCGCGCTTTAATACTCTAATCCGCTGGTCTTTCCACTTCTGTAGCCCTAGCTCTCTATGCTTAGGATTAATGCCATCCATACTTACTCCAATGATTAAGAGCTATACATGGCTCACCATATCTATGCCCTATGTAGTCTAAGCCCCATTGTACTTGCTTATATCCATTAAGTGTTGATAGATAAAGGCTTCTACCTTGAGGAATACCATAATGAGATCCATTAACTGCATTAGGATTCCATGCTGATTCTTTACCATATAGCTTTAATAAGCATTGATGTTCTTTATGATTAAAGTCTAATAGATATAACGCATAAGTCTTATAGTCTATGTATTGCACTGGTTTAGAGCCACCTGCATCAGGCATTATGCATAGAGCTATCCCAATAGCTACTAGCACCCCGCAAGCTACAGCCCTTACGGGCTTGCGGTGAGCCTTTGAGAGGCTCTGCGCCGTTAGCGTACCATGCGTGTCAATGATGTGCATAACTCGTGTCCAATCTACGCTCATTGTGAAGTTTTGTGGCAGGTTATCCACAGGTGTTGATAACTATGGGTGCATGTAGGCGCACCCTAAACCTTAGGATTTACACTTCGCCATTCACAATCGATGCATTGAGTAACAGTTGCCACCCCACCAATTCGAGATGTTTTCATGCTCCAGTTAGCAGCAGTCAATTCAGCTCTACAGTAAGAGCATTTTTTGTTAAAGTTCAATTCCATATTTATCACAGTACCAATCTTTGTGGATTTCGCTATCTGATCGGTGAGCCTTTAATTCACGGTCTAAAGCTTCATCACTATCATCTGAAAGAGTGACTCCGCATTGGCATGTATATTGTCTTGTAATCATTAATTTTTACCCCATCCCGTTCCCTTAAATATCGCCCCTACTGGGCTGATTACTTTACTCATTGGCTCATTGCAATATGTGCATAAGACAGTGGGTTTATCATGCCAGCCATGATGCAGCTCATTCTTTAATCCGCATCTTCCGCATTTGTAATCGTAGGCTGGCATGTAAAACATCTCCTAATCATCCATGAACCACAGCTGCATCGCTCGATGTCAGTCTCTTTAGGTTCTTTATCTAAGTGTCCGTATTTTAATATGAGTAGTGGCAAGAGATCAGCTAATCGGATGATGCAGGCATACTCCGCTGCATCTTCTCCTTGTCCGTTTAGCCTTAGAACCCCGAACCCCAATTCCCCCGAAATGTCGGTTCGAGCTTTTAATTGTCGAAGATAAGCCAAAGGCTGAAATCCTGTGCGACTTTTGACTTCTGCATCAAATGGCACATTGACAATATCCTTGCCACTACCCCTTCCCACACATGCGCCTTGCCACCAAGTCGATAGGTACTCAGCTACTACGCGCTCTGTGCGGAACCCTCTTGTGCGCCTGCTATTAGCCATTGACTGCTTTGCATTTATTACATGACCAAGTGCCGGCAACTACTACACCTTCAACAATTCTGGCAGTGATAGTAATGTCAGAAGCTAGTGTTGGCTCATTGCACAGTTGGCAATTAACTGTGTCAATCATAGGCACATCTTCCACATTAACCCATCCGTCAGCTGTGTGAAACTCTGCGTATCCCATTATACCCTTGCTTTCTGTGGTTCCCATTTACCACTGCTAGATATTACATACCAACGGGCTGGACAAGCTGGTATGCCACCAGTTTGAGATTTAGCTGGACACATAAATCCACCCCATTGCTTGCCATTCTTCTCACCAGTTTTCCATTCCATCGCACCATGATCACATGTCTCATGTGGTGATTGGATATTAATAACTTCTGCAATGACTGCTTGTTCCTTGAAAGATGTGTTCCAATAATCTACATCCACTGGTACAGGATTAGGTACAACCTGCAAAGCTGGATGATTAGGTGCAACCTTAGTCATTTCTTCTCGACTAGGACGCTTTCCTTTAGTAGCGTAACCTGCATTTGCAAGCGCTCTGCCGATTGCCGAAGTCTCACAATTCTCCAATGCTGAAGTTGCATTAACGCCTCTATCTGTAACTTTTTCTTCCGCGAGTCCAGTGACCCACGCAATGTCTGAGTCATAAGTCTTGTAAAGATAAGCTTTAACAACATATCTGTCCTTCTCGCATACCTCCAACTCAGTTGAAATGCGAAACTCTGGATAATCCTTAATAAACTTTTCAAGACGAACCTCCACTGGCTCATAGTCGGCTAGATTAAACATAAAGCTCATTCTCCTCAGTGCTCAATTCGCCCATGAGGGCGATATAAGCGGCTCCATCGATGTAATTGTCGGGCTTGCTTGATGAACCTGTACTGGCTCTGGCAATTTTGATGAGCGCGAGAATCCCACAAACTTGATAGTCCTCGACTGGATGCTGTAAGTATGCACTGATAAGCATTGCGGCGTGTTGCATGTTATCCGCTGGGTGGCCGTAATCGTTGAGACCACGATCTTGAATGATGTCGGTTGCACTCTGTAAAATCTCCTGATATTTCATTCTTCCCAGAACTCCTGTCGATTAATGCCTCGGCCTCTGTGCCAGCCATCGCGTTGCCCGCGATCATAGCCCTGTCTATAGGATGAAACTGACAATACTGCAAGGCTGATTAACGAGCCAATAATGCAGATAATGAATAGCTTGTCATTGTTGCTCATGATGCTCCCTTTCCAGCAAAGTCTTTGCTGTTGGGATTAGTGTGACATAGCCTCTAGGTTAATTCGCTGACATTTTGATAACGGATTGGTAACGATTCTTGGCTATCGAGATGCGTAAAGTTTTCCATATAAGGTGAAGCTGCCGTCTCTGTTGATAGGCACGAGCATGGGGCTAACCCTATCGCCATGCGTTTCAATGACCGCAACTGACATCTGCCAATTAGCCGCTCCAGCCTTGAGATAAGAGGCTTTCTTCTTGTCCATGACATTTCCTGCCTCCAAGCCCCAAAGTGTCCTGTATGAGCCTCCTATGCCCTCTGAGAAGGCACTAATGCCTGCCCTGTGGGTGTGACCACAGACCACAGACTTGCCAAACTTCTTAGCCAGCCCTAAAGCTGTGAGTCCAGCGTTTTGATTCATTGAGCCTTCATCGCCATGGACTAAGACCCACCCTTTGTGGAACTCGAAGGGTTTCTTATGAAAGCGTATCCCCAAGCTTGCGAAATCCATAAAACGGGAGTACTCAAGCTCTGGTAATCCAATGAGGCTAGGAGCTCCTCTAACGAGAGTGTGGTATAGACGATCTGTGTGATTGGATCTAGTGATGTCGGTAGTGCCGAGATTCCAGAGGATGTCTTGAGCCAGACTTCTATCGGCATCTAATTTGCCCTCGTACTCTAGGTGTGTGCCTTTAGCCCACTTGGATTGAGACTGCATATCAAGCTCATCGCCTGTGTTGAGAATGAGGTCGAACTTCTCTCGTCTGACTAGCTTGATTAGATTCTTAACGGCTTGCTCGTGGTGATATGGGATTTGTAAATCCGAGATAACCAAGTATCTGCGTTTAGTCATCATCCTCATCTTCGTAGTTGCCGAACTTCTCTGGATCGACAGGATTAGGCAATATCCAAGCAGGGTAAGATTGAGGCTCAGTAATCATAAACATGGCTACATCTTCTTTGAAGCCTGCTCGTTTAAGACTCATGAAATACTCATAGAGTCCAATGCAATAAGCATCGAGAGCTGAATAGCCTTGTTCTTCTAACGCCTTAGTTGCTTTTCTTGCCATAGCAGAATGTTACCTGTCTAGTAAGATGTTGTAGATTTCATCGACTCGCGTGTTGAGTCTTTTAATCTCAGACAACAGATGAGTAATGACATACCCAGATAAGCCACCGACTATTGCCAGCGTGGATATGTAGAGCGTAAAGAAATCAGATTGTGTCATTTTTTAGGGGTCGCATATCCGAACACTCCTGAGAGTACTGCGAATAGGATTGCTCGGTAGTCGAGTGTGAAGTTACTTGCCGACCAAGCGGCTAAGAATGCCCCTGCTGCTAGGATCAATGGATTCTTCATTTACTGGCTCCTCATCTGGTGTGTCGATTATTTCAACGATATTGTTATTTGGCTTGGAAGGGTCATAGCCGCCAAGTCCATATACTATTGATTTACCCATTAGACCATCCTTAATCCGACTACAGGTGCATTTGTTATTGCCGTCAATGTTCCAGCAGTTGCATAACCTGACGTGACTGTTACTGACTCAGTGAAGCCAATAGTGGGAACTGTAGTGGCTGGATTAAAACCAGAATAATAATTAAGAAAAGTCGTAGTAGTTGCAGCAGTTGATATGTTTGTGAAAGAGCTGACAGTTGCAGCAGTGGACATGTTGAAAGCAAGCCAATAAATACCAGCTGTTAATGACTGACTAATTGTAATTTCATAATTAGCCTGTGATGCCGCAGGAGCGACAGTGCCAGCATCTAGGAACACAGTTGATGGCTTTCCTGTTGTCGCATCATGATTGTAAAGACCAAGTCTTACGACAGCAGAGCCAGAGAAAGTAGCGGATGCGCGAATTGAAATGCGATCGGCTGACTGTGTAACGGGTATAAGAATTGGAGTGTAATAAGTTGTATTGACTGTGGCTGTAATGCCTGTCGTTGCGGCTGTACCAGATGTCACTGTTCTTACATAGTTGGCTGCTAGAGCCTTTACACCTGCAAAGCTACCTGCTGCACCTGTTGCTCCTGTATTGCCTGTAGCGCCTGTAGCACCCGTAGCACCCGTAGCCCCGTTGGCTCCTGCACTACCTGCTGCGCCTGTTTGTCCAGTAGCTCCTGTCATGCCTGTTAAACCTGTTGAGCCTGCACCTGTTGCCCCTGTTGATCCAGTAGCTCCAGTGTTACCTGCTGCTCCAGCGCTTCCTGCACTTCCTGTTTGTCCAGTCGCGCCTGTCATACCTGTGTTACCAGCGACACCGGCACCTGTTGCACCAGTCATTCCAGTAGAACCTGTCATGCCTGTATTGCCACTAGCACCGGTTGCACCTGTAGCACCAATACTGCCTGTGTTACCTGTAGCCCCTGTACTTCCAGTCAGGCCAGTTAATCCTGTAGAGCCTGTAGCACCTGTGCTGCCTGTAGCTCCTGTGTTGCCTGCTCCAGTCATACCTGTAGCACCTGTTGCCCCTGTAACGCCTCCAGAAGGGCCTGTAGGCCCGATTGGACCTTGTGGGCCATCACTGGCTACTTGCACAATAGTTACAGTCTCAGTAACAGTTACATTAGTTACATCCTCAGTAATCTGGATAATGTCACTCATCGAGTCACCTGTGGGCTAACGCTAATCTTGCCTTGAACCAAGCGAGTAACAATTCCTCCTGCACTTGTAATCTCAAGATCATAGACATAGTTGCCTGCACCGATTGCAGCAGTCTGCACAGCTGTAGCAGTAACAGCAATAGTGCCAGTAGCAGCAGTAATAGTGATTCCACCGCTAGGAGATGTCAAAGATAGGTCAGTCGTAGAGTCTGCATAGGTATCGCGAATCTGTAGAGCTGCTGTGTACCCAGTTAGGTTAATCGCTACGCCTGCTGAATCCTTATAGACAAAGGTAACAAACCAGTTAGAGCCTTGGTCAATCACAAAGTTATTAGTTGCCGCTGTCATGTGTGCCTCCTAGCATAGGTATCTGAAAAAAAGAACCATCATTGTCAGCTTCTTTCTTAAAGCTGATATGGCAGTGATGATTGTGCTTGTTAGCCCCTTTGTAGGTGCGCCACTTCCAATTAAGTAACCCACTCGCAATCCTGCCGTCAAAGATGATGTAGCTAATTCTCTTGCCATCACGCTTTGCAAAGACTCGAATCTCATCTGCAAGATCGGGCATGATGTCTGGCTTGGCTTGTCCTGATAAATCACGGTCAATGTCGATGGCACGAACCCATCCCTCATTAGGGATATGGTCACTAGGCTTACCAGAACGCATGTGCCGTACATCTGCGAGCCAGCCGTCACTCTTACGGTCACGCTGGATGAAGCAATCATCGATCTGTTCTCTCAGCTGGATTGCAGATTTACTCAGGCGTGGCTTCGACATCTGGTGATTCCTCGATTGTGATTTCGCCTGTTTGGGTGTCAATAATCATGTGCTTCATGCTGCCACCCCGTAAAGTGCCACTGTGCCTGTTCCTGAATATGTGCCTGTGCTTAAAGTTAAAGTCAATGAAGTAATTGCTGCTGAGGCAAAATATGTTCCAATAGCATTAGGATAATAATACGCAGAACTTGTCAATGAATTAACTGTGTAACCGCTAATAGTTTTTGCACCCGTAGTATTAACTTCGTTAATAATAAGCATTGCACTAACACTAATTGCTTCTGCTGATCCAACTTGATTTGTTAATTGCATATATCCTGTTCTTGGAATTAAACCAACCCTTGCAGTGCCTGTATTGCTATAAGCATAACCAGACATTAGTGTGTAATTGCTTCCACTATCAGCATTGAATGTTAATCGAGTATCGGCGGCAGTATTAGAAGTTTGTGCTGGTGCTTCCATACGAAGCATTAGTTTTTTGTAGCTTCCAATAGAAGAAAAAGTAACAGTAGCAGAAGATGCTGTTGGTGAAACAGATGAAATTAAAACCCAGTTATCTGAGGCAGTGCCGCTAGTTGCTGGAATTACTGAAGCACCCATTACGCAATCTCCATCCCTGAGATGTGGAAGTTAACGGCTGCGTTAGATGCTCCACCCTTGATGGTCTTTGTTGTTGCTAGGACTTGCTTCAAGTCGATGTAAATAGTTGAATTGCCTGCAATAGATGTAGCAGTATGGATAGCAATATCGTCTAAGGCCATTGTAAAGGTATAGGCAGTGGCTGAAGTATTAGTCACAGTTATGTTAGTGACGATGGTGCTAGTACTTGCTGGCACTGTGTACAGCAGCGTAGTTGTAGTTGTAGTGGCTGCTCCGCGAAAGAGTGCCTTTGCTGTATTGGCCATTAGTATGCTCCCATAGTCTGTGCAATGAAGTTATTTTGGACTGTTACATCCGCATCCGAACCCAATGTCCGAATCGCTAAAGCTCCATTTTTTACAAGATCAGTGTTGTCGGGAGTATCCCAACCCCAATAAGTTGTTGTTGCCATTATACCAGTGCTCCATTCGCATCTTGCCAGATAAGGGTTGAAAGTACATCGTTCCAAATCATTGTGTCAGGTGTAACTGTATCCCACTGAGGAGGCACAATCGAGAACTCCACAGGGGATGCGTAAATCTTCAGGTCAACCCTTGAAGGCGTAGCACTCATAGTCCAACCCTCGACAAAGCCACCGAACTCACCATTGAGAATATTGGCTGGCAGGTTAGTTAAAAGGATTGGCTCACCAAAGAATATGTTAATCAGGTTATCTCTCATGGCATCTGGCAGGTTTGGATCATCGAGCCTGAAAGTAACTGAATCTAGTTGAGTCCGTGGATCAGCTCTTAGGGCTAACTCTCTAGTTAAGATGTCTGTCATGTCTGCTGTGTGTTTAATGTTGGACTGGAACTTCTTAGCGAATAGGCCATAAGTAGCAATGGATGTGGCATCTGTATCTGTAAGGGTTGACCCATAGTTATTGTTGTAATCAGCAGTCAGAGAGTTACGAATCTTGCCTATCTGTAGGATTGACTTAATGCTTGAAGGATAGGCGTAATTGGCATCTAGGTCTGTGTAACCATTGGCCTCAAGATAGACAGTGCGATGGTCTGCATCTGCAAAGCAGACTCGACCTTGCTTGTCTTCATATATCTGGCCAATGCCGCTATCTGCAATAAGGGTGACAATGTCTGACATGACTATCGGATCAGCGTTGCGAGCGATCATCTCATAGCGACCAGCATCGACCTCACCTGTGGTAAGGGATGTAAGGCTTGCGAAGATGTCTGCAATCTGCACTCCATCTAAGTCTTGACTGAGAGAACCTGACCAGAGAGCCTTAGGCAATTTAGCCAGTTGACCAACAGCCAAGACGGAGCCAATAGTTAAGAATCCTGTTTCATCTGGAGTACGAGCTGAGATAGAGAAGTCTGAAACCTCGCCACCGAATACATCCACATAAGTGCCAGTTGAGTCTTTGACCTCTAGCTTGAGTGCATCTGTTACATCTATGTCAAAGGCAGTAGTGCCTGTGTTGATAATGTCCATGCGAGCATAGCCTGCTTGACATTGTCGGTCTATGTCTATGCGGCCTACAGTGAGGTTAACCTGCTGCACATTGTTATAGACAGTAGTGCCAACAGTGATGCGCCAATCTGGATTCCATGTCATATTACTGACAAACTACCTGTGCCGCGATAACCTGCTTGAAGTAAAAGATCCCTTATTCGTCTAGCTTCTGCTTCAGCATCAAAATTAGGCGCAACTACTGTGACTGAAACTCCCGGTGGTGTCTGAGATCCAGTTCCATTTGTTCCCATTCCTGCCCCACTTGTTCCATCACCTGCTGAAGGAATTGTTGGTGTTGTAGATCCTACAAACGGAGCAAATCCTCCTAGAGCATCTTTTTGTGCTGCTGCAAGGGCATTAAAAGCCGAAGCGGCAGATCCAACAAAGTTCTTAAAGTAGGTATCTAAAGAATCAAGTTTTTCTTCTACTGATTTAAAGTTCCAATTAGCAAAGATATCTGGCAAAGCAGTAATACCGGCCAAAGTGTCAACAAGGGTCTTTGTGCCTTTTTGAGCTGTTTCTAATTCCTTAGTGTATTTCTCAATCAGACTGATGTTTTCATTTTCGATAGCCTGCATCAACTTCAGACGGATGCGTTCTTCTTCTGTAATCTTGCCCTTGAGGGCTGCTTCAATCTGAATCTTCTGTAAGTCGAAGATACCCTTTGCTTTGTTTATTGTAAGCAAATCTTTTTGATTTTTTGTAATGGCCTTTTGTGCTGCAAGTAATTTTGCAGCTTGTTGAGCTGCTAATTTTTCTGCCGCTTTGCGAGCCGCAAGGTCTGCCTTCTGAGTATCCTGTGAAGATACGCTAGTGGATATGTTTCCCATGCCTTTAAAGCCGCCAGCAGGGTTATTCATAAAGAAGAAGTTTTTAGGATCAAACAAAGACTTGGTAATGGCAATAGCCTTGCCAGTCTCGCGAGTAAAGGCTGCAATGGCGTTAGATACTTTGCCTATGCCTTCGATTACTGGATCAATGGTGCTAGAGCCTGAAGCAGTCTTGAGTGCATCGACAAAGCCTTTGCCAATAGTCTCTTTAGCATTGTTAGCCGCTACTTGTAACTTGGCTAGTTCACCTGCATAAGTACTTGCTGCAAGTGATGCCTGTCCTGCGAAGAGAACATTGAGGCGTTGCTGGATCTCTTCGAATGAGGATGAAGTAAGTTCTGCCTTGCTGAGTCCTACGCCCAATCGGCCTAGTGCTTGATTCTGTCCTAGGTAAGCCTTCTGCAATGATTGTGAAACCTGAGTAAGGCTCTTACCTGTACCAGCTGAGATGTCCAGAGCAAGGTTAAGTAATTCCTGAGACTTAGTAACTGACAAAGTGGCGCGAAGGAATCGATCCATTGCAGGACGAAGCTCATCATCTAACACGCCTGTTTGTTGCTCTAGGCGCGAGATGTATCCATTGACTGTTGCTGCATTGCTACCAAAGGCCAGACCAAGATTGTTAAGAGTTTGTCCTAACGCTCTGGCTGCTTTGTCATCTTCTGCGAAGGCTTTGACTGCTCGGCCAATGCCACGCACTCCAAAGGCAATACCTAAACTGCCTGCTAGTTTTTTAACACTGCGAGATAGTTTGTCTGTCGATGTCTCTGCCTGCTTAAATGCTTTTTTGCCTACAAACTCTGCGGCAATGTTAATGGCTACATTACTCATGCTGCTCTCCTAACATCTACCATTGCTGTTCTACGATTAAACTTTGTTGTTGTGTTTTCAATAGCCTTAAAGACTGAAGCATTGGCTCGGCCTTGGGTCTTAGCCCATGCTCTAAAGATTAAGCGACCCATCATGCGATGATCACCTCTGCGAGCAGGGCCATAGAGTTGACCAAGGTTAGAGATAAACTGATTGCCAGCATAAGGGTTGTTGGATCGAGATACACCCTTAGATGCACCGCCTGCCTTTGGCCCAACCCAATCTTGGCCTTGACCATTTTTACGGCCAGCAGTCTCATAAATAGCACCAATCATGCTTTTATTCTGGATGCGGATATTATTTACAAACCCAGCACGATTAGGCAATGATGGTGATGTCTTATAGATAATGCCTTTGCGAATCTCTGAGGCATTATATTTTGGAAACTTGCCGCGAGGATTAGCAACTTCGCCCCAACCACTCATCGGAGAAACCAAAGGAACATACGATCTAGCTTCACCGACTATGGGTTTGAGAATTGCACCCAACTCTTTTGTTAATTCTTTAGCAAGGTCTGGAGCATATTTATTCAAGGCTTTCTTAAGTGCGACCGCGCCTACTACTTCTGTTGGCATCGCTCACCTCTTTCGCTTCATCCTTGAGACCTTGAAGCAATGCATCTAGCATTGTCGGGTCTAAATCTAATAACTGCTGTGGCGCAATCCCCAATCTAATGCTCAGACGAGCAATGAGATAGGTGAATGGTAGATCGCGCTTTAAGCTAAAGGGTCTGAATCAAGCACCTCGACACTTTTTAGTGTCTCAATGAAATCCATACCAAAAGGCTTAACAGTTTCACCTGACCTGCGAGTGACTTCCCAAGCTAACCAATAGACATCCGACTGCTTTTCCTCATCGCGGAAAGCCTTATGAAATCCCTTTTTAGCGTACTGCTCGAATGCGTACTCCACTGCTGGAGTGATCTCGCCTTCTAATACGCTTCCATCTTGTCGAACTATCTTCAGTCTTGCCATGGTTTGCCCCTTTGTTAGTTGTTTAGAATGTGCCTGATGTTGCTACTGCAACTGTTGAGTTAGCAGTAAAGGTGATCGATTGTACCCCAATGTCACCTGTTGCACCGTTAATGTCTGTGGTGTTGTTCACCAACAAAGAAACGGTATAGAGAGGATTGGTTGCTGAGATTACTGTAGGTGAACCTTTAGTCTGCACAAATAGAGCTGTGACTGTTGTTCCCCATGCAGCTTGAAGTGTTGCTAGGACATTTGATGTTGCTGTGTCATTAAGGAAGTCGATTGTGACAGTAGATGATTCCAAGCCCTTAACGAACTTGTGTGCTGTGTCACCCATTGCAGTAACTTCTAGCTCATCGAATACGCGGTTGATTGTTACTGCTGTGACATGGTCTGAAAGATCAACAGAGTTAATCTTCACGCCCACATTGTTATTTAGAAATACAGCCATGAGATTATTCCTCTTCTTTCTTGGTTATTGGCTTTGGTGCTGGTGTGCTAACCTGCCCGATCTTCTTCAGGAAGGCTTCGTTCTCTTGTTCCCACTCGGACATGTTAACTCCAACTCGTAAGGATATTGACGGACATCTCGCAGCTGAGTAGGTCTCCCGAAGCAGCATTGAGAACGCTAGGTGCGCTGATTGCGCTTACATTATAGGTCAAAGATGATGCTGCGAGCTTTGCGAACACGCTACAAACAGTATCTTCTATGCCGTTAAGGTTGCCTTCATTGTCAAACAAAGGCACAGTCATAATAATCTTGAAGTTAGCCATCGGGCTAATTGTGATGTGCTGGTTATTGTTAGGAGTCAGATATGGATCATCTGGACTGACAATAACTGCATTGGCTAAAACAGTTGCTGGAGGGAATGCAAAGACTTGATACTTGCTATCGTCTTGAAGTGCCTCGGCTAGTGTCGTTCTAAGTAGTGTGATAGCAACAGTCATTATCCCACCATCGAGTTAGGACTTAGTGCATGTGCAATCAATCCTCGCACCTTAGCGAGCAGCTGAGCTGACATTCGATAAGGGCTTGGCTGGAAATCGACAAGATTACTGCCTGAAAGGGTAGCGGTAGATGCTTGCCAGATTTCAACAGATACCATCAAACTTGCTTGAATTACTGCTGCATCGGTAGTCCAGTCAACATTGGTTGCACCTGCTACCTGACCGAGTGGAACCACTGCATGCTTTACTGTTGCAGTTGGGCTGCCAGTTACAGCAAAAGTTATTGAATCTTCTCCAACACCTGTAAGTGTCTTTGTGCCGTTGAATGGTGAACCATTATGGGTGATCACTACTGACTGGCCTACATAGAACACATCTTGGATCTCTGTGTCAAAGTATAAAGTGCCCTCAGTTGTTGTGTTGCTTTGTAGCGAATTAAATTGATAGTTATTCCAGAGCATCGGCAGAAGAACTGCATCGGATGCATCACAAACAGATTGAAGGGTCGCGTCTGGATACAAAGTACCCACTCCAAGAGTGCTTCTCAAAGAAGCAACTGTTGTTATTGACATTTCAATCCTTTCTAAAGACCCTGAGGGGCAGAAGGGCACTGCCCCTCAGAGCGACTTAGTTACAGCTTACGGAGCTGTGTAGTTAAAGCGGCGAACACCCTTACCTGACTTAGCAAGATAGATTGCTAGGTATCCGTAAAGGTTGATTTCAATTTCGCCTGTTGTCAATACATTAACGCGAAGCTGTGTCTGTGGTGATTCCCAGCAATAAACAGACCCTGGAGCTACTAGGAATGCAGACTCGTCAATGATTCCTGAAGTTGTGATGTTGTGATCCACGATTAAATCAGTGCCAAGAATGTTGCCGCGAACAGATGTTGCTACTGCGTTACCTGCTGCGTTGTATGTTGCGCCTTGTGCTGAGTAAAGTGCGCGACCTGTTGTGTCTGCGTACCCTGTGATAGCAGCCCATTGATCTGTTGAAGCAACTAGCTTGTTAGCGAAGTCTCCACCAGTGTTCTTGTATGCTGCTGCACCTTCTACAGAGATGAATGACTGTAATCCTGCTGCTGTAGCTGCAACACCTGTTGCTTGTGCGCCAGATGCGGTAAATGCTGCAATTAGTGCTGCATCGGTTGCCTTTTCGTATGCCTTGCGAAGTTCAACCATCATTAATTCCATAAAAGCTGGTGATGAACGATCTACAAGCTCGAATGATACGCGCTGTAGTCCTGAGAACTTATTAACATCTACTGTGTCGTATGCAGATGTCATGCCTGTCTCAGATGGTGCAACGCCTTCGTTTGTGTCTGCAACTGTTGGTGCAGTGTTAGCTGTTGCATTATTTACATAAAGGCGAGGAACTGTAAAGCTCATGCCTGAATCAATTAGGGCTGCGCGTGTTGCTGCCTCAAATGCTGGACGGCCTGTGAAAGTGTCAGTGATGAAAGTGTTTAGGTGTGGTGCAAGTGTAAGACCAGTATTTGTTGATGTTGAATCATCTGCTGCGCGAACGATGCGGCGTGATTCGTCATCGCCCATTGCTGCCTTGATGTTGGCTTCTAGGTACTGCGCTGATGTGATTGGTGCTACGCGCTCACGCACGAATGTAGTTGCAGTAACAACAGGACGAGCAGCTTCAACTGCTGCTGCCTCTACTGGTGCTGCAACTGTCTCTGGAGTATTCTCCACAGCTGTCTCGCTTTCTGTTGGTTGGATTTCTTCTACTGCTTCTGGAGTTTCCTCAGCAGCGACATCGATAACTTGAGCAGACTTAAATGCTGGCTCTGTTACCAAACTTACTTCTAGCAATTTGGCAGCGGATACAAACATCACATTGCCCTTCTGCTTTGACTTGATTACTTCTACTCCGACACTGAGGCCACTTTGTAACCCTTCCTCAGCAAGAATTAAAGCTTCTGTACCACGATTAGATCGTGAAACCTTAAATGATGCATAAACGCCATCTTCTTGCTCGGTAAATTGTGTTGCCTTACCGAGAGGTTGGCGTGAGTCATGCTGGTTGAGTAACTTGACAGTCTTAGGGTCTTCTGGAAGTGCGATTGCGCCCTTTTCAAATACAACCTTACCTGCTGAAGTGTTACCGACTTCGCCTGTTCCTGCTGGCACAATCTTGCCTGAGATTAAGCGTTCCTCAACATTGGCAATAAGTCCAGAGGTAAAAGTGATTACCTGATTTTCCATTATTCGATTCCTTCACTTCCGTTAGGTGTTAAATCTTCCATCTCCATAGCCTGTTCAACTGTGATTAAGCCAAGAGATAGCATCTTCTCAATTACTAGCAAGCGTTCCATTGGCTCTGTTGCTAGGAATGAAGAATCTACATCGAACTTAACTGCATTACCTCTAGCAGTGATGTCATCCATTGAGAGACGATCTTCAATAGCGCACACATAAGGAGCTAGGGTTAAAGAATAAAATTGCTTGCGTTCGTCCAATACATTTGCATAAGTCATGCTGTTGTTAGCTTCTGCTGATACTAGGTAAGCAGGTACATTACACAAGCGAGCAATTTCAGTTGCTAAAAATTGTTGTGCTTCGTCATACATCATGTCTTTAGGTGAGAATGAAGAAGGAAGCCACTCGAGAGTGCTCGTCAAATATGCCGTTGACCTGTTATTTCTAGCGTTTTTCCAAGCCGCTAACAATCCTGAAACTTCTTTAGGATCTAAATCTGCACCATTATTTTTTAACACACCAGATGGCATTGGAGTAGATGCTGCAATAACTGCTGCTTTACGAAGATCAACAGCTGCACGGATAGTTTCACTTCCGCGTTCAAGAATGCCTTCATCAAATGCTTGGAATGTAACGATGCTGCCTAAACCTGACATTGGTACTGCAACGGCATCGATAAAGTATTGAGTAATCTCCATGCCATAAAGGTCAGTGTTAAATGTAACCTTCACATTAGGAATCCACTTGAAGCGAGATGGTCGCCCATCTTCTGCATACACTTCTGTAACTTGCCAGTAAGCAACGCCGTACATCATCAATGAATCAACAGTCCATGCCATCGTTACAGAACGAGGCTGATTAATTGCTGGTTGATCAACCCAGATTGGATTGCCTAATTCTTCACCTGTTGATTTACGATAAAGATTAAGAGGTAGCCCACCGATAACACCAGAGATAAGATTGCGGCATCTAGCTACACTTGGTACAGACATGGCCTCATTGCGTTGAACGCGAGGCAATACATAATTGAAAAGCGAGTTAAGATTCTCGCCCATAATAGTAGGGGCATATTGCGCGGTAAGCGATGTCTTATTAGGAGTGGTTGCTTCTGTCTTGCGGAATAGACCCATAGTCATAAAGTGTAGCATTTGTCAAGTAAATAGACAACACGCCACCAACTGTCTAGGTATAAATCTGAGGCTTAGGCTGAGGAATCATTAACTTGGAGACCACCATAGCCAGACCGATAGGGGCTGAAATGTCACCAGCTGACTTTCGCTTAATGATGCGCCATGCAGAATCGTTGACTTTAGCTGCACAGTTATTCATCTGTTGGATCAACTCTGCCTGACCATTATGTACCACGCGATGATTGACCAAGCCTTCTAGCAAGTCACCACAGGCTTTGTAGAACTGCTGACCGCTAACATCTTCGACCATAACCCCAGAGTTGCTGAGTCGGTCTGCAATCGTCTGTGTGGCGTATTTGTCAAAGCACACAAGCCTTGGTTTGTAAAGGTCAGCCCATGCTTTGATGGATGCCGCCATTTTCAACTCATCGATGGCTACCTGAGAGCTGTAAGTCTCTAAGATTCCAATGCCAATTCTGCCATCTGGAAGCAACTGGCCTGCTACCAGTGATCCATTGCGCCTTGAAGGACTAACATCGAATCCAAAGATTGTATATGCCCCAACCGACATCTCAAGTGTTGAATCGCTAGTCTCCTCAAGGACTCCATGAGGCCAAGGACTGCTGAGAGAATCAATCCACTGGCAAAGAGTCTCTGTGCGAGTATTTTCAATAGGTGAGGTTGCTATAGCTTCTTCAATAGCTTCTTCTGAGATTGTGTACCCCAGAGAAGGGTTAGACATAGCCCACGCATTACGATCATCAATCCTGCAGTATTGCGGAGCTGAATACTCATAGAATCCAAAGGATTTTGGAGGGTAGTCCATCGCTCTTTCTCGGATGTCGTTGAGCACTGTGCTAAATGCATCTCCAGCGTTCGATGTCAATAATGTGTGGGAACCCATGTGGGCTCTGGTCACTGGCATAGCTGCTCGGAAGCCTTCTTCGCTTACTTCACGCAATTCATCGATGAATAACAGGCCATTAACTGTTCTACCGCGAGAGCCATCTCTAGTTGCAGCTACTACATCCAGACGAGCACCAGATAACATCTCTATTGACTCAGTGCCGTTGGCATAGCGAATCTGTTTAACGAATCCCTTGAGATGGTCATTGTTTTCAAGGATATAGGTCACTTGACGGAAGGTATCCAAGGCCATTGATCTATTGGAGGACATAATCAACACATTGGTCTCCCATTTAAGCAGGTGAGCCAATATGAGCATTCTGGCTAAGTGAGTCTTGCCATTTTGACGGGCAATCAGCAGAAGGTTTGTTTTACGCACCCAGAATCCTGATTTATCCACAGTGAGCATATCTTTGAGCACAAACTCCTGCCAAGGCAGTAATGGGATGTCAATTATCTTGCACAGATCTAAAACATCTTGCAGCTTGTTTTCGCCCTTAATAAGTGGCGTGTGAAGCCTTGGTTTAGTTGCCCCTCGTAGGGCTTTGCTCTTTTTGGGCTTAGTTGTCATTGATTTGGATTAGGTCGGGTCTTAAAAGGACTGTCCAGCATCGTCTCGGAGCGTGTTGGAGAGGGGCTCCCTGAA
>Ga0209087_1001017_pt1 | contig 16859 bp, 16 predicted proteins | sample S_130805_EF_Meta_FD_187321 | JGI IMG/M metagenome (GOLD analysis project Ga0209087, IMG submission 187321) | Freshwater microbial communities from Lake Simoncouche, Canada to study carbon cycling - S_130805_EF_MetaG (SPAdes) (version 2) | ecosystem: Environmental > Aquatic > Freshwater > Lake ... | reverse complement strand
CCTGTTGGCAGCTGAAGGGCGACGCGGCGGCCAAGGGCCGGATCATCGATGTCGACCTGGTCAGCAGCGTATTCTCCCTGATGGAGGGGATGCTGCCGGAATACGGGTTGTTCGGCTGGGTCCGGCAGCCGCAGGGCGCGGCGATCAAGACCGCCGCACCCACCAATACCTATCCCTGCGCCGACGGCCGCTGGCTCTGCATCGCCGGCAATTCCGACCTGATCTTCAAGCGGCTGATGGCGGTGATCGGCAGGACCGAGGCCGCCGCCGAGGTGCGCTTCGCCAACAACGCCGCGCGCTGTGAGAACGTCGCCGCGCTTGACGCCATGATCGCGGACTGGACCCGCACCCTGCCGGCTGCCGCGGCCGAGGCCGCGCTCGAGGCCGCCGAGGTGCCCTGCTCACGGCTCTACGACATCGCCGATTGCGCCGCCGACCCGCATTTCCGAGCCCGCGGCACGGTGATGGAGGTGGAGGACCCGCTGATCGGCAAGGTCCTCCACCCGGCCGCGCCCTTCCGCTTCGACGGGGTCGCGCCGCAGGAGATGGTCCGCTGGACCGGCCCTGCGGCGGGCGCGCACAACGATCAGGTCTTCGGCAAGCGCTGAGCCGGCGGCTCAGCGTGCCGCCTCCGGCACCGGCGCCGGGCCGCGGGTCTTCCAGAGCGAGACCAGGATTCCGCCCGCGATCAGCGCCACCGTCACGCCGAGCGAGATCGCCGGGTCCAGCTTGCCGAAGAACTGGTTCCAGAAGATCTTCAGGCCGATGAAGACCAGCACCAGGGCGAGCGCATACTTCAGGTAGTGGAAGCGGTGCACCATCGCCGCCAGCGCGAAGTAGAGCGCGCGCAGCCCGAGGATCGCCATGATGTTCGCGGTATAGACCACGAAGGTGTCGGTGGTGATGGCGAAGATCGCCGGCACGCTGTCGACCGCGAAAACCAGGTCGGCGATGTTGATGACGACCAGCGCCAGGAACAGCGGCGTCACCCAGAGCAGCTTCCGGCCGGTCGCCGGGTCCGGCAGGCGGACCAGGAACTTCTCGCCGTGCAGGGTCTCGGTCACCCGCATGCGACTGCGCAGGAAGCGCACCACCGGGTTCTTCGACATGTCCGGGTCGCTCTCCGGCACCACCATCATCTTCACGCCGGTGAAGATCAGGAACAGGCCGAACAGCAGCAGCACCCAGGCATGGTCCTGCACGATCGCGGCACCCACGCCGATCATCAGGCCGCGCAGCACGATGACCGCGACGATGCCCCAGACCAGGGCGCGATATTGATATTTCCGCGGGATCGCGAAGAAGCCGAAGATCAGCGCGATGACGAAGACGTTGTCGATCGACAGCGCCTTCTCGATGAAGTAGCCGGTGAAAAAGGTGATGCCGGCATGGCTGCCATCCTCGGTCGGCAGGTGGCCGGCCTCATGCGCCCACCAGATGCCGGCGCCGAAGAGCATGGCGATGGCGATGTAGAAGGCCGAAAGCTTCAGGCTCTCGGCGATGCCCATCTCGCGCCCGTCGCCATCACCGCGGCGGCCGAGCAGGCCGAGGTCGAAGGCGAGCAGCAGCAGAACCAGGCCGAGGAAGCCGGCCCACATCCAGAGCGGCTTGCCCACCCAGTCAAGATACATGAATTCCATCGGACACTCCCCTGGCCTCGCGGATCTCGAGGCCGACGCGTTGCGGTCTCGATCCGACATCGCGGGGCGGGGGTGCCGCTGCCGCCAGAGGGGCCCGAATCTGGATTACTGATATGTAATCCGACCGCACCGGTTCAAGCCCGCCCTTGCGGCGCGCGGCGCAGGGGCTATCCCTTGCCGGTTGCCAGGGAGACGCCGCCCATGACCGAGACCGCCATCCTCTCCGAGGTCGCCCCGCGCGACGGGCTGCAATCCATCGCCGATTTCGTGCCCACCGAGATCAAGATCGCCCTCGTCCGCGCCAGCTACGAGGCGGGGCTTCGGCGGATGGAGGTCGGCAGCTTCGTCTCGCCCAAGGCGGTGCCGCAGATGGCCGATACGGCGGCGGTGCTGAAGGCGGCCAAGCAACTCGAAGGCCTCGAGTGCACCGTGCTGGTGCCGAACCGCAAGGGCTTCGAGCTGGCGCTGAATGCCGGCGCCGACCGGCTCGGCCTCTTCATGTCGGTGACCGAGAGCCACAACAAGGCGAACCTGAACAGGACCCGGGACGAGAGCTTCGCCGATCTCGCCGCCATCGTCCGCGAGGCGCCGAAGGGGACGAAGATCCGCTTCAACCTCTCCTGCGTATTCCACTGCCCCTTCGAAGGCGTGGTGCCGGATGCCGAGGCTCTGGACTGGATCGAGCGCGTCGTCGCCCTCGACCCGGAGATGGAGATCGCGCTGGCGGATACCACGGGCAATGCCGCGCCCGACCAGGTGCGGCGGATCTTCACCCATGCCCATGCCGCCTGGGGCAAGCGCTTCGCCTATCACGGCCACGACACCTACGGCATGGGCATCGCCAACGTGACCGCGGCCTGGGAGGCGGGCTGCCGGATCTTCGACGCCGCCTCGGGCGGCATCGGCGGCTGCCCCTTCGCGCCGGGGGCGACGGGCAATGTCGCGATGGAGGATGTGGTCTGGCTGTTCCGCCGAATGGGCGTCGAGACCGGGGTCGAGTGGCAGAAGCTGCTGCTTGCGGCGGACATGGCCGCGGCGGTGCCGGGGGCGACGCCGGGTGGGGCGATGCGGCGCGTGCCGTCGGCGCGGGCGGCGTAGCGGTCGGGCATCGCTGCCCCGGTCACCCCGGCTTCGGCGACGTCGCGCCGTGGCCGATCGCCTGCTCGATGCCCTCCGTGATCGCCACCCAGGGGTGCCGGTCCTCGCAGAAGATTGCAACGCGCGACGCTGTCCGCCGGGAAGTAGGCGTGCACCGAGAAGGCGCTGCCGGTCCGCCGCTGTCAGCCCTTGCAGTGGCACATGGTGACGGCGAGCGGCTCGGCCTCGGCGCGCACCCGGATGGCGCCGCACCGGCACTGGCCTTCACTCATGGTCATGGCTCACCCCGCCACCGGATGGAGGCTGGTGATGGCGTAGTTGGTGTCGCGGTTCAGTGGGTTCCGGATCAGCGTCTCGATATAGCCGATGTTCAGCAGCCGCCCCGAGCGCAGATAGTCGATCGCCGCCTCGTAGATCTCGTCATCCAGCATCGACATCTCGAGGAAGCTGTTGCCGCCATCGGCCGCCTGGATCGTGACCTCCCAGCTCTTCACCGCCACGCCCTTGCGCGTCACCTTGACCAGCCGCCCGACCCGCCGGCCGGTCGAGCGCAGCCCCGGCCGGCGCTTCACCTCGACCCCGGCGGGATCGGCGAGCGACGGATCGACCGCCTGCATCCGCACCAGGCGGTAATCGGTATCGCCCTTCCAGGCGTGCCAGCGATGCATGATCTGACGGTATTCCACCGCCACCGTCCGCCCCTCGAGCCCGCCGAACTCCTCCACCTGCGCGGTGGTCGAGGAGAAGGCCCAGGGGTTCTCCTGCTCCTGCCCGTCGGCGCCCATCCAGCTCGCCCGCGACGAGTTCAGGCCGAGCATCACCTCGCCCTCGCCGGTGTTGCGGAGGAACAGGCGCTTCAGGTTCGACTTCTCGGAGTACTTGAACAGCACGCCCATCCGCCAGCCATGCGAATAGGTCGCCGTCGCGTAGCTGTCATAGGCGAGGGCCCCGATCGCCGCCGCGCCGACCACGCCGCCTGCCCCCAGCAGCAGGTTCCGCCTCGTGAACAGCGCCATGGTCACCTCCTGAATGCGCGGCCTTTCCACATGCGACGACGGCCGCTGTCAACGCCGGCCGCGTCGCCTCACCGCTTATCGCGCAGCGCCCAGAAGGCGATCGTCCCGCAGCAATAGGCGGCGATCGAGAGCCAGAAGGCGACCCGGTAGGTCCCGGTCAGGTCGTGGATGAAGCCCGCACCCCAGGAGCCGAGCGCCGCGCCCAGCCCCGAGCCGATGGTGATGACGCCGAGGATGGTCCCGAGCCGCGGCCCGCCGAACAGATCGGCCGTCTTCGCCGTGATGGCGGGCCCCCGCGCGCCCCAGGTCAGCCCGAAGAAGATGCCGTGCAGCCAGAGCAGCAGGTGCTGGTCGGGCGAGGTGATCAGCAGCGCGAAGCCGACGCCGATGATCGAGATGCCATAGGCGAGGATCGCCGACCACTCGCGCCCGATGTAGTCGGACAGCGTCCCGGTGATGATCACGCCCGGCAGCGCGAGGAACGCCCCGGCGCCGAGCACCCCCGCGGCATAGAGCGGGTCGAAGCCGATATCGACCGCGAAGGCGATCTGGTGCAGCGAGACCAGGAAGCTGCCGATGCTCGTGAACATGTAGACCACGAAGAGCAGCCAGAAGGCCCGCGTGCGGATCGCCGCGCGCAGGGTCCAGGGCATCCCGCCGGCGGTCAGCGGCGCGGTCCCCGCCGGCGCCGGCGGCACGCGGAACAGCAGCAGGACGGGCACCATCACCGCCGCGACCAGCCCGGCCTGGGTCCAGTACGCGGCGCGCCAGCCGATGCCGTCCACCATCAGCTGGCTGGTCGGCGCCGAGATCGCGCGGCCGAAGGCGTTGGCCGATTGCAGCACCGAGACTGCCATGCCGCGGCGCCTGACGAAGAGCTTCGAGACGACGGGGACGAAGACGATCAGCCCGATGCAGTTGGCCCCGAGCGTCATCACCACGCCATAGAGCCCGACCACCTGCCAGAGCCGCTCGGCCATCGCGGAGCCCGCGAGGCCGAGCGTCAGCAGCACGCCGCCCAGCAGCACCATCCGCCGCGGCCCCAGCCGGTCGGTCAGCGAGCCCACGAAGGGCGAGGACAGGCCGCCCACGAGCTGCCCGGTGGAATAGGCGAGCGAGGCCTCGGCGCGGGTCCAGCCGAACTCGGCGATCAGCGCCAGCAGGAACACCGTGTAGGCGTGCATGACGCTGGCGCCCATGGTGAACAGCAGGAAGGCGCCGCCCAGCATGATCCAGGCCTGGCGGGAGACGGTGGGCTGGGCGCCAGGTTCGGCAGCGGGCATCGGCGCATGCTGGCCCGTTGCGATTGCGCTGGCAAACGCGATCGCCGCCCTGCGAAGGCGATTGACCGCCGGCTTGGCGGCGTACAACCTTGCGCGCCAGAGCGAGGAGCGACAGGCAATGGCCGATCTCGATCGTGACAGCGTCACCGCCGAAGTGCTGCGGCAGATGGCAACCACGCCGGATCCCAGGCTGCGCGAGATCATGGCAGCCGCGGTCCGCCACCTGCACGACTTCGCCCGCGAGGTGAACCTCACCCCCGACGAATGGCTGCACGGCATCGCCTTCCTGACGGCGGTCGGCCAGGCCTGCACGCCCTATCGGCAGGAGTTCATCCTGCTGGCCGACGTCCTGGGCCTGTCGCGCCTGGTCAACGTCATGCACGACAGCGAGGGACGCGAGGCGGCCGGCACCGAGACCAGCCTGCTCGGCCCGTTCTTCCGCGAGGCCGCGCCCGAGTTCAAGCTCGGCGACAACATCATCGTCCATTCGAAGGGCGGGCTCGAGCTCTGCCTGTTCGGGCAGATCTCGGACGCCGACGGCAAGCCGATCCCCGGTGCCGAAATCGATGTCTGGCAGACCAATGCCGACGGGCTCTACGACCTGCAGGCGGTCAATGCCGAGGTCATGGACATGCGCGGCCGCTTCAAGGCCGACGCGGATGGGCGCTTCCACTTCCGGACGGTGCGTCCGCTCGGCTACTCCATCCCGATGGACGGGCCGGTCGGCAGGCTGGTCAAGGACCAGAAGCGCCACGGCATGCGGCCGTCGCACATCCATATCCTGGTGCAGGCGCCGGGCTCCCGCGACCTGGTCACCGCGCTCTACTTCGGCGACGACCCGAACATCGACACGGATACGGTGTTCGGCGTGTCGCAGTCCCTCGTCGTGATGCCGAAGCCGGGCGTGCCGGGCAATCCGCGGCCCGACCTGCCGGGGGTGCAGTATGATTTCCGCCTATCGCGCCGCGGTGCCAACGACACCGGCGGGCGGGTGGGCGCGGATCCATCGAAGATGATGCCGGCGGCCGAGTAGGCCGGCGCCAGACCAGATCGCCGGAGGGCGGAAGCGCCCGGAGGCGTGAATCTGCTCTGCAAAGTTTTGGCTTGGGAGGACACAACAATGAGCCTGATCACCCGCCGCCAGCTCGGCCGGGTCGCGGTTGCCGCGGCCGTCGCCGGGGCAGGGCAGACGCCCGGCCTCTTCCCGGCCCATGCGCAAAGCGCCAACCCGATCCGCATCGGCTATGCCATGGCGATGTCGGGCGGCCTCGCCGGCAATGGCCGCGCGACCAACCTCGCCTACCAGATCTGGGCGGCGGAGGTGAATGCGCGAGGCGGGCTGCTTGGCCGGCCGGTGCAGCTGGTGGTCTATGACGACCAGACCAATGGCGGCACGGTGCCGGGCATCTATACGAAGCTGCTCGATGTGGACAAGGTCGACATCGTCACCAGCCCCTACGCGACCGCGATGATCGCGCCCGCGATGCCCGTCGTGATGCAGCGCCAGATGACCTTCCTGACCATCTTCGGCGCCGGCGTGAACGAGAGCTTCAAGTACGACCGCCACTTCAACATGAACGTGGTCGGCGACAACATGAAGGAGACCTACGCGAAGGGCTTCCTCGACGTGGTCGGCATGCTGCCGACGCCGGCGCGGAGCATCGCGATCGTCGCGGTCGACAACGAGTTCGCGCAGAAGGCGGCCGAGAGCGCGCGCTTCCACGCCAAGGCGAAAGGGCTGCGCATCGTCTATGACCGCAGCTACCCGCCGAGCACGGTCGACTTCACGCCGACGGTGCGCGCCATCCAGTCGGCCCGGCCGGACGTGGTCTTCGTCGCCTCCTACCCGCCGGACAGCAACGGCATCCTGCGCGCCGTCAGCGAGCTCCGTTTCCAGCCGCAGATCTTCGGCGGCGCCATGGTCGGCCCGCAGCTCGCCACCATGCAGGCGCAGATGGGTCCGATCCTGAACAACCTGGTGAACTGGGACACCTATTCGCCCGAGCCGACCATGCAGTTCCCGGGTGTGGCCGCCTTCCAGGCCAAGTATCGCGAGTTGGCGCACAAGGAGCAGGTCGACCTGCTCGGCAACTACATCCCGCCCTATGCCTACGCGCAGATGCAGGTGCTCGAGCAGGCGCTGAAGCGGGTCGGCAGGATCGACCAGGCCGCACTCGCGGCCGACCTGCACAAGTCGGAGTTCGACACCATCGTCGGCAAGGTCAAGTTCGGCCCGAACGGCGAATGGGCCGAGCCGCGCAACCTGTTCTGCCAGTTCCAGAACATCACCGACGGCGACCTCGAGAAGTACAAGCGGCCGGGCACCAAGGTGATCCTGGCGCCGGCCAACCTGAAGTCGGGCGATCTGCGGGCACCCTACGGCCCGCCGGCCTGATCGCCGGCATTCTGGGGAGGAGACAAGAATGAGCCTGGTCAGCCGGCGGCGCGGCGCGCCCGCCTGATGGAATTCGACCTCAACCTGCTGCTGAACGGCATCGTCAGCGGGCTGCTGCTCGGCGGCCTCTACGCCGCGGCAGCGGCCGGGCTCGCCGTCTCCTTCGGCATGCTCGACATCGTCAACATCGCCCATCCAGCGCTGATGGTGGCGGCCGCCTTCCTCGTCGTGGTGGTGGGCACCGCGCTCGGGCTCGACCCGCTGCTGACCGCGCTGCTGCTGGCGCCGGTCTTCTACCTGGTCGGGACCGGCATCTACACGGTCTATAACTACTTCTTCGAGCGCCGCGGCGACGAGGCGCTGCAGGGCCTCGCCTTCTTCTTCGGCGTGATGTTCATCATCGAGGTCGGCCTCGTCATGGCCTTCGGGCCGGAGCAGCGCTTCCTCGATCCGGACTGGGGCTTCGTGACCTGGCGGATCGGCGAGATCGACCTGCCGCTGCGGATGCTGGTGCCGGCACTGTTTGCGCTCGCCGCGATCGGGCTGCTCTACCTGTTCCTGCACAAGACCTTCACCGGGCTTGCGATCGCCGCCGTCGCGCAGGATGCCGAGGCGCTCCGGCTGATGGCGATCGACCCCGTCAAGATCAAGCGGCTGGCCTTCGGCATCTCGGTCGCACTCGCCTGCATCGCCGGCGGCGCGCTGATCGTGGTGCAGCCGGTCGAGCCATCGTCGGGGCAGATCTTCATCGGCCGGGTCTTCGCGATCTGCATCATGGGCGGCATGGCGAGCCTCTCGGGCGCGATCATGGCGGCCTTCCTGTTCGGCGTGGTCGAGAACGTGACGGCGACCTTCGCCGGCCCGTCCTGGGCGCCCGCCGTCGCCTTCGGCTGGCTGCTGCTGGTGCTGACCTTCCGGCCGCAGGGCCTGTTCGGGAGGGCGGCATGAGCGCGAGCGCATTGCCCGCCTTGCCGGCTTCCGACGCCACGCGCCACCTGCCCTTCTGGCTCGGCGCCTTCGGCGTCGCCGCGGCGGTGTTCCTGGCGCTCAAGCTGATCGGCAACGAGTACGGCTACTATGCCGGCTACTTCATCCTGCAATACGTCGTGCTGGCCTCGGCCTGGAACATCCTCGGCGGCTATGCGGGCTACGTGAATTTCGGCGCGGCCGGCTTCATGGCGGCCGGCGCCTATACCGCGATCGTGGTGCGCAAGGCCTTCGGGCTCGACCTGATCCCGGGCATCCTCTGCGCGGCGGCCTTCGCCGGGCTGCTGGGCTTGGGCACCGGGTATCTCACGCTACGCCTCAAGGGCGTCTATTTCTCGATCGCCACGCTCTGCCTCGCCGTCGTGCTGCAGACGCTGGTGGTGAACTGGGACTATGTCGGCGGCTCGCGCGGCGCCTACATCATCCGGCCGATGACGATGCCGGGCTTCTCGAGCTATGGCGAATACATCTTCACCGTCATGCTGGTGCTGGCCGTCATCGCGGTCGGCGTCGGGCGCACGGTCGAGCATTCGCGGCTCGGGCGCGGGCTGCAGGCGATCCGCGACAATGAGCGCGCTGCCGAAGCCGTCGGGGTGCCGACGCTGCGGCTGAAGCTGATCGCGACGACGCTCTGCGGCGCGCTGATGGGCGTCGCCGGCGCGCCGCTGCCCTATTACAGCGGGTATCTCAACCCGGAGGCGGCCTTCAGCCTCTCCTATGCGGTCAACGCCATCGCCATGCCGCTGATCGGCGGCGCCGGCACCTGGCTCGGCCCGGTGATCGGCGCGGTGCTGCTGGGTTCGCTGCAGCAGGCGGCGACGGTGACCATCTCCTCCGCGCTCAACCTCTGGATCGTCGGCTGGATCCTGGTGATCTTCGTCGCCATCGCGCCGCGCGGCATCCTCGGCTGGTTCGGCAAGCGATGAGCGTGCTGCTGAAGGCCGAGCAGGTCGGCAAGCGCTTCGGTGGCTTCGTCGCCTTGCAGGAGGTCGATCTGGAGCTCCGCGCCGGCGAGCGGCTCGGGCTCATCGGGCCGAACGGCTCGGGGAAATCCACCTTCGTCAACTGCATCAGCGGCGACTTCGCCCAGCATGACGGCAAGGTGACGCTGGCGGGGCAGCCGATCGACGGCCTCAAGCCGCATATGCGGGCGCGCCGCGGCCTTGCGCGTACCTTCCAGCTGCCGCAGCCCTTCAACAGCCTCTCGGTACTCGAGAACGTGCGCGTGCCCTTGCTGTTCGCGGGGGCGGCCGGCGAGTCGACGCGGCGCGCGATGGAATGCCTCGAGCAGGTCGAGCTCGCCGGAAAGTCACAAAAGCTCCCGCGCGAGCTGACCCAGGTGGAGCAGCGCCGGCTGGAACTCGCCCGAGCCATCTCGCTCCGCCCGCAACTGCTGATCGCCGACGAGGCGATGGCGGGCCTCTCGAACGCCGAGGTCGACCAGATCATCGCCCTGCTGCTCCGGCTGAACGAGGCCGGAACGGCGGTGATCATGATCGAGCACATCATGCGGGCGGTGACCGCCTTCGCCGAACGCCTGATCGTCTTCGTCGCCGGCCGCAAGATCGCCGACGGGCTGCCGCGCGAGGTGCTTGCGCTGCAGGAGGTGGAGGACGCCTATCTTGGCAAGCAGTAGCGGCCTCGAGATCAGCGGCATCGATGCCGGCTACGGCGCGGTGCGCGTGCTGGAAGGCGTCTCGCTCAGCGTGCCGCCGGGCCAGACCGTGGTGCTGCTCGGCACCAACGGCAACGGCAAGACCACGCTGATGCGCAGCATCATGGGCCAGGTGAAACCGAGCGCAGGCAGCATCCGCGCCAATCTCGACGGCACGGTGGTGGACCTCATCGGCAAGCAGCCGCAAGAGATGGTCGAGCTCGGCATCGTGCTGGTGCCCGAGGGCCGGCGGCTGTTCCCGCGCCTGACGGTCGAGCAGAACCTCCGGCTCGGCGCCTTCCGCGCGACGGCGCGGGCGAAGCTCGATGAGAACTTGGCGCTCTGCTACGACATGTTCCCGCGCCTCGCCGAACGCCGGACCCAGCTCGTCGGCAGCATGTCGGGCGGCGAGCAGCAGATGGTGGCGCTGGGCCGCGCGGTGATGACCGCGCCGCGGATTCTATTGGTGGACGAGCCCTCGGTCGGCCTCGCGCCGATCCTCGTCTCGCGCACCATGGAGATGATCGCGCTGATGAAGGAGCGGCTGAACCTGACCGTGCTGATGGCCGAGCAGAATTTCCACCAGGCGGTGAAGATCGCCGACCGCGGCTACGTCATCGTGCACGGCCATATCGAGTTCGAGGCGGAATCGGTCGCCGCGCTGCAGGACAACGCGCTGGTCCGGCAGGTCTATCTGGGGCTGTAGGGGAGGGCGCGAGGCCCTCCCCGTTTGTTCTAGCGGCGGGCCGGTGCGGCAGCGGGGGCCGGCGCCGCGGCGGCCGCGGCCGAGCCCGGCTGTACGGTCACATTCACCTTCATCGAGGCCTCGCCCGGGTTCAGCTTCACGACGAAGCTGTCGGTCCCGCGGAAGCCGGCATCCGGGTAGTAGTCCACGCGCGTGGCGCTGCCGACCTTGCGCACATGCACCCGGCCATGCTGCGGCCGCTGCATGAGCAGGCCGTTGTCGTAGGGCCCGCCGAAGCGCGAGACGCTGATGCCGCACCAGCCGCCATCATTGCCGACGGTCATCGCGACCTCGGTGGTCGAGCCGTTCGAGAGCGAGACGCGCGGCGGCACGGTGCAGACCCTCGCGCCGCCCTGCAGGTCTGCGTAGTAGGTTCGGTGGCCGCCGCCGAGGCCGCCCTCGGCGGCGCAGCCCGTGAGGGCGACCAGGGCGGCGAGGCCGGCACCACGAAGCAGGTTCATCGAGTGTCTCACTTGCGCTTGGCCTTGGCGGCGGTGCGGGCGGGCGCCGCGGGGCTGGAAGAGCCGCCGGCGGCGCAGGAGCTGACGCCGGAGGAGAGCAGGTCCTTGGTCGCGGCATAGGGGCCGAGATCCTGCGGACCCGACAGCGACATCACTTCCTCGAACAGCCCGGCATTGCGCGAGCAGTAGTCGCTGCCGAGCTGGCGCGCCTGGTTGGAGCGCGCATTGGCGAGCTCGGTGATGAAGAAGTCGTTGGCGCGCGGCCCGCCGCGGCGGGCGTAGTAGGAGCTGACGCCCTGGTTCGCCGAGACCAGCGTCGGCTGGTAGCGGCGGACGAAGGCGTTGTAGCGGTCCTCGTTGGCGCCCTTGCAGGTGGTGGCGACCACCATCAGCTCGGTCTTCAGCGCCTCGATCTCGAAGGCCCGCTGCTCGTTCTCGGTGGCGCAGCGGGCTGCCGCCAGGCCAGGCGTGAAGGCCAGCAGCGCGGCGGCCAGCAGCCCGGCGGCGCGCCCGGCGCGCTGGCTGGCTGGCCCCTTGTGCGGGGTATCGTTCGTCATCGTGCAACCCTTCCAGGCGGAGGCGTCGCGGCCTCGGGGAAACAGCGGGTCCGGCCGCGCGGCCGAATCACCCAACACCTTTCAGCACAACCCGGGCCGGACGGCGAGAGGCTGGTGCGCCGCGAATCGGCCGGAATCCGCCAAGAAATTCCGCCACGGGACGCCGGGCACAGCCGGCGCGCGAATCGCTGCGCCGCAGGGTAGGCTGCGTGCGGCATGCAAGCCCCGATCGCCCTTCGTCGCAGCCTGCTGATCGCCCCGCTGGTGCTGGCCGCCTGCGGCACGTCGCGCCGCGCCGCGGATGTCGCCGCGCCGTCCGGGGGCTGGTCCTGCGTGCCCTATGTCCGCGCCCGCACCGGCCTGCCGATCCGCGGCGACGCCTGGCAGTGGTGGGATGCCGCCGCCGGCCGCTATCGGCGCGACCAGCGGCCGCGGTCCGGGGCGGTGCTCGTGCTGATGCGGACCTCGCGCATGCCACAGGGCCATGTCGCCCTCGTCACGCGCCTGGTGTCGGAGCGCGAGATCCGGGTCGACCACGCCAATTGGGCCTCCGGTGCCGAGAAGGGGCGGGAGGCGCGTGACCAGCCGGTGAAGGATGTCTCCGCCGGCAACGACTGGTCGCTGGTGCAGGTCTGGTACCCGCCGGTGCGCGACTATGGCCGCAGCACCTGGCCGGCCTATGGGTTCATCCATGCCTAGGCCTTGACCAGCGGGCAGCCGCCCTCGCTCAGCGGCCGGAAGGCCTGTTCGGACGGCACCGTGCCGGCGAGCACATAGACATCGCCGGCATAGCGGCTCTCGCCCGGCTTCTTCACCTGCAGCAGGAAGCTCGGGTGGATCTTGCGGCCATCCTCGCGGATCACGCCGCGGCCGAAGCAGTCGTCATCGGTCGGCATGCGCTTCATCTGCGCGACGACCTCGCGGCCGCTCGCCTTGGCGCGCGCGACGCCGAGTTCCTTTACGGCCTTCAGGTAGTGCGTGATGCCCGCGTAGTTGCCGGCATGGACGTAGTTCGGGAAGACGCCGGCTGGAAGCTTGGTTTGAACGCGGCGGGTGAATCCGCGCGTGCGCTCGTCCTGGTCCCACCAGAAGGTCTCGGCGATGTACATGCCCTGCATGGTCTCGAGCCCGGCGGCGATCACGCCGGTGATCGAGCCGATGATGGCGGCGTATTTCATCCCCGAGCGGCCGAGCCCGAATTCCTGCGCCTGCTTCACGCAGTTGATCAGGTCGTCGCCCGCCATCGCGAGGCCAAGCACCTTGGCGCGGCTCGCCTGCGCCTGCAGCAGGAAGGCGGAGAAATCCGTCGTCTGCGGGAAGGGGTAGCGCGAGGCGCCCAGCATCTTCCCACCCGCCGCCTCGACGAAGCGCGTGGTGTCGCGCTCGATCGCATGGCCGAAGGCGTAGTCGGCGGTGATGAAGTACCAGGTATCGCCGCCCGCCTTGGTCAGCGCGGTGCCCGAGGTGTTCGACAGGCACCAGGTGTCGTAGCTCCAGTGGATGGTGTTCGGCGTGCAGGCGCGGCCGGTGAGGTCCGAGGTGCCGGCGGAGGCGTTGAGATGCACCTTGTCCTTCTCGACGCAGACCGGGTTGATGCCGAGCGCGATCGCGCTGTTGCCGACATCCGTCACGACATCGACGCCGCGCTGGTCGAGCCATTGTCGCACGGTGTTGATGCCGATATCGGGCTTGTTCTGGTGGTCGGCGGCGATGACCTCGACGCGGATGCCCGGGTTCTGCGCGCTGAACTCCTCGACCGCCTGGCGGACGCAAGCCACCGAAGTGGGTCCCGTGACGTCGCGATAGGGGCCGGCGAGGTCGGTCAGCACGCCGATGCGGATCACCTGGTCGGCCTGGGCGCTGGCGCGCCGCGTGGCGAGGGCGGCGGCGCTGGCGCCGAGCGCGGCGCGGCGGGTGAGGGGCATTCTGTTCTCCCTGTGCGGCGGCGCCTGCAGGGCCGCTCCGACGCGAAGGTTAGCGTGGATGGGCGCGGCTGTGGCGCGGAATGACGCCCGACGCGGCAGGGCTGCCACTCTGCTGGGCAAAACGGCAGCCTGCCTTGTCTGAGGCGCGTAAATCCGGCCACCACGCCGATTGCACGCGAAAACGGCAGTGGAATAGCCTTCGCACTGTCGCGCCGAAGGACCCTGCCATGAGCTTCACCGTCTCCCGCCGCGCCCTCCTCGCCGCCGCCGGGACTGCTGCGCTGCCTTGGGATCTCGCCCAGGCGCAGGTCGCCGGCACGCTGCGGGTCGGCATGACCGCCAATGCCGTGCCGCTCTCGAACGGCGTGCCCGACCAGGGCGCCGAGGGCCAGCGCTTCATGGGCATCACGCTCTACGACCCGCTCGTGGCCTGGGATCTCTCGCGCAGCGACCGGCCCGCGGTGCTGCGGCCCGGCCTCGCCACGGCGTGGAAGCCGGACCCCACGAACCCGAAGCGCTGGATCTTCACGCTGCGCCAGGGCGTCACCTTCCACGACGGCAAGCCCTTCACCGCCGAGGACGTGATCTTCTCCTTCGACCGCATCCTGAAGCAGGACCACCCGGCCTTCGATCCGCGCGCCGCGGCGCTCGGCCGCTCGCGCCTGGCCACCGTCGCGTCCTATCGCGCCGACGGGCCCTACACGCTGATCATCGACACCACGCGCACCGACAGCTGCCTGCCCTATCTGCTGTTCTGGATCGGCATCACCCACCAGGGCGCCTGGGAAGCCGCGGGCCGGAACTGGGACAACTACCTTTCCAAGGCGGTCGGCACCGGGCCCTGGAAGATGGAGAGCTTCTCAGTCCGCGAGCGCTGCGTGATGACGCGCAACGCGAATTACTGGGAAGCCGCGCGCGTGCCGAAGGCCGAGCGGCTGATCCTGCTGCCGCTGGCCGATGCCAATACCCGGGTCGCCGCCCTGCGTGCCGGCCAGGTCGACTTCATCGAGGCGCCGCCGCCGGACGCCATCCCGGCGCTGCGCAGCGCCGGCTACCAGATCGTCAGCAACGTCTATCCGCACAACTGGATGTGGTGGCTCTCCTACCAGGAGGGCTCGCCCTGGCGCGACCAGCGGATCCGCCGCGCCGCCAATCTCGGCGTCGACCGGGCGGGGATGAAGGCGCTGCTGGGCGGGATGATGGAGGAGGGCGCCGGCCTCGTCCCCGCCGCGCATCCCTGGTACGGCACGCCGGCCGTGAAGCCGCGCTTCGACCCCGAGGCCGCGCGCAAGCTGCTGGCCGAGGCCGGCTTCACGCCGCGCAATCCGCTGAAGACCAAGGTCGCGATCTCGCCGAGCGGTTCGGGCCAGATGCAGCCGCTACCGATGAACGAGTTCGTCCAGCAGAACCTCAAGGAGATCGGCATCGACGTCACCTTCGAGGTCGCCGACTGGAACACGCTCTTCACCATGATGCGCGAGGGCGTGGCCGCCCCCTCCGCGCGCGGCTGCACCGCGATCAATGCAAGCTGGGCGCCGATGGACCCCTACGCCGCCTTCATCCGCACGCTTCACAGCGAGTTCGCCGCCCCGGTCGCCTTCAACTGGGGCCGCCACAGCGACCCGGCGGCGGATGCGCTGATGAACCAGGTGCTCGAGGAGTTCGACGAGGAGAAGCAGGGCGACCTGCTGCGCAAGCTGCACGCGCATCTCGTCGACAAGGACGCGGCGATCTTCATCGCGCACGACCTCAATCCGCGCGCGCTCAGCCCGAAGGTGAAGGGCTTCGTCCAGGCGCAGAGCTGGATGCAGGACCTCACGCCGATTTCTGTCAGCTAATCAAACCAAGCCGGGAGACCAGATCATGACCATCCAGCTCGGCCGCCGCGGCCTGCTCGGCGGCCTCGCCGCCGCAACCCTTCCCTACGACCTTGCACTCGCCCAAGGGACGCCCACCACCACGCTGCGGATCGGCATGACCGCCGCCGCGGTGCCGCTCTCGAACGGCGTGCCCGACCAGGGTGCCGAGGGCCACCGCTTCATGGGCATCACCATCTACGACCAGCTGACCGGCTGGGACCTCAGCAGCTTCGACAAGCCGGTCACGCTCCGCCCGGGCCTCGCGACCGAGTGGAAGGTGGACCCGGCCGATCCGAAGCGCTGGATCGTGACGCTGCGCCAGGGCGTGAAGTTCCACGACGGCAAGCCGCTGACGGTCGAGGACGTGGTCTTCTCCTACAACCGCGCGCTCAAGAACGACGCGCCGGAATTCGACCCGCGCGCGGCGGCCTTCGCCCGCATCCGCATGCCGACGGTCGTCGCCTGGCGCGCCGGCGGGCCGAATACCTTCATCATCGAGACCAACCGGGTCGACAGCACGATCCCCTACACCATGACCTGGATCGGGATCACCCATCAGGGCGCCTGGGAGGCGGCGGGGCGGAACTGGGACAACTACATGCAGAAGCCGGTCGGCACCGGCCCCTGGAAGCTCGAGAGCTTCAATATCCGCGAGCGCGCCGTGCTCGCCCGCAACGCGGACTACTGGGACGCGACCCGCACGCCGAAGACGGGCCGCGTCGTGCTGATCCCGTTGCCGGAGGCGAACACCCGGGTCGCCGCCCTTCGCAGCGGCCAGGTCGACTTCATCGAGGCGCCGCCGGCCGATGCCTTCCCCTCGCTCAGGCAGGCGGGGATGCAACTCATCACCAACAAGTACCCGCACAACTGGACCTGGCACCTCTCGATGGTCGAGGGCTCGCCCTGGCGCGACATCCGCATCCGCAAGGCGGCGAACCTGGCGGTCGACCGCGCCGGGCTGGAGACCATGCTCGGCGGCACCATGCTGGCCGGCGCCGGGCTGCTGCCGCCCGGCCACCAGTGGTTCGGTACGCCGAAGGACCCTGTGCGCCACGACCCGGCCGCCGCCCGCAGGCTGCTGGCCGAGGCCGGCTTCGGCCCGCGCAACCCCCTCAAGACGCGGGTGGCGATCTCGACCTCGGGCTCGGGCCAGATGCAGCCGCTGCCGATGAACGAGGCGGTGCAGCAGAACATGAAGGAGGTCGGCATCGACGTCTCCTTCGAGGTGGTCGAATGGAA
>Ga0209087_1001013_pt1 | contig 16882 bp, 13 predicted proteins | sample S_130805_EF_Meta_FD_187321 | JGI IMG/M metagenome (GOLD analysis project Ga0209087, IMG submission 187321) | Freshwater microbial communities from Lake Simoncouche, Canada to study carbon cycling - S_130805_EF_MetaG (SPAdes) (version 2) | ecosystem: Environmental > Aquatic > Freshwater > Lake ... | reverse complement strand
CAAATACGGCAGCGGTCCCAATGGCGCAGAGCAGAAGGCGTACCTGTTCCCCGGCAGCAAGTACACCAACGTCCCTGGGGTCACTCCCAAGACGAAGATGGGGGCCGCGGCCGGCGAAATGGGCCCATCCCGTGATGGGCCAGGGCCAACCAAGCCAGCGCCGTACTACGGCAAGGTCTACGAGATCAACGGCCTCGACAACATCCCCGATCGGAAGGTGCTGCTGCGCCAGTACGAGAAGCTGCCGGTGCTCAGCGCTCCAGCGCTGAACCAGTTGATCGAGGCGGCGGCCCAGGGCAAGCCATGGCCCAAGGCGTTCGAGAAGGCCTGGCGGGATTCCGGTGCCCAGAACGGTGGCCAGTTCATCCTGAAGCAGATCGAGAAGTATCAGGACAACCAGGGCAACCCCATTTTCAACCTGCCGCCGGAGCTGCAGCAGAAGATGCTGAAGCGGGCCTCGGCCGATGCCGGCGCCGGGGATTACATCGTGAGCCAGCGGGCCACGGCGCAGCGGTTCCCCAACCTGGCGATACTGACCGGCGCTGCGCTGGATCTGGTGACCGGCGCCAGGCCCGCCTCGGCTGCGGTGTCGCAGGGCTTCGGTGGTGGCGGTGGTGGCGGTGGTCGCTTGGATCAGGGCCCTGCCATCGCAGCCTCGAACCCGGACACAGGCAGCGGCTACACCATCCCTGGCGCCCGTGACGCAAACGGCCGGCCCGCGGTGTTCAGCCGGTCTGCAGCCAATGCGTTTGCGGCGATGATGCGCGACTCCGGCGGAGTGGTGAAACCCAGCGACATCGCCAGCGCTCAGCGTTCTGCAAGCAAAAACGCAGCCGTGGGTGGCGTTCCTGGATCGCAACACCTGGGAGGCAACGCCATGGACATTCACGGCGCATCGCATGACTGGATCGTGAGGAACGGCGCCAAGTACGGCTGGTATCTGAATCGCTACGGCGGTGCCAAGGACCACGGCGGCCACTTTGAGTTCCGGGGTGGTGGATCAGACCCACCTGGCCAACGGAGGAACTGACCCATGCCCTACACCTACGAGAAGGACAAGAACGGCCGCTGGCGTGCCCGTGGCGATGCAGCTGGCAGCGTGCCGATGTCTGGTGGCGGATTTGGACCGGCCAAGCCGACCCCGAAGCGCAAGGAGCCGGAAGGCAAGCCGTGGTGGTGGCACATCACCCCACAGGGGCTGGGCAACGATCTGAAGTACGAGGCCAAGCGGGCGCAAGAGTTCAACAAGCCGCGGCCCACTGACCGGAAGCCGACCCTGCCGATCCAGCAGCTGATCTATGCGCTGCCTCCTGTCGCCCGCCAGGTGGTGGCCGGCGCCACGGTTCGAGCTGGATCCGATGCCGCCCTCGCCGCAGTGAACCTCGGCCAGCGGGCCTGGGGTAATTACAACCGGATCAAGAACCCACTGCTCAAGGCGGCGGTGGGCGCCACTGGCGTGGTGACGCTGCCGGCCCTGGGCCTGTTTGGGCCATCGCGGGATCCCGAGGCAACGCTGCCAGGCAAGGCGATCCTCGCGGCAGGCAGGGCCGCCACCAAGGCGCTGGGCGGCCGGTTGCCGGAGGAGATGTCGCCATCGAATCGGGATGTCTATGAGGCCATCCCAGCTGGCTTTGCCGCCAACGCTGCCCTGGCCCCGGTGGAGGCGCTGCAGGTTGGCCGAGCGATTAAGGGTGCCGGTGTTGCTGCCAAGGCAGCGCGGTGGGGGCTGAACACGGCGGCCAACGAGGGAGCGGCCAACCTCGTTACCGACAACACGATGGGTGGGCCCAGCAGCCTGCTGAAGGCGGTTGGTGTGCCGGTGCCGGATGCGCTGTCGGCTGACCCGGCGCGAGACGACCGGACCTCCGCTGCCATCCGAGAAACCCCGGCCTCCATCCTGTTTGCTTACGGGCTGGGCGGTGCAGCGGGACTGCTTGAGCGACTGCCGCATGTTGCCAGGGCGATTCGAGACAACCGCACGGCGCAGGATCTGAGCAGGGCCCGCCAGAAGACGGTGGCCAATGGGTTGCAGGAACCAGACCCGACCACTGGGGGTCACAACTTCACGCAGACCGCGACGACGCCGCCTCCCCCTCCACCGGCCCCCGTGGCTCCCGCACCGGCCAAGCCTGTTGGCTCCGTGCTGGAACAAGACGCAGCGATGCTGGGCATCACCCCGGAGGAGCTAGCTGCCAGGCGTGGTGTGCCGTACAACCCCACCAGCCAGCCAGACCTGTACGGACGGCCGCCGGGTGAAACCGCAACGCCGCCGCCGCCGGCACCACCGGCAGAGCCGCGGGCAATTCCCTCGATCGAGGGCGGCGACTTCACGACCTTTGGCAAGGCCAAGCCTGGTGATCTGCCCCAGGCCGACCCGGCGATCAACCCGTGGGCGGCAACCACCGCCCCCGAGGCCCCGGCAGCAGCTGCAGCCCCTGCCCCCATGGCAGCGCCGGAGCCCGCCGGACCGAAGGCCCCCGCTGCAGCCGACGACATGGCGGCGCCGGTCTACGACCCGGAGCTACCCGAAATCGACCACGTTGCCCTGGCCCTGGAGCGGCTGGATCCGGCCACGGTTGAGCAGATCGCCCAGACCCCTGGCCCGGTGCTGCCACGGATCGAGGAGGCCCTGGCCAACCGGCAGCCGGTGGCCCCGCGGCCGGATCTGGAGGTGAGCCGCATTGCGGCCCCCAGCAACAACCTGGCCGAGATGGAGGTCTTCAACAAGAAAACCAAGCAGACGGAAGTGCTTGTTTCGCACCTTGACCAGTGGACCGAGCTTGGCGACGACGCTCTCATTGGCGCGTTCCACCCTCAGATCAATCCTGATCTGTTCAGCTTCATCCACGCGATAACTGGGCGTTCATACGAGGAGCTGACCCGCAACGATGCGCTGGAAGCCCTGTCCTCCCTGCGGGACAAGGGAATGACGCTGATACCCGCTCGCATGAGCCAGGGCCAGGAGTTCATGGCCCCGAAGGACATGGCCACAGACCCCGGCACCTTCCAGTACAAGGGCAACACCGACAAGAACGGCGTGCAGCCAGGCGGAAGCCTTGATGGAGTGACCCGCTGGAGCACCCACATGGAACAGCAGGTGATGGTCTGGGACGACCCGAAGAAGGGCAAGACGTTTGTGGTCAATGGCCACAACAGCCGCCAGAAGGCCCTCGACCTAGGCGTCCCCAGCCTGCCGATCGAGCGGATTCTGGCCAAAACGCCGCAGCAAGCACGGATCATCGGCGCACTGAGGAACATTGGCAGCGGCGGCGGCAACATCTGGGATGCCGGCAGATTCTTCCGCGACACCGGCATTACCACGCCGGAGCAGATCAAACTGGCCGGGGTGCCCCTGGCGGCCACTTCTGGCCACGGAAAGGCAGGCCTCCAGCTGGCGGCGCTGCCCGACAACATCTTCCAGGCTGGCCTGACGGGTGAGCTGAAGGAGGCCAGGGCCCTGGAGCTGGGCGAGTCTGGGCTGAGCCCCGAGAAGATGCAGTCGGTCTGGAACGAGTACCAGGCGGACAAGTTCTTCCAGACCGAGGAAGGCTTCCGTGACCTGATTGACCTTGCCAGGGACACCCCGACCACCAAGGACCAGACCGGCCGGATCGTCCAGGACAGCCTGCCGGGACTGGAAACGGCAGCAGAACGTGACCTGACGAAGACGAAGCTGAAGCTGGCGCGGAAGGTGGCCGGCAACCTGAGGACCGACAAGAACGCGCTGCGTGGCGCCGCCCGCAATGCCCCGACCCTGGAGGGGAAGGGCAACAGCAAGATTGACGCCAACGCATCCATGCAGGCCGGCCTTGAAACCGCGCAGCTGGCCGATGTCTTCGATGCGCTGAAGTTCAAGGCCGACAACGACATCAGCCGGCTGCTGAACGAAGGCGCCGCCGAGATCGCCGCCGGAGCCAAGATGGAAATGGTGGCTCGCCGGATCCAGGGCGAGCTGGCCCAGGCTGCCGAAGGCGTGGTCATGCCAGCCAAAGCCCCAGAGCCGGTGGCCCCGGTGGCACCCGAGCCGCCGATGCCCAAGACGGCCAAGGACCATGAGGCCAACCAGATGCTGGTGCTCAACCAGGCCGCGGCGCAGGGTGAGGTGCGGCCATCAGCCACCCCGATCCCGGTCCCCCCTGCACCGCCGGTTTCTATCGCTGACCTGTTCGACAAGGCAAGCCGGGAGCTGGCCGGCACCGATGCCCGCGTCTACCGGCGGGTGGAGCAGCACCTGGAACGCACAGGCGCGGGGCTTGACGAGTTGCAGGGGATCGACGCGCAGGACGTGATGGGCGGCGACAGCCAGCTGAAGTTTGCCCAGCAGCAGCGACAGCAGGCCCTGGATGCAGGCGACACCAAGGCCGTGGAGGCATGGAACAAGGAGATCCGGAAGGTCAACCAGGGCCGACTGGGAGCAGCCATGGATGCCCAGGACGCCAGCCAGACCGGGCTGTTCGGGGTGACCGAATACGACAATTCGATGCCGCTGTTCGACCAGTCGAAGCTGGATGCCGAGGAGGCACGGCTGGCAGCCGAGTACCTGGAGCGCGACACCGCGATGCAGCAGGAGGTGGCCAGGGCCGAACGCGAGGCCATGGGCTACCACGACATGACCTTTGACCAGAAGAAGGCTGAGGCCGGCATCGCGGAAGGATGGGCACCGGCTGAGCTGCCCCCGCCAGCGCCAATGGGAGTGCGCGAGAAGTTTGCGGCCGATGTCGCCGCCAACGTGGATCTCTTGAAAAAGGCTGCCGCCAAGGCAATGGCTGAAGGCAATGAAACCTTGGCGGCCAAGTTTGAGGCGTTTGCCAATGCAGGGCGGCCAGGGACTCCTCGAACTGAGCTGCCCATACAGCGAGACATCAACGAGGCCAAGGCTTACTTGGAGTCAGCTGCGGTAAAGCCGCTGCCCCCGGCAACATCCAAGGCAGGCAAGGAACTGGCCAAGAAGTTCAAGCAGCTGGAGGAGATCCTGACCAACTCCAGGGACGTGAGGCTGCCAGCAGCGATCGACCGCCGGGACAAGCTCGCAGCTCAAGGGATGCCCACCCAGCAGATGGATGAACTGATCGACCAGCTCAACGGGCAGGTCACAAAGACCCAGGCGCAGCTGGCCAAGCTGCGGGCCGAGTACGGGATCGAGGCACCGGAGGGTGCTGCACCATCCAGGCCAAAGGCCCAGCAGCAGATGGCACGACGCAGCCTTGAAGAAATAGATGCCGAACTTGAAAGAAACCTTGCTCGGGCACAAGCTATCCGCGCTGAGCTTTACCCCAAAGACCGGATCCCAGAACTGATTAAGGCGTGGCGCAAAGTTGTTGGCGACGACGTGCGGATTCGAGTGCTTGACTCAGACAAGCAAGCTCCAAAGTCCGAACAATGGGGAGGAGACGGGGACGAGCTAGGCGACATTGCCGGAATGTATGAACACTGGAAGGACACCATCCACATTTACCAGCTACTGGCTCCTGCGAAGGATGGCGGGCGGCCAATCAGGTACACATTTAGCGAATTGCTCGGCAACGGCTTTCACGAATCTTTCCACAGGATTGTCAGGATGGCGATGTCAGGCAAGGACATTGCAATTATAAATACACCAATGGCAAGACTCAAAGCCGGAATGGCAATGGACGACTGGGGCGTTGAGCGCAGCAAGATTGCATATGATGAACTTGTTACCGAGGCCGCCGCTAGGGTGTTTGTGGCCCGACATAACAACTTGGATCCCGTTGCTGCAATCATTGATGAAATCTTCAAAGCCGCCGATCCAAGAAAAGTCATTCCGCAATGGGCCCGTGACGCGGCTACTCAGGTTGCTGGCGGTCTTAATAAGGTTTACAACTTTATCGAAAAGTCGGTCAACCTGTTCCAAGGCAGAGGATTTGAGTCAATCTCAACTGTCTTTGAGAAAGCGGCGAGCGGTCAGATGAGAGCCGCGGACCCAAGTCTCAGGCTGAAGTTTGATGGCGAGAACTTTTCTCCAGTTTCCGACGCTGGGTCATTGCGTAAATGGAAGACTGGCCTAATGGAAGACTTCGCCTGGGATGGCAGCCCTGTGGCCAAAATGGTCAAAGAATACGACATACACTTATCCGATCTTGGCCGTGGTCGATTTGACATTGACAAGATTGAGAGTAGTCCTTTTGACGAGCCGCCATCTGTCAAAGCGGCGCAGCAGCTTGCGGATCTGTCGTCAACCCTGCGCCAAGTAGACAACGGCAATCTCAAAGGCGTGTCCAAGAAGGCCCTGGATGCAGCGGAGAAGGGCGACCCCGAGCAGGCCTTGGCGGAGGCGACAGACTATGCCAAGCGGCGCCTGGCCGAGATCGACAACAAGATCGAGTCCATCAAACAACGCGCCATCAAGGAGGGCTGTTGACCATGGCTGACAACTGCGACGGCTTTTTTGGGGAGATGCAGCCCGAGCAGCAGAGCCGCAAGGCGCTGTATGACGTACTCCGGCGGGCCATGGGCGGCCAGGCCGCAGAAGCCGGCGAGGACATCCCTGCCGTGTTCCTGCGGGATCGCACCACCGGGGAGGAGGTGGAGGTCAACTTTGACCGCTGGTTCAAGGAGGCCAACATGGCGCACTCGGACGCCATGCAGGACTTCGCTGCCAGGGCCGTCGGCCAGCAACTGCGACCGGCTGGCGATCAGGGATGGTTCATCAATGCTGCCCAGCTGGTGGATCGCCTCGGCATCGACAGTGCCCAGAAGATGGTGGCCCTGCTGCAGACCTTCACCGGCAGCTGGGACAAGAACAACCCAGTCGATTTTGCCCGCGTCACTGCGGTCAACGACTACGACACCTTCGCGCAGCGGCTGGCCGATGGCTTTGCCTTTGCCGGTCATGCCCTGAACAAGGACAGCCTGGCCCAGGCGATCACCACCAACGTGGCGCCGTTCCTCTCGATCCTCGACAACCAGACCCGGCTGCAGGTGTTTGCCGACATGACGCGGGTGAACCTCAGCAGCAAGCTGGCCCTGATCCGCAAGCAGATCAACGACACCGGGTTGCCGCCAGCGGTTGAGGTCAAGCAGGAGTTTGTCGATGCCTACCGCAAGGCCGTGTTTGCCCACCGTTCAGCGGCCCTGTCTCGCCGGGTATCGGGTCAGCTGCTCCAGCAGCTGCAGCGCGATCCAGGCATGGACCTGACCGGCTTCATCGGCAGGGTCCAGGACGACATCTTCGAGCAGGCCACCCGGATCTTTGGCGACAAGGATCTGGTGACCGCCGACAGCCTGGCCGGCAAGGTGGCGGAAGCCTCCAGCCGCGGCGTCGATGGCCTGGATGACCTGGCCAGGATCGCTGACACCCTGGAGGAGGAGCTGGCGGACCCCATGGCGCCGCCGGCTGACGCGGACTTTGAGCACAACTGGCGCCGCAATGCCAAGGCCTACGTCAAGGACAGCCAGCTGTTCAGCGGCAACACGCAGCTGGTCAACAACTACCTGAGCGGCAAGCTGATTTTCGCGGCCGAGGGGGTCCGCAAGGCCGGGGAGAACGGCGTGCGGCTGCGGGCCATGGACCTGACGCAGCCGATCGGGACCAAGTGGACCCGGAAGCTGCTGAGCACCGACAAGACGCTGGAGGGCTACAGGGTGGCCGCAGAGGCGGGGATCATCGCCCATGACGTGGTGCGGCAGAGCTGGAAGGAGTCGCTGCGCTACCACTTCATGGAGGCCGACACCCCGTTCGCGGGCAACCCGGACACGCTGGGCACCAAGGGGACGCAGGACATCGCTGAGCAGTACGACGCAGCGCTGAAGGTGCTCTACGGAGAGAACATGGGCGACGACGGCAAAAGAGTTGGCCGCCCCATGTACGAGGAGGAAGGCGAAGGCGGGCTCACTGACGTGCGAATGACGAGCGCCAACGAGCCATCGCTGGGCAATTTCTTCGGATCCCTGGGGGATGAGAACCCAGTCGATTGGCCGCTGTTGCTGCGGGATAAGGCGTTCGTCGGCATGAAGCTGATGGCCAACCACCTGATCGAGAAGCAGACGGGTCAGCGGTTGCCGGTGACTTCCGCCCTGCAGATGATGGGCGCCGTGGATCACCGGGCTGGCCTGCGGGTCTTTATGACCACCAGGGCCAACGAGCTGATGCTGCAACGCATCCAGTCCAAGCCATCCGAGAGCTGGGCAGATCGACGGGCCTGGGTGCGGGGGAAGCTGGACGACGATCTCTACCAGGCCACGCCGACACCGCAGAACATCCGCGATGCGCGGACGCAGTTCGGCATGGAGGATGCCAGCGACGACGAGATCGCCAGCTACCTGGCCGCCGAGAAGGTGGGGATGCCAGTGCTGAACTCGCTGGAGCAAAAGGAAGCGTTCAGCTTCAGCGGCTACGCAAGGCTGCAGAACCAACCTGAGGGCTTTGCGGGCGTGGTGGACGATGGGGTGATGAAGCTGCGGAACTTCCGCTACGTCGATGCAGTGTTCCCGTACTGGCGGTCCCCCTTCAACCAGTACCTGTGGACCTTCAAGAACTCGATGCCACCGCTCAGGGAGATGGGCAAGATCGTGTTCAACCTGGCCAAGGGGCAGGAGCCAAGCACGGAGCAGCTGGCAAAGGTGGCCGGCGGCTGGACCACCTTCCTGGGCATGGCCGGCATGTTCACCGCCCTGGATTCTGCCGGCGTGGTGGAAGGGAATGGGCCCTTGGAGCCCGCAGCGCGGAAGCAATGGCTGGCCGAGGGGCACATTCCCAACAGCCTCTTTGGGATCCCGCTGCTGAGCCTCGGAGCGCTGCCGGTGCTCCAGACCATGTTCCTCTACAAGGACATCAAGGATTCCTTCTTCAATGGCGAGTACACCAAGTACGACCAGTACAACGGCTTCATGGGCATAGGCCAGGTGTTCGTTGGTCAGCTGATGCGCCAGACCAGCCTGGGCCAGTTCGCCCAGCTGGCGGAGCTGATGGTCGATCCCACGGAGAGGCGCTGGAAGCAGCTGGTCGGCTACCTGGCTAACGGCCAGCTCAACCCGGCGTCGGGCCCCATGCGCGACATGGAGCGGTTCGGCAGCCTCCGCGCCAACAACCTGTATCAGGCGCGGATCATGACCCAGCAGGACAAGGAGCTGCAGGACGAGGTAGATCCCAACGATCCGCTGGAGGCCATCCGCGACAACCTGCGGAGCTTTGCCTACTTCTCGGTTCCATCGGTGGCCGCGGCCATGGGGCAACCGATCAAGGAAACCGACTACCTGGGCTACAAGCTGCGGCTGCCCGAGGGCATGTTCCGCAATGAGTGGCAGGAGAAGATGGGCGTCGGCACGCCTGCGATCTGGCCACAGTGGGCCGGGACCAGCAGCGCCAGCCGTAGCCCGGTCCACGCAGTCCTCGATCGCATCGGGATGCTCAACCCGCCTAAGCCGCTGGTTGACGGTCGGATGGACGGGATCTTGATGGGCGAGGGCCTGGAGAAGGAATACAACGGGCATGTGAGCACCGTGAAGGGCGCGGCGATTGGTGACGACCCGGTGTTCGGCCAGCAGCTGACCTGGCGCCGCAATGCCAAGGAGGTGTCGATGGATGGCCGTGAGCGCAGCGTCGAATCCATCCCTTTCTCGGTGGACCTGAACAGCAATGGCCTGATGGACCGGCTGACCAAGGGCAAGACCCTGGAGCAGGCGCTGCGGGGCCTGTTTGCCAGCCAGACGTGGAAGAACCTGGAGGCCGATCCAGCGTTCACCACCGATCGCCGCGTCACTGACCGACCGTTGAAGGAGGTGATGGCGCTGCCTGGTCCCACGATGGTCAAGGTGCTGCATGAGTATTACGACCACCTGGCCCAGCATCAGGTGGAGATGAGCAACAGCGCTGCAGCAGCGGAATGGCGCCAGCTGCGCGATGCCAACGTGGCCAAGCAAAACGAGCGGTCCATCGAGCAGCTGACCACCAGGGCCCAGGGCCTGATGGGGCAGTAGCCAGGGCACCTAAGATGACTGCAGCCGTGCAGTTATCGCCGTGCCCTACAGCTACCAGACCTTTGCCGGAGGGTTCGCTGGACTGAATCTGGCGGTCAGCATCCCTTTCCTGTTGCGTGACCACATCAGCCTATACACCAACTACAACTCATACGACGGCACCTACGACAGGCTGCTAGTCGTTGGCACTGACTACGGCTGGATCAGCGACACGCAGATTCAGCTGCTGGCGTCCGCCTTCAACATCACGGTGAAACGGAAGACTCCAACCACGGAGCTTCTGGTCAGTTGGACCGATGGCTCCAACGTTGACATGGACGACCTGCTGACGGCAGACCGGCAGAACCTGTACGCGGTGCAAGAGCAGGAAGATTCCAGCGTCCAGCAGATTGCCAACTCTGGAGCAATCTTGGACCAACTGGACGACGTTCTTCCATACACTTTGGTCGGCACGGTTGCAACGATCCCGACTGCACCGACCAACGGGCAACGCATTGAGATCGGCAACAGCACCGGAATCCAGTCGTTTTCGCCGCTGACTGGAAGGCCTTCGACGTTTATTGGCGCAACCAACTTGACTGTGAGGCTGGTTTATTCCGCTGCCGGGACGACCTGGCAATGGGTGGATTACAGAGCTGTAGATCCCGATGGCCGATACGCTGGGATCAATTTTACTCAGTCAGGCACTGGGGCGATTGCCCGCACCATTAACTCAAAGTTGCGTGATGTTGTCATCAGCGTCAAGGACTTTGGGGCAGTTGGTGACGGTACGACAAACGACACTGCCGCCTTCACTGCTGCGGTCGCATCAACAACGGCAACCATCGTCGGTATCTACGTTCCACCTGGTAATTACAAGCTGCCTACCAGCCCTTCAATCGGCTCCAAGACGGTTACATGGTTCTTTGCTCAGGGGGCTTTTACCAACAACGGCAGCGGCGACATTGGCGCAGCTTTACCTGGAAGCGTCGTCTCCAACAGTGTTTATTGGCAACCATGGGCGGCGGGGGGCAGTCAGGTGCTGGGTGGCCCCTATGGCTACATGGGTTCCACTAGCCTCACGACTGCATACCCGGCTCATGGTCGATTAGGTTTTACTTCGCTAGGCAATCCTACGGCAAATGCAGACGGGGCAACCATAGGGTTTAGCTCTGGGATGATTAACCAGACCCCATCAGGAACTGCAAAAAGTTCAACATGGAACTTTTACGGCTCCACCGTTGCTGCATCAGCATCATCTAATGCAACCGCGCAATGTATTGAGCTGGATATTGCCGCAATGGCCGGAAGCACTGGCAAAACTTATGGACTTGTCATTGCGGCTGGGGGCGAGATAGCCGACCCTGCTACCTACTCCGCCACAAAATCATTTAAGAGCGTTGACACTGCCATTCAGATTAGCCCAAATGGCGACGTCCGATACGCAAACTTAAACTTTATCAACGGCCTACTTATTCAGGGGTCTGCCATTAGCCCAACCCTTAATAATGCAATCTACCTGGGGTTTGGCCATGCAATACGCTGGGCAAATACCAGCAGCGCCTTTGTTGGTCAGATTTCATGCTCTGCAACAACCAGTGCTCAAGCAGTCTGGCTCAACATGGACTCGGACGGAGCCGCGTTTTCAACATTAACAAACAATGGTCTTTTTAGAATTAAAAACAGTCCTAGCACTGGGTCAACAACAAATTTTTTAGAGGTATCACCCGGCATTAACACTGGCAACTCTCCTGAGTTTCGTGCTCAGGGAGGGGATGCTAATGTCGATATTACCCTTGCTCCAAAAGGTACTGGAGCCGTTCAGATCCTCACTGGGGGCTTTACGGGATCTGCTGGCAGCTTGAATGGCTACCTGCCACTTAGAGTAAATGGGACACTATTTAAGGTTCCCCTCTACAACTTATGAACAGTTACACCATCACCTTTGATCGCAGCGAACTTCAGACCGTGCTTAACGGCTTGGGCGAGCTTCCAGCACGGGCCTCGATTGCCCTGATCCACAAGATTCAGCATGAAGTGTTCCTGGCTGAGCAGGCCGGGAACACCCAACAAACCACCACCACCGAGGAATCCCATGGCCTTGACTCTTGATTACAGCTTCAACGGCGTCGTCATCCCTAACGCCTACATTTCCGTCTTCCGTTATCAGGGCAACAAGAGCTGGATGAAGACCGATTTCGGAGTGTACCTGCGGCAAGAACCGGGTGCCACTCAGATTCATTCGTTTGGTGAAACCGTGCCCATCGACCTGAAAGGCGGCAACCCCGTGGCCCAGGCATACGAATGGCTCAAAACCCAGCCAGGGTTTGAGTCTGCGGTGGATTGCTGAGAAGCGCACAAAGCCGTATGCCTAAGCCATGCGGTTTCAGTTAGGTAGCGGATGCCTGGCGCAGCCCATTAAGATGCCAGCAGCTCTCCATGGGTGCAGTGGGTGTCGCTGAATCCCTGGCCCTGGCGGGCCTTGGCCTGACAGTCCTCGGATTTGCCGGGACCACCGTGGCCTCCGGTGTCAAAGCCCTCTGGGCCATCTCCAAGGGACTGGGCACCTTCGAGGGCAAGATCCTGGAGATCCTGGCCCGCCACGAAACCACCCTCGACGACCACGAAGACCGGCTACGGGCCGGCAAGCTCTGATGGCCTGGTTCACTGCCGCCCTGGTCGCCTCCTACATCGGCATCTGCGAGTTCAGGGCACCGACTCCCTGGCAGACGTGCGACAGCCGCTGGAACTGGGCCCTGGGGGTGCTGGTGCCCAGTCCGTTGCCTGCCCTGACCAAGTTGGTCACGCAGCGCCGCCGGAAGCCCGCTGAGGCCGAGCAGCCAACGACTCCTGGGTGAGGGGTGGCTTGCTGCAGGTCAGCATCCAACCCCCTGTCCCACCCGGTATCCACCTCGGATTCCAGTTGCGACGGCTGTATTGGACCCCAGCACCGTTCCGATTGGTCGTGTACCCACCTGAGGCCAGCATTGCTTCCCCATTCGGGTCGTTGTGGATCCAGTGGGTGTCGTTGTAGCCCTTGATGACCGTCCAGTGGCCCCCTCCGAACGGGTTGGAGGATGACCCCTTGTGCAACCAGCCCACGGCAACGGGCCTGCCAGCGTCAATCTCGCGTTCGATGTCCTCCGGCCGCCCATCGGTGCGGAAATGGGCATCTAATTGGAGCAATCGCAACGCCCGAAGCTGTGCCTCAGCGTTGGTCGAGTCCCCATACATGGATCGGACCCGGTTATAGGCGTCGTCGTCCTTAATTCGCCCCCAATACATGGCCAACATGGCGCAGCTGGAGCTGAAACACTCCCTGTAGCCGGTGCCAGAGGCGTTATCCAGCTGGCTCTGCCACTTCACGGGCAGAGGATTGGGGAATGTTTCGGCCATGATGGGGTGATCTGCAGCCCTGCAACCATCATCATGGCCGACGATTCGCTCCGGGAGAAGCTAGACCGCTTGAACGAGGCGGTCACCGACCTTTGCCTGGGCAAGGTCACAGGCGAGCAGCTGGATGACGAAGGCAACCCGGTCCCGGTCAGCAATGACGACCTCCGGGTGGCCATGCAGCTGCTGAAACAGAACTCGATCTCGGCCGCGGCGATCCCCGACAACCCCATGGATCGCATGCAGAAGATGCTCCAGGGCATGCGAATCTCCCCCGGCCACCTGGAGGCCAGGCAGAAGGCGCTGCCGCACCTCCTACCGGCCCTCTCGGCTGATCCCGCCAGCAGCACGGCCGCCCATGAAGCGGTTGAGGGGTAGGCCCATGGCCAGGGCCTCGATGCCGCGGCCTGTCTCCTCGAAGATCGCGTCGATCGTGGCCTGCAGCAGCTCCTGGTCCCGCTGGGTCTTCACCTTTTGCTGGTCCTGGGCCGCCGATTCCTCAAACCAGGCACAGCCGATCGCCAGGGCATCCAGCCGGTCGATCCATGACAGGCAGCCACGGTCCGTGGTGACCCTGCTGAGCTGAAACATCAGGCTCCGCTGGTGCCCCGTCTCCTGATCTTTCTCGGCCTCCTCCCATTCGCTGCGGATCCTGGCCTCGTTCACCACCAGCCGGTGCTGCTGCACCAGGGGGGCCACCGTGTTGACGATCCGCACCTCCTTCTGCGCCGTGCTCCATGGCACCTCATCGGCATCGAGGATTGAGCAGTTCGGGTAGATCCGCTGCATGTGGGGCTGGAGCACCTTGTTGAACATGCCGCCCCCGTAGTTCGGCTCTGGGATCACGGTCTGCACGTTCCACTGCTTCGCCTTGTGGCACAGGGCCTCCAGCGTTGCGTCCTCAAAGCCGGCCTGCGTGCCGCCCCAATCGAGGAGGAACATATTGCCGTTCAACTCCGCCAGTACGCACCAGCCCATCTCGTCACGGCCACGGGCTGATGGGTCGATCGCCATGGCGACACGCCACACCTCCGTGCGCGGCAGCCAGTTCCCCAGGGCCACCGGCCGGTGGTAGTAGCGGTCGCTGCCCAGGCCGACGCATTGCAGGCCCTGGATCCGCTGCTCTTGGCTGGAACTCCACGACACCAGTTCCGGCAGGGCCTTGCCGTCGAGCCCCATCACGATCAGATCGCCCAGGCGGCAGGGGAACTTCTCCGCTGTACTCAGCCGGCAGTTGAGCATGTACTGCAGCTGCACCCAGGCCTTGGTGCCCCGCAGCTCCTTCTCCTCCAGCACCTCCTGCGGGAAGCGCTCTGGATCGGTCGGCATGCCGATCAACCATGGGTTCTCCTGCACCTCCGCCACCAGCTGCGGGCACAGGTGGCCCTCGTAGCAATCCCAGGCGTTCTCGTCGGTCGGATCGGGGTAGCGGGCCGGGAAGTACCGGATCTTGTAGTTCCGATTCCTGGACAGCTCCAGGTACAAGCTCGTCTCGATGTGCGGTGTGCCCAGCACCCGGATGGCCCGTTTCATCTGCCCCGGTGCCGGCACCTTCAGGATGGCCACCAGTTCGTTGAACGCCGATGCCAGCCGTTGCTGCTTGAGCGGGGTGATGCTGTTGTTCTCGTTCTCCACGTCATCCGGGAGGATGAAGGTGGCGCGGCTGCCGGTCAGGCCAGGGCTAAGGATGCCCGACACCCGGCAGCTGGGCGCCTGGTCGATCGAGGCGGGCCCCACGTCCCAGGCGATCACCGATTGCCGCTGATCCCGCCGTGGCCGCAATGGCTCAAACAGATCCAAGCTCTGGATGGTTTTCTGCATCCAGTCGCTCACCTCCTGCGGCTTCTTGGCCGTGGCACCAGTCAGCAGCACCTTCTCGTTCACCGGATCCAGGCACAGCCGGTGCAGCGCCCTGTTGCCGGCGATGTACGACTTCGAGGCTTCCCGGAACGCGGCGGTGATCGTGAAGCCACCCTCGTCCTCGTTCATCCAGTCGGCCATCAGCAGCTGCATCCGGGTCGGCTCATCCTCTGGGCCGATCAATCCCGTCTCCCGCATGACGTACAGCAGGAAGTACGGGAACGGCTCCAGCTCCGGCGGCAGGATGCTGTTGGGGTATTTCATGGCGAAGGCCCCCCTGCTGCAGCAGAGAGGCCCCCGAGGCTCACCCGACAAGGTTCACCCGTTGACACGGTATCAGGCCTCAGCCGGTTCGTAAGCCTCGTTCACGTCCGGGGTCGCCGGATCGTCACCGATGAACTGGCCAGCATCGTCACCAGGGGCGGGTCTACGGGCCCTGCGGGGCTTCTTGGCTACGCCAGCCTCCACTTCCACGTCCAGAGGCGCAGAGGCGTGTTCCTGGGGCTCCTGGGGGCCATCCTCAAAAATTGCTGCATCGGCCGCGGCAGCAGCAGGCGCCTGGCCCTTTCGTGCCACCGCAGCGTCGTACTCCTCCCGTTCCACCAACGTGGAGGACAGACCCAGTTCGACCACCTCGCTGGGAGCGACCATCAGGAGATCAGCCATTGCAGCCATGCAGGACAAGTCGCCCAAGGCTACCTACTCCCTGGCAGCTTGGAATAGCTGCCCCTAAGGGCATCCAGGGCGGAAGGCAGCTGCCCAGCGCGGGCTAGCTCAAGCTCTTGCCGCAACGCTTCAACCCAGGACTCAGCATCCTCAATGGCCGCGGCTGATGCCCGCTGGCCCTTGAGCCTGGCCAGCTTGCTGCGCCTCCCTTGCAGCATCTTCTCCAGCTCAACGACAGGGTCCCGCTTCATGCTTCCCCGAACTCCTTGCAGGCCAGGCCGAACAGGCTGCCCCCTGAGTTGGTCAGCACCATCCACGGGTTCAACCGGTAGTAGCGCTCTCCGGTGTTCCTGTCCCTGATCTGCCGCAGCAGATGGTGCTTCTTCAATCGGGCAAGGCTGGCCCTGATCTCCGAATCGTTGACCTGAAGGTCGTTCGCAATTCCAGCTGCAGTCACCTGGATCCGACCGCTGTACGAGCTGGTGTGGCTCAGCAGGACCCAGATCACGGCAACGTCCCGCAGCTGGAGGTCCCTCTTGCCGACCAGCTCCGTGACTCGTTCTGTCTCCTTCAACTCCAACATGGCAAATCGAGGCGTGTTGGCTTTTCCGGTAGCGTTCATCTGTTGGGTTCATAGGGGTAGGTCCTGTTGAGCCCAATAGCCCTGTCGAGCCCACTGACCTGTACCAGAGGCCAGTGGTGGAGGGGCTTTTGGGGTACCCTTACTATGCAGGGGTGCAAAACAGATTGTCAATACCTCCTCTCGCTCGCTGGCGCCGATCGAAGTTGTGTTGAATCTCTTCTAAGGACAGGGTTCCCCTGGCCCCGGCAGCTCCTAAGCCTCGGCAGCCAACAGCCGGCAGTCCTCTGCTTCGTTTGACGCCAGCCTTGACCCCCTACGCCATACCGTCGGCAGGGCCGAGGCGGGAGCGACACGAAGGGTGAAGCGGGCAACGATCCCCCCGCCTCAACCCAACCGCCAGTCTGGCTACGGGCATCAAGGCCAAGCCCGCTGCGCGGGTGGCTGACAGGGCCTCAGCAAAAGCTC
>Ga0209087_1001011_pt1 | contig 16899 bp, 24 predicted proteins | sample S_130805_EF_Meta_FD_187321 | JGI IMG/M metagenome (GOLD analysis project Ga0209087, IMG submission 187321) | Freshwater microbial communities from Lake Simoncouche, Canada to study carbon cycling - S_130805_EF_MetaG (SPAdes) (version 2) | ecosystem: Environmental > Aquatic > Freshwater > Lake ... | reverse complement strand
AGTTGTCAGGGTTACCACCGCTGGCTCATCAAGCGCAATAACAGTTAACGTTAATGGGGCAACCACTGTTAAATATGGCGGTTTTACTTACCCATCCTCTGGAGTACCTACCGCAGGTATTGGAAGCTTAACTGGTGGAACTTTTCCTATCAGCAACGTAGCATCTCCCGCATCTGGAGATACTATTACTGCAGAAATTTATAACGTAAATGGCACAGGGGCTAAATCTGCCACTTGGGTAAACGGTGTTGGATTTGGCTCAGGAATTGCAACAGCTGGTGGAACTATTACATCTGCAGTTACTACCCTTACTTTACAGGCAACAACTACTTATCCTACAGCAGCTACTTATTCAATTTATGGTGTCAAGTAATAGGTAAATAAATGACAGTTTATGGTTCTAAAGTATACGGGTCTTTTAGGTATGGAATTGCTTCCACTACCGATATAAGCGTATACCCATTTACTGCGCAGTCTTTGGACTATGGAACTATTAAACTATCCTGGAAATACCCTTTATCTACCGCAAACTTTACTACGTTTTCTATCGTAAGAAACCCTATGGGATTCCCGGTTACTCCAGACGGCGGAGACTTAGTCTATAAAACCGATAAGACTGCCCTAACCACTGCTGGTCCTGGTAGCACTAGTCTTCTAGGGCTTGAGGGTGTCCTAGCGGATACCGGCGCTTTTTACGACCCTATTACCGGCTCTGCTACTGCTACCTACACTGGTACTACTGTTTACGATACAAATGGCAGTACCACCATCTCATTAGTTGCGGCTAACCCAAATATAAAAGTTGGTCAAGCCGTTACGTATACTCCTTCGGGGTACCTAACCGGTCCTAACTCTGGAAATGGGATTGTTGGCGGCACTACAGTAGCAACCGTTAATGGTACCAATATAACCCTAAGTGATGCTGCGTCCATTCCTGGCGGAACTTCATTAATCTTTACTCCTACATTACTAACTCCGGGTAAAATTTACTACTATTCTGCATTTGTTTTGTCTAATAACTACTGGATACGTGTCGGAACTGCTTTAGGCACTTCTATTAAAAACTACAGTACAGCTGAGTTTATGTATAACTCACTCCCATATGTTTATACTTCAGCGTACTCATCAGACACTCCAAATAGAAATAATGACTTATATAACTTTTTAAGAGTTATTGGTATTCAGTATGACCTCATAAAAACAAACGTTGATAATGCCAAAAACAGATATAACATAAATGAAGTTAACGGTAAATTACTGCCGGCTTTCATGGACCAAATGGGATTTAACTATGAGAGCGGATTGGGTATTCAGCAAGGAAAACGACTTTTAAGTAACGTTGATTATATATATTTGAACAAGGGGACTACTCAGGGAATAAAGCAGTTTGTAAAATCATTTACAGGATACCCTGCTGACATTGCCCCATTTAAAAATTTATTTCTAACCCTTGACTGTGCCTCTTTCGAGGCTTCAACAGGTTTTTGGAATACTAGCGGAAACGCTTTATCTCTTGTAGAAACTACTGCTGCAGAAGAAGGTGGTTTTCCTGTCCCGTACTCAGAAAGTGGCTCTCCTACTGGATATCCCAACAGTCAGCTTGGGTATGCAAAAGTTGAGGTAACATCTGTAGCCGCAGGGTCTGTGTGGGAGTTATCTTACGGTAGTTCATTAGATAGCGCTGTTATTAACGGATTTGGCTCAAACAATTCCCCGTCCGGCTATTCTTATATCACTATTAATACCGATACTGATCATAGCTTTGCTGTAGGAGACACCGTAGTTTTACAAGGAATGAGCCCTAATTATATAAACGGTATTTGGGAAATTCTTTCTGTTCCAGATAGCAAGGCTTTTACTTTCTACAACCCTACGGCCACTACTAGTTTGTCTATTTATGGAGGGCTGGCATCGGCAAAGCTTTATAGCCCTAAATTATGTGGTATTCCAATTTCGGCTAGCACAAATTATAGATTATCTTTATACATATACGCGCCTTCAGCAAGGTATATTGATGCCGGTATTAAATGGTATGACCAACGTGGCACCTATATCTCGACCTCTACAGGCAGCGATGCAGTCTATAGCGGAGATGAAAATACCTGGTATCGTTTATACTATACCGTAACTTCTCCAACATATGCTGCTTATGGAGTTCCGTTTGTAAAATTTTTGCAGGCTACCGGTGCTGGAGTGCCTGCTCTTATGACTGTAGGTGAAAAATATTATATTGACGGATTGCAACTTGAAGTTACTCCGTATTCTACAAAGTACTATGATCCTAGACGTGTGGATGTATATTTAAAAGCCCCTAGAATTAATGAAGTTATTAACCCTGGATTTGAACTAGCTACTACTAACTGGGCTACTACCGGTACTAGTGCTTTTACCACAGACAGCACAGCCGGAAATATATACCCTACTAGCGCTGTGGGTCTAGGCACAGCAATTAGTACTACTTCGGCTAGACTTACTGCCAATGCTTCATCTACAACCTTAACCCCAAGCAGTGCTATTCCAGTAACAGGTGGTATTCCGTACGCTATTAGCGCCTATATAAAGGCCGCTGGAACTAACACCGCTACTATAACTGTGGTTTGGAAAAACTCTGGCGGAACTACTTTACAGACTGATACCAGTTCGGCAGTTACTTTAGCAACTACATTTACTAGAGTGTCTCTTGCCCCTACAAGCACTAGTGCCACACAGATGTATGCCCCAGCCACTGCAGCTACTGCGACAATTACTTTTACTATTACTGGAGCAAACGGAAATATTTATTACGTAGACTCCATATTGTTTGAAACTAGCTCATCTGTAAACGCATACTTTGATGGAAGCACTGGATATAACGTCACTGAAGACCTTATTTGGGAGCAAAACGCAGCAGGAACTAAAGGTACCGCAAGTACCGGTAGAAGTCTTTACTACCCTAATAGATTGGTTACTGAAAGCCGCCTAAAGGCAGTTTTGGCAGAGTATCTTCCTATAGGAACTAACTATTCTGCAATTATTGGTACAACCATTACTTGACGTTTCCTAATTCTTCTGTATACTAATACTTCCGTTCATAGGAGGTAAGTATGAGACGAGTAACCATCGCGGTTATGGGTAATGGTAAAACAACCCGGGCTAACGTAGAGGCCCTTATTAGTGATGTTGTAGATTCAGTTGATGAAGCAATCATTGCTATTGTGTACGACGAAAAGAAATCTGATGGGGTCGAATGGGCCTATCAATACGCAATCGATAAAGAACTTCCAATTCTTGACTATTCCAGGAATAATTATGAAGAATTATTGGTTGAGAATACTAGAGAAGAACTTAGATTCTTTGCTCTATGGGATGATGACGATTCAGAATGTCAGACTGCTGCTTCGATAGCTCAGCAGAATAACGTCCCAGTATATGACCTTACAAATGGTCTTATGTTAATCCCCTTGAGTCAAAATGTAATAGCTAGCCCTCCCCGCGTAGTAATGCCGGTAGTAGAGACTCAAGTGGATAAAGAACCTGAACCTGTCGAAGAAGTAATCGAGTCTATTGATTCAGCTTTGTCTGACGATGTAGATTACGATGACGACGAGGTATATGATAGCGAGTACGACCTAGAGGAAAATCTGGTCGTGTTAGTATCTGAGCTGGGTAAGATTTTTGCTCGCTCATTTGCTAAAGAATTCAAGCGCATCATCAAGGAATAACATGTCCGTAAACATCAGTAGGCAGGCACAGGACTGCCTCGCTTTCCTGTACCTAAATCCTACAATTACAATAAATCACCGTACCCTGATGGAATACAAAAGCCTAAGTAGACGTAAGAGCTTGGCTGTTCTACAGGAACTACGAGACGCAAATTGCATCAAAATGACCCGCTTAGTCGGTGGTGGAACTAAGACTAAAGTGGTAATGTCAGACATGACCAAAACGGTATTGTCTGGATACAGCCATATAGCAGTACAGCTAGTAAGCAGTATTTCTAATAGCAGTACAGCTAGTACTACTAATATAGCTACAAATAAATTCCTCGACGAGGTCGAGGGGAAGGAAAAACAAGTGGGTTATGAGTTCTTTGAAAAGACTTCGTCTCCAGATGATGAGACTCTTGCGGAGCGTGCAAAGCACCTGGCACAAAAGAAAACCGAGTATGCCGAAATTCGTGAGGCTAAGGCACAGCGCCGTAAGGACTTACATCGCTCTAAGATTTCTCCAACGGACTGGACATGCAAAGACGTCGCCTACGAGTTCGGCGACCGTATGGCCGACCTATGGTCAATCAAACCATTCAGTATCACTCAGTCCCGGTTTGTACAGGCACTCTCGGTATTCCGGAAACAGAATGATACGAACGGTGAAGTGGAGCTCAAGCTTATCGAGCTATTCTTCAGCACCCTTAAGCACGACAAGTACACAGACGGTAATCACCTTTGGCGAGCATTCCTCTACAAAGCCCCCAGCTTGCTAACCCAGGCTCGTGAGAGTATCATCACGGTAGAGCAGATGGAAACGAACATTATTCGTGGCCAAGAACTAACCAACCGTAAGCTTGCTCTGCTAGACGAGGATGAAAATGTATAAGCCAAACGATTTGCCGGCCCGTAGACGGACTTGGGTGAAGATTGCAAGTATTCCCCCAGCCAAGCTCGGCTGGACCCTTGAGGACTGTTCTGACGTCTCTGCGGACGTAATGACAGCCGTCACTAAGTGGGTTTCTGCAGTTAATTCCAATAAGGTTATCAGAGCCGAGGGAAAGCAAACTTGTGGGCTTGGGCTGATGCTCTACGGTCTACCAGGTCGTGGTAAGACCACTATGGCTAATACTTTGATTCAAGAAGTGCTGCGTAAAGCCGTTCCAGAGATTCTAGGTATGGAACCGGGCAAGACAGTCTCTAGACCTGCCTATTTCATAACCTACAACGCGTTGCTTGACCTCAAGGGTGCGATCATGGAAGACCACGACAATGACGACGAGTTGCTTTACAACGGCATTCTTGGCGAGGCGTATGATGATGCTTACAATGTCAGGGTCTTAGTTCTAGATGACGTGGGTAAGGAACATGCCAGCGCGTCTGGTTGGCAGAAGAATATGCTTCACCACGTTCTTCGCACAAGGTTTAATAACGGTCTACCTACAATAGTCACTACTAACATCAAGATGGATGACTGGGAGGCTCACTATGGGTCTGCTACTCAGTCGTTTGTCCATGAGGCGTTTATCTACGTAAACATGGATTCATCTTCTGACTTAAGGAAGTAGTATGCCAGAGAATAGAAGACTGCTTCAAATATTCCTTAGCCATCGCTCAGATAGTCCAGGCCCAGGTATTTTCGAAGTAAGCACCACTCCAGATAAACATCTAACTTGTAACTGCCCAGGGTTTGCGGTTAAAGATAGCTGCAAGCACACGGCTCTAGTAGAACGCAGGATTGAAGAAAGTAATGGGATGTACCCGTTCGACTTTTCCGACAAGGTTACTACAGAGCAAATTAGAGTAGCTATGAAAACCGAACAGGCCTTTAGGGAGTTCATCATTAAGCACGCGAAAGTAGAGATTTACTAATGCAAGGAAATGACATTAGCAATTCTTTGCCACAACGTGTTATAGTGACTGCCGATGTTATAGTGGATGTTTACGAGGACGACAAAAAAGTCCTAGGATTTATACCAGTTAAAAAAAGACGAAAGGAATATAACCGGATGGTACTTAGCCACCTATATATGACTTCGCTTAAACGCGGTATTACAATGGAGTTGATTAGCTTTACGCACTCAGAAGAAGAAGTGGTAGAGTTAATGCTTCATTTAGACAAAGTCGGAACAAACCCGTTTCGTTACGGCTCGTCTTACAAATCGGTTGAGAAGTTAGTTAAAGAACTTCCTTATCGACCAGAGGTTATCGGTGTAATAGATATCCCATCGCGACTACTTCGGTATGGTCGATGGGGGATGGATTTTCCTTCATTATGAGTACAGAAACAAAACTAATCGGTGCGGCCATTCGTGTCCGCGACCTATCCCCATTATTTGAGCGCGGCGTATCAGACTCGTGGTTTTCCAACGAAGACGACAAACGTGTGTGGACGTACATGCGCACGCATTTCTCTAAGTACGGGGAGTCACCTAGCGAAGAAGTAATTACTGCTAACTTCCCTACGTACCGTATCGCAGAGCTAACAGATTCAATTGACTTTCTCCTAGATGACCTAGTAGACAAACGTCGTAAGCTTTCTATCAGCAATACGCTACGTCAAGCCGTAGAAGCAATCCAGACTGAAAAAGACCACGAAGCTGCTCTGCTACTTATGCAGGGTGGGCTAGTAAAGCTTGAAGAAGAGGGATTAAACAAGACCTCAGACATCAACTTGATTACAACTACAGAGTCCCGCTGGGAAGACTACCTATTTCGCAAGAACAACCCTGGCCTATTAGGAGTTGCTACAGGATTTCCTACCATTGACGCTGTTACTAATGGTTTGCAAAAAGGTCAGTTAATCGTTATCGTCGCTACCCCTAAGACCGGTAAGTCAACTCTTGCTTTGCAGATTGCTAATAACATCCACAAGCAAGATATGTCACCGATGTTCCAGTCATTTGAGATGACTAACCGTGAACAGCAAAACCGTTATGACTCAATGCGTGCACTGGTTTCTCACAACCGTTTGATTTCAGGTACCCTAACCAAAGATGAAGAAAAGCGATTCCAAGACTCGCTTGCTTCTATGGCCGATGACCCTACTAACTTTTGGCTTGTAGATGCGGCTCACGGTATTACTGTGTCTGCCATCCAGAGCAAGATTCAAACGCTTAATCCAGACGTTGTATTTATTGACGGTGTGTACTTGATGCTAGACGAACAAACTGGTGAGTCAAACACTCCACAGGCCTTGACTGGTATTACTCGTTCCCTAAAACGCTTGGCACAGCGCACAAACAAACCAATCGTTATTACCACACAGGCGCTTAACTGGAAGACTAAAAAGGGTAAGGTATCTACTGACTCAATTGGTTACTCATCATCATTCCTGCAAGACGCAGATGTTGTATTTGGCCTTGAGCGCGAAGATGAAAACGTAGACGATACTAGAACCCTAAAGGTTATGGCTGCTCGTAACAGCGGTAACGTAGAGGCATCCCTAATGTGGGACTGGGCAAGCGGATTATTCCGTGAAATGACTAGTGATGACGTATGAGACTAGAAGAGATGGAAACGGTACTACGCCGTTTAGATATTGAACCAGTCAATGCTCGTGGCTCAGAGATACTTGCCCTGTGCCCTGGACACAAAGAGATTACAGGTAAGGAAGACCGTAGCCCGTCTTGGTGGATAAACTCCGATACCGGTGCGCACATCTGCTTTTCTTGTGGGTTCAAAGGAAACCTATGGTCGCTAATTGCAACTGTGCAAGGTCTTAAAGACGCTAATGGTTTTCTAGATTACGCAGACGCTAAAGACTGGCTATATCTATCCTTTGATAACATACAGCTAGGCAGCCCAGAAGAAGAGCAAGAGCAAGAATCTGTATTCAAAGAAGTAGTTAACATCACAGAGTCTAGACTTGCTTTGTTCACTTTGCCGCCAGCACATGCGCTATCAGCACGTGGCTTTAAATACGAAGCTGCTGAGAAACATCAGCTGCTTTGGGATACCGCTCACTCAAACTGGATATCAGTAATTCGAGACCCGCATTCAAATAAATTACTTGGATGGCAGGAAAAAGGCTTTACTCGTCGTTATTTCCGAAACTACCCAACAGGTGTAGAAAAGTCAACTACGTTATTTGGGTATAACCGCTACACCGGAGGTCGCATGATTGTCGTAGAGTCTCCGCTTGACGTAGTAAGATTAGAGTCTGTGGGAATAACTGGAGCAGTATCCACTTATGGCTCTATGATTTCTAACGCTCAGATTGAGTTAATCAAAGAGGCAGATGAAATTGTGTTTGCTTTAGATAATGACGAGTCTGGCATTAACGCATCTAAGAAGATGCTAGAGCAGAACTTCGAGGCTTGGTACTTTAACTACGGCCATACAGAGATGAAAGACGTAGGCGCAATGAGCCGTATTGAAATTCTTACTGGATTAGATAACGCCAAACACTCTGTAAATGGATTAGGAGCGCTGACGTGGGATTTGTAGGAACACTGCTGCCTTACCAGCCAGAGGCTGTTGATAAAATGGTTGAGCGCAAAAAGATGCTAGTTGCTTATGACCTAGGCCTTGGTAAAACCGTTTTGACTATTGCTGCTATTGAGCAGCTGATGGACCAGGGAGATATCACTGAACCTGGCTTAATCATTTGTTTGTCTAGTCTTAAGTATCAGTGGCAATCATCTATCACTAAGTTTACTAACGGGTCTAACGCCCTTGTAATTGATGGCACACAAGAACAACGTAAGCGTCAATATCAAAAGGCTTTAAAGTGGAAAACCTATGGGGTTGACTACATCATTATGAACTATGAGCAGGTAGTTAATGACTGGCAGTATGTAAGCAAGCTGCCTCGTGGATTTGTTGTGTTGGACGAAGCAACTGCAATTAAATCATTTAAATCAAAGCGTTCCAAGGCGGTTAAGAAATTAGCTACTTGTGAATATAGGTTTGCTCTCACCGGTACACCTATCGAGAACGGAAAGCCAGAAGAACTATTTAGCATTATGCAGTTTGTAGATGAAGGCGTCCTTGGCAGATTCGATAAGTTTGATATGACCTTTATTGTGCGTAATGCCTGGGGTGGGGTAGAGCGCTATAGAAACCTACCTACATTGCATGAGCGAATGAAAGAAGCGTCTGTTCGTAAAGCGCAGAGTGACCCAGATGTTGCGCCTTTCCTACCAGCCACTATCCATAAAGACCCTGTGTACGTAATGATGGATAGGAAGACCGCTAGTCTTTACAAACGGATTGCGGATGATTTGTTGCTAGACCTAGATAATGCACAGACGCTGTTTGGCAGCTCCTTTAATGTGCTGGCTCATTACGGGTTTGAAAAGTCTTGGGGCGGCCCTGCGGACGAACTACGCGGACAATTGATGTCTAAGATAGGCTGCCTTAAAATGCTTACTTGCTCCCCAGAGCTTTTACAGATTAGTGCTGAAAAGTTCCGTGCCGGTAACGGGCAGGGCTCAGCATACGCGGCTCAGTTAGATGACGAAGGCCTGTTGGATAAGCTACCTAATACAAAGTTAGAAGTATTTATTAAATACGTAAAAGACTTCTTAGACCAAGATGAGAAGAACAAACTGGTTGTATTTTGCTCATATGTAGATATGGTAGATATTATCGCTGACCGAATTGGCAAAGATATAAGCGTTACATATACCGGACAACTAGATGCTAAGACAAAGGAAAAACACAAAAATGCTCTTAATAATGACCCTAATACTCGTGTTTTTATTAGTTCAGATGCTGGTGGTTATGGAGTTGACTTACCATCCGCCAACATGCTTATCAATTATGATTTACCTTGGTCTTCTGGCCTTGCTATTCAGCGCAATGGCCGCATTCGCAGGGCTTCTTCCAATTGGAAAACCATTGTAATCCAAGACTTCCTAGTCACTAACTCAGTAGAGGTGCGCCAACATTCTGCTTTGCAGCAAAAAAACGCAGTAGCTTCTGCAGTTATTGACGGTACCGGAATTAATGATAATGGCGGAGTTGACTTGACAATTGGCACACTTCGTGGTTTCCTATTAGATATGTCGGTGTAATATGCCTACATATGAGTACCACTGCGAACACTGTGATAAATCAATTTTATTAATACATGACATGAATGAACAGCCTAAGCCAGTATGCAAAGACTGCTCAACACCTTTAAACCGAGTGTTTAAAATAGGAGCAGTTCAGTTTAAAGGCGGGGGCTGGGGAAGAAACTAATGACATTTGAAGAATGGCTACAGCATGGCCTTACTAACGGCTGGGTTGGACCTAGCGTTTGTCACACTCACGATGGCTTACCTATGAGCGAAGAAGAATATGATGAGTATGACCGCGGGGATGACCCTTGCATACATATTTTAAGACTTTACGACAGCCCAGAGAACAAGGCTGAAGTAGAGGCAAACCATGCACCCAGTGTGTGGCGAGCGACCAATTCAGGCTACGAAGTATAAGGAGACACAATGGCCAAAGGTAAAGGCGGAGCACCAGCTCCTGTTAAATCAACAACTACTCGCAACAACGGCAAGGCTTCTAAAAAGCGCCCCAAGTTTTTTGACGCAATTAAGCGCAAGTTAACTACAAAGAAAGACTAAATAAAAAATCCCCCTGCTAAACAGCAGGGGGATTTTTACTAAGAATTAAGCCAGCGGCTTTTCTTCTTCGTCATCGTCAAGAGCATGTAGCTCATCGACATCTCCAAAATCACTCATGTCAGGAGCATCAGCTGCTGAGTCTTCAAGTGCTTTTTTAACATTTGGGTCATCCTGCGACTGCTTTGCAACAGCTGCACGGAAGCCTTTCTCAATGTCCTCGTCTGTAATACTGGCATCCCAAGCTAGTTGGACACCAAAGTAAATAACGATTGATGAGAATACGGTCATAACACCGGTCAATGCGCCCATTAGTGGGCCAATACCTGCTGCGGCACCAGTAGCCATACCTGGAATAGCGGCAAACATGATTACACCGACGGTTCTTTTTAGTAAGTTACCTAGTTGTTTCATTATTTAATCTCCTGCTTGCAAGACTTGCAAATCTTAGGTGCAACGGCTGATACAGGAGTTTGTGCGACGACTTGTTCTTTTTTAACGGCGGTTGCCTTTGGTGCTTTTTTAGCTGCAGCCTTTTCTTCAGCAATCTTTTTTACTAAGAATGCGTGAGCATCATAGACCTTGCCAGAGATTCCTCCACCAGAAATGGTAGAAAGAGTGAAGTGCAGGTGAACACCACTGCTTGCACTTCCGGAGGTTCCAGCTCCACCTACTGAGTCACCAGACTTAACCTTGGTGCCTACCTTTAGAGGAGACTGCTTGTTCATGTGGCAGTATAGGAAGAAGTGCTTCCCAACTTTTAGCTCAATAACCCATCCAAGGACGTCAGTCCACTTGTTTAGGGTAATTTCACCATCTCCAACAGCAGGAAGCGGAGTTCCAGCCTTGAAACCGTTGTAATCTACACCACGGTGAGGGCCTAGACCCATTGATTTACGCTGTGCTGAGTGAGAGCCAAATGGGTCAGCAACTTTAGGGAACGGTAAACGGTAATTAGACATAGGGGATTCCTTTCGGTACCCTTCTATTGTCCCTTATTCGTCCCTATTTCGCAGTGGAAACGTAACTACCCAGATAAACAATGAGCCAATAATACACCAACCAACTACGGTTTTAGCGCTACCTTCTAGTACAACCCAGGCAACAAACATGCCCAAAAGTGTCCAGATTTGACCAATTAAATCATTTAAAAACTTCATTTTTCTTTCCTTCGGCTAGAACTCGATGACCCTGATGAGGCACTTGCAGCAGCAGCGCTAGCAGCACTTTGAGCCGCCATAGTTGCCGCCTGTGTTGCTACCTGTGTAACAATGATGGCAGAAATTACAACTTTTTGTGCCTTTTCTCGCACAGCAGGTGGTAAATCTGCACCAATGTTTCCAAGAGCATTGAAAGCGTCAGCTAACCCTTGAAACGCTGCCCCCAAAAATGGAATTGCCGCAACTGGGTTATTGTTGTCAAATTCCCTTGGGGGTATTATTTTGGGCTAGGTACGAATGTCGCTCTCGGTAAGTATGCACCATCAGCAAAGTATTTGACTACTGCCTTCTTTGGCTTACGTTTGCTAGAAGCAGTTGGTTTAGGAATGTTCGCTAAATCAACTTTTGCTTGAGCCAATCTAGCCTCTAAATCATCAACATTGGCTACTGCTCCCTGAATAGCATCGAATACAGTTGCGTATTCTGTTTTTAAGTCACGTAGTTCTGCATCGGCTACTGCCTTATCATCGCTACGATTTTGCCAGTTAGACTCAGAGTCATTCATAACTGTTTCATGTCCGTTAAGAACCGTACGTTTACCTGCTAATTCTTGGCTCAACATAGAGTAATTTAGGTGCTTACCATCATAATTAGCTTCAGCGTTTAGATAAACAACATTTGCTTGCTCCTCAGCGGCCACTGCCTGAACATAAAAAGTTATCTTGTTGTTTAGTACAGCAAGAAGTGTTGGGTCTTTAACCAAGGTGGCCACTGCCTCTTGTGTAAAGAATGATGCTGGGGCTACTGCGTAAGAACCTCCATTGAGGGGTTTGTAGTTTAAAGTAGAACAAGCACCGCCACCCCACTCATAGAACCAAGCGTCAATAGCGTAAGACTTTCCACCGGTAAACGAGAACAGACCTGTAGAGTTTGCTCCACAACCTTTTAGTGACCAGTCGTTGATTACCTGAGTTCCGTTGATAGACATGTAGAAACCATCATCGGCAGGAGCCTGGAAGTAAACCCTAGTTGTAGTTGGGTAAGTAATGTAGCCCTTGTAATGAAGCATTATGTAATCAGAGCCACAACCTAGGATGTCACCGCCACCCCAGTTAGCATCAATGTTGGCCACGGTAGTTGTCTTACATTTAGTGTAAGCAGTGTCTGATTTCTGTGGAGGGTTTCCATAACGACTAATGCCCGTGTAAACATCTACCTTTAAACCAGGGGTATTACTAGTGCCACCAACATTGATTAACTTAGTGTCGTAATCATTTTGAGCTTGATTCATCTGAGACTGAGCATTATCAGCATTTTGCTGAGCCAATAAGTAATCATTGTAAGTATTATCTACCAAATCAGCGGCAACGTTTACTTCTTCAATCGCTGCGGCTACTACCTGTTCAGCGGCTACTACTAGACCAAAGTAGTCATCATAGGTAGCCTTGTTTGAGATATACGCTGCTTCGGCAGCGTCTAGTGCGTCTTTAGCTTCAGTAGCGATAGTTTGAGCAGAATTTATTTTGTCAGCCTGGTCGTTAGATGAGTTAGTCCAACTATCTAGGTTAGCTTGAGCAGCTTCAAGTTGCGACTGAAGGTCATTAATCTTGGCTTGAGCCTCAGCAACTTTTTGGTTGTAGTCAGTTGTGCTGTCAGCCAAAGCAGGGCTAGACAGGCCAAATATAAGAAATAGTGAAGTTCCAGCTACAAATAGAGTTGAAAATTTACGAAGATTTTTCATCGTCAGTGTCCTTTACATTTTTAAGAGCGACAGTTTGTTGAAAAGCCGCGTTAATTTCATTAATGGTTAGCTTTCCATCTTCTAGGAAAGCCAGGGCCAGAAGCTCTACAACTTTAGCTACTGCCATAACACCGCCCATTACAGCACTAAACCAGATAGGAATTTCAATACCGCTCATAGAGCCTGCTACTGTACCGGCACCAATTACGCCCAGTGCGGAGGCAACAAAAGTTGCGAGCACGCGTAACAAAACATTGTTAAAAAGTTTCATAATTTTTTCTAAACTAGTGATTTTTAAGGGAGTTTAGGTATAGAAACGCGTATTTTAAGCAGATAGCTGCGCGATTGATTTGACAAATTGAGTCAATTCTATTGTCCCCTATCAAGGTGTGTTTTTTTGGCTAAACCTTGCACACCTCTGTATTTCTGTGTTATGGTCTTACCTATAACTTAATAGTGAATGTCACTTCGACAATAAACGACCCAGAAAAGAAATCGGTAGTTTACCAGTGAAATACTGCAACAAATGTAATGTTAATAAACATGTGGATGAGTTTAATGCTGATAAAAAAGCAAAAGACGGTAAATCCTATTACTGCAAAGCTTGTAAAAAAGCTTCTAGAAATAGGGTGTCTACAAGGCGATATAAAAAGACATTTAGAGGAAAACATCCTTTAAAAGTTAGATTAAGCCAAGTTTGGACGTTTTATAAGTTGGATGCAGACACCTACTTAGAGATGGTCTCTAAAGGGTGTGCAGTATGCGGTTCTATGGAAAACCTATGTGTTGACCATGACCATTCGTGCTGTGAAGGCAAATATTCTTGCGGACAATGTGTTCGAGGAATTCTTTGCCGTTCTTGCAATCAGGCGGAAGGATTTTTAAAATCCAATCCCGCACTAGCTAGGAAGCTGGCAGACTACCTGGAAAGGTAAGTCGCTAAATGAAAAAGTACGCAATGATAGCCGGAATTGTATTAACTCTTGCCGGTTGCGCTGCATCAACAGCCACAGCACATACGCCAAACGTTGTTAATGTAGTTACAAAAGAAGTAAAGCAAGTACCTTTGCACCAAAAGTTAATTAAAGTTGAAAAGGTACAACGCAATACTGAACAAATGAAAAAAGTAATCAAGTATCTAAAGACACGCGTAGGAAGAACTTCTTATGTGTTCTCAGGTGCCAGTCCTCGTGGATGGGACTGTTCAGGTCTGGTTCGCTGGACCTATGAACGATTTGGACTCGAACTACCACACTCAGCTGATGCCCAAGGGCATTTAGGCAAAAGAGTATCTACCCCTAAACCAGGGGATATCGTTGTATTTGCATATAAAGGCTCTACCTCGTTTTACCATGCCGCTATTTACATTGGAAACGGTAAAATAATTAATGCGCACTACGGAGCCGACGCTACAATAATTCAACCATTAACGGATTACAAGAGCGGACAAATTAGGTTTGTCCGGGTAGTCCAAACCTTATAAAAAGTAATACAGCCCCGTCACTCGTTTAGGGTGGCGGGGTTTTTATTTTATGTCATACTAGCCGTAGATTTACTAGACCAACCACGTGCAGTGGAAGGAAACACCCGACAAGGTATAGGGTGGTGCTGGGAAACTGGCACCACCCATCTAAAAAGGAGGATGTAGTTGTCCAATTTTCTCCCGTTTCATATGAGAAAAAGCCAGCATTTACATCTCCGCCGTCCTAGAAATCTTTTAAAGAGCCAATATAAAATGAGCATTTCGCGTCATAAAGTTTATAGCAAGGCTGCTTTACCTAAACAGTAACTACACTTTTTGATATACTGTTACTAGGTACGCCAATTGGGTACCGTAAATACTACTGTGCTACGGGCAGTAAATGTACCAAGGCACAGTTGTCGTCTAAGGAGACAACATGAATAAAAATGCACAATTCCCAGACCCATGGGACAAACATGGAAATAATCCATATGATTCACACGGTAAAGCGCGGCCTCCAATGCCGTTTCCACACAGCCCAGAAGATATCTACGAAAAGTGGAAGAAGCCGCCTGTTCCGCCTAAAATCATTACCATCAATGATTTATTCCCTAGCCTAGATCGTTGGGCTATTGGTTGGTCACCAATTCTAAATGAACTAAAGAGCATAGCTGCTGCAAAGCCTAGCTATCCTCCTTATGACATTATTGACCAAAACCCATTTTCCACCCTCATCAACGTCGCTGTGGCTGGTTTCACTAAAAAGGACCTTACAATCACAGTCGAAGAAAGGACGTTGAACATTGAAGGCAAAAAAGAAAAAGAACCAGAAGGAACACTCATTCACAACGGCATTGCTGGACGTGATTTTAAGCTCACCTTTGCACTGGCTGAGTTTTATGAGGTAGAGTCCGCTACTGCTAAAGATGGCATTTTGGCCATCAAACTTGTCCAGAATATACCTGATGAGAAGAAGCCAAAAGTCATCGATATCAAGTAAACTATAATGGTTATGGTTCTAAGTGTTACGGTAGCACGGCGGTCTCCAACACCGCAGGCGTAGGTTCGACTCCTACAGAATCAGCAAAGACCCCAGAACCGTCCCTGTGTAATCCGAAAGGATAGGCCAAACGGCTGGGGTTTTATCTTATTTTGTACTGACATTCTGGTAAAATATAACTATGCCTAATGCACCTAAGACCCCGACACGCACTATTCGCGTCTCCGATGAACTCTGGCTAGCCGTCCAAAAAGAGGCCGCTAAGCAGGGAATTACCGTTACCAGCATCCTTATTGAAGCAATGGAAAAATTTGTTGCAGAAGGACTTGACAAAGTCTCAGAGTAGATGTTAGTTTTGTACAGCTAAGAGTTAGCATCCCCCACGGGGGTTAGACTAAGAGGTACAGAATGCCAATTATCAATGATTCACCGGCTGATAACCTAGACACTTTACGTCAGGAAGTTCAGCAGTACGTATCACTAAAAGAAGATGTTTCTTTTATTGAAGAGCGCGTAGCAACTTTACGCAAAAGAATCCTGGCCACAGTAGAAGAACTGGGTGAGCCAAACGAAAAGGGAAGCTTAGTACTTCCAATCAACGATGCAAAGACAAACACTGGTAATGTTGTAAAACAGCGCCGTGTATCAAAAGTATTTGATGAAGACAAAGCCGATAACTTGCTAAAAGAAAAAGGTTTGTTTGAATCAGTAACTAAAACAATCACAGTACTTGACCAGGACGCTGTCATGGCAGCATACTATGATGGTAAGCTAACAGACAAAGACATCGAGTCTATGTTTCCTGAGAAGGTTTCATGGGCACTAATTTTGGAGAAGAACTAATGGGACGCATGGCAGACCTAGACGCAGAACTACATGAACTACCTGACTTTGAGAAAGGTGTTCAATCAGAATACGCCCGTATTTTAAAGCTGCTTACCGCTGAGTTTGATGCTCTAGTAGAGCTTGGTAGCAACACTAATTATCTAAACGGGTTAGACCACGCTATTATTCTTTTAAAAGGAAAGCTTGATGAGGAATAACCAGGCCCTTTACCTGGTTATAGTATTTGTATTAATGGTTACAACTTTGCTTACTGGATTTTTTATTATCAAAAGTGAGCAAAGTAGTAACTGTTGGGACCAGTACTCTACCGAAGAACAAGCAATACTAAACTGTGAGGTTCACCAATAATGAGCCAAGTAAACTCTGGGCTATACTCTAGTGCGACTGATGACTGGGGTACGCCCCAAGCTTTGTTCGATGAGTTAAACTCAGAGTTTAATT
>Ga0209087_1001005_pt1 | contig 16959 bp, 16 predicted proteins | sample S_130805_EF_Meta_FD_187321 | JGI IMG/M metagenome (GOLD analysis project Ga0209087, IMG submission 187321) | Freshwater microbial communities from Lake Simoncouche, Canada to study carbon cycling - S_130805_EF_MetaG (SPAdes) (version 2) | ecosystem: Environmental > Aquatic > Freshwater > Lake ... | reverse complement strand
ACATCAACCCAATTGTCGGTTTGCCACTAGCAACTGCTCGTCAAGCATGCATTGATGCAAAAATCCCTGAGAAGGCACTTGATGGCGTTGCCGACATGTTGGTGAAGTTGTATGAGTGCTTCACCAAGGGCGATTGCGATCTTGCGGAAATCAACCCATTAATTTTGAAGCCAACCGGTGAAGTGCACGCACTCGATGCCAAGGTCAGTCTTGATAGCAATGCGGCCTTCCGCCATCCCGAGTGGGAAGAGTATGCAGCAACCGAAGAGCTCGATGCACGTGAACAATTGGCTCGTGAAAAGAACCTGCAGTACATCGGTCTCGATGGAACAGTGGGAATCATTGCTAATGGCGCTGGCCTTGCAATGAGCACCTTGGACGTGGTGAATCAAGTTGGCGGCAGTGCAGCGAACTTCCTCGATATCGGTGGCGGCGCAAACGCCGAACTGATGACGGCAGCTCTTGAAGTGATTAACTCCGATGCCAAAGTAAAGAGTATTTTCATCAACATTTTCGGCGGCATTACCCGTGGCGAAGAAGTTGCCAAGGGAATTGTTGAAGCAGTGAAGCGCGTAACGCTTCGTGCGCCAATAGTTATTCGCCTCGATGGCACGAATGCCGAAGAGGGCCGCAAGATCCTTGCTGAGGCAGGTATTCCAGATTCACAGCTCACCAGTCGACCAACCATGCTCGAAGCTGCTCGCGCAGCTGTCGCGTTGGCTAAGTAAGGGAACGTCATGGCAATTTTCGTAGATCAACACACCAAGGTCATTGTTCAAGGTTTAACTGGCGGACAAGGACGTTTCCACGGCTTGCGTAACAAGGCATACGGCACTCAAGTTGTGGGTGGAGTAACTCCTGGAAAAGCAGGGCAAGACGTTGAAGGAATTCCTGTTTTCGATTCAGTTGAAGATGCAGTGAAGGCAACAGGTGCAACCGCCTCGTTTATTGCAGTGCCGCCGAAAGCAGCACCAGCAGCAATTCTTGAAGCAGCTCGCGCCGGCATCGGATTTGTGGTGTGCATCACCGAAGGAATTCCAGCGCAAGACGAGGCGCGCGTGTTCGCAACATTGCAGCGCGACTTTCCTGCAACGCGATTGCTCGGACCAAACTGCCCAGGAATTATTAGTCCGGGTAAATGCAACATCGGAATTACTGCTGGAGAAATTGCGCAGTTACCAACCGCATCTGGTCCAAACGTTGGCATTGTGTCGCGTTCTGGAACACTCACATATCAGGCGCTGTACGAATTGAAGCAACAGGGAATTGGCGTCAGCACGTGTGTTGGAATCGGTGGCGACCCAGTACCTGGAACATCGTTTGTCGATTGCTTGGCAGAGTTTCAAGCAGACCCAGAAACACACGCCATCATCATGATTGGTGAAATTGGTGGATCAGCCGAAGAAGAAGCTGCTGAATTCATTACCAACCACGTAACTAAGCCAATGAGTGCGTACATCGCAGGAGTAACTGCACCAGCAGGTAAGAAAATGGGCCATGCTGGCGCGATTGTGTCTGGCGGCAAGGGAACTGCTCAAGGGAAAATGGATGCATTGCGGATGGCAGGAGTCAAGATTGGGCTTAACCCAACCGAAGCTGGCTCGCTGATGGCCGAAATTGTAAATAACCTTCGTTAAGTGAATCGCCCCCAGCAATCCATTTCATATTTGCCCGGCCTTGATGGGCTGCGCGCAATTGCGGTGTTGGCTGTGGTGGTCTACCACGCAAATAAGAATTGGCTACATGGAGGTTTTCTCGGTGTAGAAGTGTTCTTCGTTATCAGCGGATACTTAATCACGCTGTTGTTGCTCACTGAATCTGAGCAGAGCGGAAGCATCAATTTCCGCGCATTCTGGATGCGTAGAGCGCGTCGTTTATTGCCGGCACTGTGGACGTTGCTCCTGGGAGTAACTGTTTACTGTTCGCTGTTTGAGCGCGCTGAATTGGGCAAACTTCGCGGCGATGTTGTTGCGGCGTTCATCTACATATTTAACTGGTTCAAAATCTGGGCTCGTGCTTCGTATTTTGATGCAAGCGCACTCGATCCGCTTCGACATTTGTGGTCACTTGCCGTTGAAGAACAGTTCTATTTGGTGTGGCCGGTGCTCATTGCAGTGGTGTTGAAGAAGTACGGGCGTAAGCCGGCAAAATTGGGCGTCATCTTCCTCGGTATTTCGGTTGCAATCGCCATGTATGTCGCAACGACATACGCGCCCGGTGTTCGTGGAACGCCTATCGAAACCCCAGAGCAATACATCTCGTTGTTTGGGCATGCCGTTTCGCGTCTCGACTTTTTGTTCCTAGGAACCATTGGACGCTCCGGCGGTCTGTTTCTCGGAGCAGCATTGGCGTTCTGGTTCCGACCATCAATGTTCACTGGCTCACATAATTCCAATGATCGCCACATCGTTTCAGCATTTGCTGTTGCGGGAATGGCCGGACTTGCTTACTTGATGTGGACATTCCACGACGTGGTATTTGTTGCTGAAACTGGCGGCATCCGTGGGTACGACCCACTGTTCCAAGGTGGGTTCCTGCTCGTGGGCGTTGCAACGTGTGCGATTATCACTGCCGCAGTTCATCCGCAATCATTCGTGGGCAACGCGGTGTTGGGTAATCCTGTTTTCACTTATATCGGTCGCCGCTCGTACGGCCTGTACCTGTTCCATTGGCCAGTGTTTCAGCTGTATCGCAAGGTTGCGAGCAACTATCTGAATCTTCCGCAGTTCATCGTGCTGTTCATCGTCATTTTGGTGCTCACCGAATTGTCGTACCGATTCATTGAAATGCCAGTGCGTGAAGGTCGGCTTGGCGAAACGTGGCACAAGTTGCGATTCCCGCGAACCGATGCCGACACCGAACGGCGTAACAAAGTGTTTGCACTTGGCGTAGTTGCAGCCGTGCTTCCTGTGTTTTCAATTGTGAGTTTGGCAATTGGAACCGGTCAGGGGAAAATCGCAGAAAGCATTAAAAGCGGAGAAGGTGCAGTGCAGAACCTGCTCGGAACAACTGTTGCGCCAGACCCAAACGTAACGACGATTCCGGGAACACAGACCACCACACTTGATGGGCAACAGATTCCAATCCTTGCTATCGGCGACTCCGTTATGTTGGGCGCCGCGCGAATTCTTACCGATCGTGGAATCACAGTTGATGCACTGAAGAGCCGCCCATTCAGGCAGGCGTTAGAAATTGCAAACTACGTGAAGTCAATTAATCGCCTAGGTGAGTTCGTCATTATTCACTTAGGAACGAACAACTATGTCGACCAGAAAACGTTGGACGAGATTATGGTTCCGTTGAAAGATGTTGATTTGGTGCTTTTGCTCACAGCGCATGTTCCAACGAGGGCGTGGCAAGACCCGAATAATGCCCTCGTCCGTGCGATGCCAAATGAATATGGAAATGTGAAGGTGTTGGACTGGTATCAAATTGCCGAGGAACACCCTGAATATCTGTACGGCGACAAAGTTCACTTAAATAATGAAGGCCAAAAGGTCTACGCAGATCTCATCATGCAAGCAATAGGGAAGTAAGGTTTTCGCCATGACAACACCAGTTCGAATTGCAATCACCGGCGCAGCCGGACAAATCGGTTACAGCCTGTTATTCCGCATTGCCTCAGGCGCAATGCTTGGCCCCGACACCCCAGTCATTCTGCAACTCCTTGAAGTAACACCAGCGCTCGGTGCGCTCGGTGGCGTAAAGATGGAACTTGATGACTGTGCGTTTAGCTCGCTGGTCGATGTTGTCTGCACCGACGATGCCAGCGTTGCATTTGGCGACGCCGATATTGCCATGTTGGTTGGAGCGATGCCACGTAAAGATGGCATGGAGCGTTCCGATCTGTTGTCGGCAAACGGTGGAATTTTTAAACCACAGGGCCAAGCAATTAGTGCAAATGCGAAGAAGAACGTAAAGGTGCTTGTTGTAGGTAACCCTGCAAACACCAACTCGCTCATTGCTATGCACAACGCACCAAACATTGACCCACGCCAGTTCACTGCCATGACGCGCCTCGATCACAACCGTGCAGTAAGTCAGTTGGCTCAAAAAGTTGGGCGCCCGGTTACTTCCGTAAAGAAGATGACCATTTGGGGCAACCACTCAACAACGCAATACCCAGACTTGTTCCATGCAGAAGTTGATGGCAAGAATGCTGCACAACTGATAAACGATCAGCAATGGATTGAGGACACGTATATTCCAACGGTTGCCAAGCGTGGTGCTGCAGTGATCAAGGCTCGCGGTTCATCGTCAGCTGCTTCTGCTGCCAATGCCGCTTTGGAGCACGTGCGTTCATGGGTGCAGGGAACTCCTGCAGGCGATTGGGTATCAATGGCGGTGCCATCGGACGGCAGCTACGGCGTGCCAGAAGGCCTCATTTCTTCATTCCCGTGCACCTGCGAAAACGGTGAGTACAAGATTGTGCAGGGGCTTGATATCGATGCGTTTAGTCGCGCACGTATCGATGCGTCAGTTGCAGAACTTGGCGAAGAGCGCGATGCTGTTCGCCAACTTGGTCTGATCTAAGAACTTCTCGTCCCGTCAATGGCGGAATCTGCTCGCGAACGTGAGCAGCCAAGTGGATCTTTCTTTTCTAGTTGAGCGATTTCCTTACGTGGTGAAAGTTGCTTGCCTGTTTTCCATGCGTCCAGGTACTGCTGCGGCCAAATTTCGCCTTGTAGTAAATACACCTCGGCTAGTGGGCACACACGCGAAATACCCATGTGCGTGTGGCAGCGCGTGATTCGCGCATTTCCACTTGAGCCCATGACGCCAATCCAGTCGCCAGCAGACACTCGTTGATTTTTCACAACTTTTATTCGTCCCAAGTGAGAGAAGAAGTAGCGAACCCCGTCATCACCCTGCACTGTGATGGATAAGCCACCGCGTGTTCCAGGTGAATCGTTTTCAGGAGTCCATTTGTCTAAACGATGCAATTGTGAGATGACACCAGCTGTCGGTGCAAGAATGCGCGCATAGCAACCTTCAACATCGACTGCCGGATAATGCAAGTGATCATTGGGATATTGAACCGCAACTTTGGCAAACGGGAAAACGTATTTTGCACCTTCGCTCTCGGCGATAGCAATACGCGGAAAAAGCGAAACGGCGATCAACGTTGTAGCGACAATACGCAAGGAAGTTTGAGTGCGGAATCGCCAACGCATAACGAGACTCTAGGTGACGGCGTTGCCTTTTTTGGAAATAGCGATTGAGGTGAAAACAATTATTGCGCCGACTCCAATAACTGATAAACCCTGCATTAACGGAGAGTCAAATAGCCGACCAGCAAGTACGCCTGTTATGACGGTTACCCCTAATCCACCCGCTGCAACGACTTCCAAATGCATTCGTTTGGCTCCAAAGATGAATAGCAGACCAACAATTGCGAAACCAATGATTGGTTGCCAATTGTTGTTGTTCCAAGTGGAATACGCGATAGCAGCAATCAAAATGCTGGCTGCGCCTGCACCCCGAGCAATAAATCGAAGCCCGATGTTGCGCAGCGAAAACCACATGAGCGCCGTTCCAGAGCCAACAAACAGCAATGGAGCAACAGACGTATCGGGAAGAAATTGAGTAATTGCTCCTGCCATAAATGGTTGAGTTGCTGAGACGATGATGATTGTGCCGATGAACGTTGTGCGTGATGACAGTCCAATACCAATCGCGAGTGCCACTGCTGATGCAATCAGCAGAATGTAATCACTATGCACATTGCAAATGTCAAGGAGGAGACCAATTGCAATTGCAAAGGTCGTAGTTGAAACTGCGGCAATGCTCTCTCCAAGTGTGTTGAGCCTGCCACCTTTCTTCATTAATTTGTAGGAAAGAATCGCCGTCGCACATGATGCAATGAACAATGCGGCATCAATACTTGCCTGAGACATGTCGTGCATAAGAGCAGCAACAATCCACACCAGGCCGACAAAGATGACTGATCCACCAAGATATGAGGCAATGTCCGAAAAGGGAATGGACCACATTGGTGCATCTCGAAATTCTTGGGCCTCACTTGCAGTGAGTTTCCCCGAAGCTTCATATTCGTTAATCAAACTGCCAACACTCTTACGGTTCTTGGCCATAGGCCGATACTACGAGTGTTACGGTGTCAGCCGATGAAACGTAAATTTTGGATCGACACAGATACGGCAAGTGATGACGCAGTAGCGCTGATCATGGCGTTTATGCACCCAGACATTGAAGTAATCGGGGTGTCGATTGTGGCAGGAAACGTGCCACTCAACATGGGCGTGCAGAACGCTTTGTACACAGCAGAGATATGCGGTGCAACGATGCCAATATATGCAGGAGCTGCAAAACCGCTTGTGCGAGAGCTTGGAACAGCACAGTTCGTGCACGGCGAAGACGGAATGGGAGATATCGGACTTGAACTGTCTGGCCGTACTCCAACGCCGGGTAGTGGAGTAGACAAGCTCATTGAGGCACTCCATGCGCATTCTGGTCATATCGAGTTAGTCACGCTTGGGCCACTCACCAACATCGCGCTCGCACTGCAGCAAGACCCAAGCATTGCCAAAACAGTCAAGCGCTGCGTGGTGATGGGTGCGGTTGCAGATCACATTGGCAATGTCACGCAAGTAGCCGAGTTCAACATGTGGGTTGACCCAGAAGCCGTGGACATTGTGTTGCAGTCGGGAATGCATCTGGAGTTCGTGGGTTGGGATATTTCACGGACTGAAGCGGTGGTGACGCCTCAGGAGTCGGCGATGATTCGTTCGCTCGGTACTGATAGAGCAAGTTTTGCAGTAGATATTCAACGTGTGCTTGAAAAGTTCTGTGCAGAAGAAACACACTTGAATGGGTTTGATCTTCCCGACCCAATTGCCATGGCGTATGCAATTGACACCAGTATTGCAACCGAAGCGCATCATTGGTATCTCGCTGCAGAAACGAGTTCTGCACTCACTCGTGGCATGGTCGTCATGGACACGCTAGGTGTCATGCATCAAGAGCCAAACGCCATTGTGGTCACACGCGCAAGTCATGAAAAATTCATGTCGATGTTGGTGGATGCGCTGCGATGAGTAATTCACCATTGTCAGACGCGTTTGTTGAATTGGCAGTTTCAACACGCAATGGTCACGACGAGTCACTGCATTATGGGGCAGTGGTCGCACTTGCGCAAGATGGCTCGGTGCAGTTTGCACTTGGCGACCCTGGAGCGATTGTGTTTCCGCGGTCATCAACAAAACCGATTCAAGCAACGGCAATGGTGGCCAGCGGATTGCAACTGCCGCCGCGCATGCTTGCGCTGGTGTGTGCAAGCCACGATGGGCGTGAGGAACACTTACGAACAGCCACAGAAATTCTGGCAACTGCTGGGCTCACGCCAAACGACTTAGGCAATACTGCTGATTATCCGCTCGACCCGGAAGCGCACGACGCATCCTTACGTGCTGGAAACGCTAAATCAGCCTTGCAAATGAATTGCTCGGGCAAGCATTCAGGCATGCTGGCAACCTGTGTGCACAACAACTGGGATCGTGCCTCGTACTTACATGTCGATCATCCACTGCAACAACGCATTACCGACATGGTTCCTGAATTGTCGGGCGAAGATGCGTCGTACATCGGCATTGATGGTTGTGGTGCACCTGCTCATGCACTTTCACTGACTGGATTGGCACGTGCGTTTCGTTCAGTTGCCATCGCCAGGGAAGGCACGCCTGCGTCTCAGGTTGCGCATGCCATGCGAACGCATCCGGAAATGGTGGGTGGGCCAACACGTGACATCACCTTATTAATCCAGGGTGTTCCTGGGTTAATGGGTAAAGACGGCGCTGAAGGAGTGTTTGCAATTGCCATGCCAGATGGCAGAGCAATAGCGCTAAAAATTTCAGATGGTGCAAATCGTGCACGCCCACCAGTAATGAAGTTTGCGCTTCAGGCATTGGGAATTGATATCAGCAACGTTGACGCGCGCGCGTTTGAGTCGCCCATTATGGGCCACGGCAATGTTGTTGGTTCAGTGCGGGTTACAGCTCAGCTGTAACCCGACAACGATCAGCCTTCGTAATACGAGTCGGCGATGGTCAACGCTTCGTCGATAATTGCAATACCTTCACGAACTTCGTCTGGCGTTGCGTTGCACGGTGGAACAACGTGCGTGCGGTTGAAGTGGACGAACGGCCACAGGCCGCGCTTCTTGCACTCAGCAGCAAAGTCAAGCATTGGCTTGGCATCTGCGCCACCAGCGTTAAACGGAACAAGTGGTTTGCGCGTTTCGCGGTTGCGTACCAGTTCAATTGCCCAGAACACACCGAGTCCGCGAACGTCTCCAACTGATGGGTGCTTCGCCTTCAGTTTTTCAAGTTCTGGTCCGATGACCGTTTCGCCAAGCATGCGTGCATTTTCAACAATCTTTTCTTCTTTGAAGATGTTGATGGATGCAACTGCAGCAGCACAAGCAAGTGGGTGACCGCTGTAGGTAAGTCCACCTGGGTACACACGATCTTTAAACGTGTCCGCAATCTTTTGGCTAATGATTACGCCGCCGAGTGGAACATAACCAGAGTTCACTCCCTTAGCGAAGCAAATGAGGTCTGGTGTTACGTCCCAATGGTTTACTGCAAACCATTCGCCGCAACGACCAAAGCCGGCCATTACTTCGTCGCACATCATGACGATGCCGTAGCGATCGCACAATTCGCGAACACCTTTCAAGTAACCAGCAGGTGGAACCAAGATTCCGTTTGTACCAACAACTGACTCAAGACCGATCATGGCCACAGTTTGTGGACCTTCCACCATCAATACATCTTCAAGGTGTTGCAATGCACGCTGACATTCTTCGGCTTCGTTTGCTGCGTGGAACGACGAACGGTATGCGTATGGTCCCCAAAACTTCACTGCGCCAGATGCGCCTGTTTCGTTTGGCCAACGGCGTGGGTCGCCGGTAAGCGCAATCGCTCCAGCAGTAGATCCGTGGTACGAACGGTACATGGTCAAAATTTTGTGACGACCCGTGTGCAGCTTGCTCATGCGAACTGCATTCTCTGCAGCTTCGGCTCCACCGTTGGTGAAAAACACCATGTTCAAATCGCCAGGAGCAAGTTCAGTTATCAAACGTGCTGCTTCGCTTCGTGCGTCGTTAGCGAATGCAGGAGCAATGGTGCACAAGCGCGCGGCTTGTTCTTGAATTGCGGCGATCAACTTTGGATGCTGGTGACCAATGTTGAGGTTGACCAGCTGGCTTGAAAAGTCGAGGTATTTCTTGCCCGAAGCATCGGTGAAATACGAGCCCTTTCCACTGACGATTTCAACAGGGTTAAGCGTTCCCTGTGCAGACCATGAATGGAAAACGTGTTTACGGTCGTTGATGAAGCCAGGGGTGGTGGTTGGATCGATTGTCATATATCAGAGCCTAACGAGTAGGCAGTGGGTGAATTAAGTAAGCCCGCAGCCCTTAGGCGGTCAATGTGGCAAGTACTCGGAGGCGTAATTCAGGCCACGCGGCTTCAAGACCCTTGTGCAATTGAAACTGGCTAATTTCTTCAATGAGTACCCACCGCAAGTCTTCAGATTCTGCGTTAGCCGCATGCGCCCCGGCATCGCTCGTGGTGTGGGCAATAACGGTGTCGTAACGCCACGGACCGTGATCGTCGCTAAAAATATCCTTGACGGTGATATCGGAAGCGCTGATGCCGGCTTCTTCCTCGGCTTCGCGAGCTGCTGCACTCACCGAATCTTCGTGGCTATCAAGTGCGCCTCCGGGAAGCGCCCAGGTTCCTCCGCCGTGTGTCCATGCTGCGCGCAATTGCAACAGCACGCGCGGCTCGTCTAAATCGCGTCGAACGAGAAGTAAACCAGCTGCTCCGTGAAGTCCCCAATGGCGGTGCCCACACGAGCACATCACCCATCCGTCGCCATCTCGAAACGCCATTAGTTAGAGCGTAGTTTGCTGTGCGGCGTCGCGCTTCGTTTCAAATTCGTGCATCGTCACCATGGTTCCGATGGTCAATGGGGCAACGAGAAGAAGCAATCGCTCAAGATTATTGATTTGATCTGTATGGAATGACAGCACAATCAGCGAAGTCATCCACAGAATCGTGACGGCCACATTCACGTAGCGAAATCGTCCAACGCGAATGGTGTGAGGAAATTCAATGGTGCTCAATGTGAGGACCGAGAGTCCGATGCATACCAAAATGTTGAACTCTGGTCGTTCGCCGAGAATCCACAACGTTGGAATGACCAAGTTCCACGCAGCGGGGAATCCCTTGAACCAATGATCTTCGGTTTCCATATTTGTCTGGCTGAACCACAGCGCAGCCGATCCGAGGACTGCGGCAATGGTGAGTTGGCCAGTAATTCCATGATTCACCACATTGAATTCCCACATGAATGCACAAGGAACAAGAACACACGTGACGTAGTCAATGACGAGGTCAAGAATGTATCCATCAAATCGTGGAAGTTCGGAATCAGTCATCCACCGGCGGGCAATTGGACCATCAATTCCATCAATAACTACAGCGAGCATCATCCAGATAATTGCTTTTGTTGGTTCGGAGTTCAGTACAGCAACAAGTGATGCCATGCCGGCAAGAATTCCTGTGACAGTAAGCGCATGAATGCTCAAATCGATGCGTGTCTCCGACGCCTGTGTATCGCGTCGTTTCATTGATCTGATTGTAGTGTTCGCCTAGTCATGACTCAGTCACATCGCAGGCGCCTGTTGTCACGACTGTGGTTGGTTGCAGTGTTGGCGTGGTCATGTGTGCGTATTGCCGCGGTTCATTTTTGGCTCAGCAATTACGGCCTCAATTCCGTTGTCTTTGCAGTGATCGAATTGTCATCAGCTTCCGTATACGGCACATGCTCTGCGCGTCTAGTGATTGCAATAATTGATCGTCAACACAAGTTGGCATTGAAGTGGGGCATGATTGCCGCTGCAATGTATTTAGCGCCAGATGTATATGTGTTGTCTGCAGGCAACGCGTTGCCTGTAACTGCTTATGTGGCTATTGCTCTGCTGTTTGTGTTGACTCTTTTACAGCTCGCCTGGCAATTGCGCGGGCGGTTGCTTGCGCGGCAGTAATTTCTGCATGATGCGCGTGGCATAACACTTCCAGACCGCCTTCTCCAAGGGAGTTCGGTTTTGAGTGGTGTTGGCATCCGGGCCCGTACCCAATTCCATTTAACGGAAGAATGTGATTTACTTCGCAATCTCGGCGTTCAGCAGTACAGCCTGGTTTTGTGCAGCGAAATTTTGCGCGACGTTTTGCGGCTGAACGAGCAAATCGCCAAATGTGTTCGCGTTGCCAGGCTCTGCCGCAGGCATCGGAGCACCAGGTACGCCTTCGCTTGCCAGTGATTGTTTCGTTGCACCAATGACAGCGGCCCGTTTCGCCTGTCCATTTGGACAAAGCACACGTAATGCGTTCGGCCACAAGCGGAGGTAGCTCCAGTTTGTTAACAGGATGTTTCGCCTGTGCGCGTTTTGTGGCCATGTGCAAGTAAAGAGTAACGCTTACGAAACAATTCGTAGACAATTCAGAAACATGTGTCTTCTAGTTTCTTTGCCGTTGGGTTGCAACGTCGCCCCTGACATTTCATTCAACCTAGAAACAAGGAGAGAGTTATGAAATTTCTTGCCGACGTTGCCGATCCGGTAACCGTGTTGGGGCAGCAGGTCAGCCTGATGTGGATAGTCATTGGCGCAGCTCTAGTGGTGTTCATGCAAGCTGGTTTTGCATTAGTCGAAACTGGCTTTACTCAAGCAAAAAATGCGGCGCATGTTGTGAGTACCAACTTCGCCATCTTCGGTTTGGGATTCATTGGTTTTTACCTTGTTGGTTTTGCATTCTCATTTGGTGGATTTAGTTATTCGGCTTTTGGAATGGATGCACCAGTGGGAAGCGCACTGCTTGGCAGTGGCGACTGGGTGTTTCTTTGGAAAGGTGGATGGGCTTTAACTGGTGGTGGTATTACGCCAGCAGCAGTTGGCTTCTTCCTCTACATGGTGGCGTTCATGGACACCACGGCAACTATTCCAACTGGTTCAATGGCTGAGCGTTGGAAGTGGAGCAGCTTCGTTCTGTGGGGATTCTTTTGCGGATCTATTTACTACCCAGTGATTGCGGCCTGGACATGGGGTGGCGGATGGTTGGCTAAGACATGGAGCTCCATGTCGCTTGGTGCTGGCTATGTCGACTTCGCAGGTTCTGGAGTTGTGCATGCAGTTGGTGGAGTCGCTGCATTTACCGGAGCAATTGTGCTTGGACCACGCCTTGGTAAGTACGGCGCAGATGGCAAGCCGCGAACGATTGCTGGTCACCACGTGCCAATGGCCATGCTCGGAACATTCATTTTGTTGTTCGGCTGGTTCGGGTTTAACGCAGCAAGCACGTTTGCTGCAACCGATGTTCAATTTGCAGTAGCTGCAACCAACACCGCAATTGCTGGTGCATTCGGATCAATTGCTGCCATGTTGTACATCACACGCAAAACTGGAAAGCCAGACCCGGGCATGATGGTCAACGGCATGCTTGCTGGCCTAGTTGCCATCACTGCACCGTGTGCATTTGTTGCGCCATGGGCTGCTGCAGTAATCGGCACAGTTGCTGCTGTGATCATTATTGAAGCCGTGTACTTCTTTGAACGCAAGGGAATTGACGATCCGGTCGGTGCAATTTCTGTGCACGGAGTTGGCGGAATCTTCGGCGTTCTCTGCGTGGGAATTTTTGCTGATGGTTCGTATGGCGCTGGCTGGAACGGTTCAGCAAGCGAAGGAATCAAGGGAATCATCAAAGGTGATTGGGGTCAACTTGGTGCGCAGGCACTTGGTGCAGCCGTCATCGTCGTGGTGTGCGGAATCATGTCGTACACATTCTTCAAACTTCAGAACAAATTCACCAAGGGTGGAATTCGTTCAAGTGCAGCCGATGAAGAAGTGGGTCTAGACCTTGGAGAAATGGGTGTGCTTGCGTACCCAGAATTTCAGGGCTCACACAAATAACAGTGTTTTCATTGCTAACTAGCCAGCAATGAAGTCGCCGAGAACTCGAGTTGTCCTACCCAGTGACAACTCGAGTTCTTGTGCATTTACGCCTGAATTGTTTTGATTAGCCAATGATTTTTGAATGTCGCGAATAATCCAACCATTTTGTTTATCAACCCACGTTGGGTGAACAACCGGAGTGTCAAACGAAACTTTTCCTGCATCGTCGCGGTGCATCGTGATGGTGAAAATAGCGGCGTCTTGGCTGCTTGCTGGCCACCGCTCATCGGTGGGCAGGTTGGACAATACATTGCCCATTCCGTAAATCACCCACACACCATTTACTTTTTTGATTGGTTGCACGACATGTGCGTGGTGTCCAATAATCAAATCAACGTCACCAGATTTGGTTAATGCATCTGCAACTGAAAGCTGTTGAGAATTGAGCTGGTTAGACATTTCGTTGCCCCAGTGCATACTGACGATTACTACTTCTGCACCCATTTCCCGTGCGGTATGTGCGTCGCGGAGAATTCGATCGGTATCAATGAGCGCCGAACGCCACTCTTGGTCCGATGGCAGGGAGAGACCGTTATAGCTAAAGGTGTAACTGAGATGGCTAAGTACCACGCCATTAACTGAAAACGTTTGCGGTTCAATTTCAATTGGAGTGCGTGCCATTCCCGATTGTGCAACATTGTTTGCCAGTAGTGCGTTTACCGTTGCGTCAATTCCTTTTACGCCACGGTCGTACGTGTGGTTACTCGCAGTGCTGCATCGATCGAACCCTGCACGTGCAATTGCATTCGTAATTGTTGGCGGAACCCCAAAAAATGGAAATGTTGAGAGAGATTCGCCTTGTGGGGCAATTGGTGTTTCAAGATGGCATATTGCAAGATCAGCAGACGCAATGAGCGGAGTGATGTCGTCAAACATTGGCGAGAAGCCCTGCGCATTTCGCTGTGCCCGAGCAACAAGTGGGCTGTGGGGCAAGATGTCACCCGTAAAAGCCATGGTGATGGTTGTTTCACTAAGCGGATTCGTGGTGCTGCTAGTTGCGGCAGTTCCGCAAGCTGAAACAAGCAAGATGCATGCAAACAGTGCAGTGCGTTTCACACTCTTAATCTAAAGGTTTATACGTGTCCGAGCGATGCCATCTTCATGCGGTTGCGAGTACCGGCAACGGTGTACACAACAATGAATACCAATGCATCCAGCAAAATAATGGTTGCACTTGCTGACGTATCTAAGTGGTAACTCAAGTTCATGCCAACAAAACACGTAACGGCGCCAATGAGCGGTGAAATCCAGAGCAGTTTGGAAAAGCTGTTTGTGGTCATACGTGCAGCAGCGGCAGGAATGACGAGGAGTGCTGAAATAAGCAACGTTCCGATCACGCGCATGGTGACCAAAATGGTGAGTGAAAGCAGTGACAACAACACCATTTCGACGACCGAAACATTGACCCCAGATACTTGTGCAACATCTGGATCAAACGTGGAAAACAGCAGCTTTCGATACCACGCAACAATGGCTGCAAGCGCAATGAGCGCAACTACAGACACTGCAACAATGTCTGCAACTTTGACGCCAAGCACACTGCCAAACAACACGGCTTCGATGCTCTTTGAAGCTTGGCCGTATCGATTCATGAGTGCCAAGCCCAGCGCAAAAGATGCGGTGGTGACCACACCAATTGCTGCGTCAGCTCCTAACACTCGTCGCCGAGCAACGCGCGCAATCAATACGCCTGAGACGATTCCCCAAATGCCAGCGCCAATGAAAAAGTTGATGCCAATAACCGCACTTGCTGCCGCACCACCAAATACTGCGTGAGAAAGCCCGTGGCCGATGTAGCTCATGCCACGTAAAACCACGAACACGCCGAGCAGTCCGCACAGCGCACCAGCAATGGTGGCAACGACGAGCCCGTGGCGAAAAAACTGAAAGCCGTACGGTTCAAAAATGTCAAACGCGAGCATCATTTTCCTTCACCTCGCATTTGCACTCTTCCGTGATCCACAACAAGCGGCATACCACCGTGTTCGAGTACTTCCATCGGTGCGCCATATGTGGCTTCAAGTACTGAAGGAGTGAGCACTTCGCGTGGGTTTCCATCGGCGATGACACGCTTGTTTAAACACACCAGTCGAGGGAGGTGAGCGGCAAGACCATTCAAGTCGTGCGTCGTGAGCAAGATGGTGAGGCCATCTGCGTGCAAGTCAGCCAACAGGTGCAACACCTCATGTCGCGTTCGAACATCGACGCCGGAAGTTGGCTCGTCCATAATCAAAATGTCTGGGTTGCGAAACATTGCGCGAGCAAGAAACACGCGTTGTTGTTGTCCACCAGAGAGCTCGCGGATGTGTCGTTGAGCGACATCGCCAATACCTAATCGATCAAGAACTTCGCGGACCGCGGTTCGTTCAGCGTGAGTAATTCGTGGCCACCAGGTGCTTTTTGCGCGCGTCATCACAATGACTTCTTCAACGGTGACCGGGAAGTACCAGTCCACGGTTTCAACCTGAGGCACGTAACCAATGGTCAACTTAGGGTCCATCGTGATTGAACCGTGAGCAACAGGGTGTGTTCCCAGGATTGCTTTGAGCAACGTGGTTTTTCCTGAGCCAGATGGTCCAACGACTCCTACGAACTCTCCTCTATTGACCTGAATATATACGTCATCAAGCACCGCGGCATTGCCGTAGGTGCACGAGACGTGTTCGCAGTTGACAAGGGGAGAGGTACTCATGTCGTACTACTGAGGGTAGGTGGCGGTGTCCTTCACTACATCACTCACGTCCAAAGTTTTTAGCGCAGATGCGTCACCACCAAGGGCTTCAACCATGGTTACGTAGTCAAAGCGCATGAGCCCAAGCCAGGAATGTTCGGCACCTCCAGGCTCGCCAAGCAGGTCGTCGTCGCGCAATACGTCTACATATCGCACTCCAGTTTCAGCCCCAATTTGTTCCAGCACTGGTGATGGGAAAACTTCGCTGCCAAACACTGCAGTAACGCCAGACTTCCGTACTTGCGTGATGAGGTTGGCTATTTCCTTAGGTGTTGGCTCATCAAATGATGATGGCTGGATAGCCCCAATGACGGTGTATCCGTAATGCACCGAAAAGTACGCGTATGCGTCGTGGTAGGTGAGCAGTTTGCGTTGCGCTTCCGGAATGGTTGCTGTCGCGGTAATCATCGCAGCATCGAGTGCGTCAATTTTTTCTGCAAAAGCTGCGTAGTTCTGTGCAAAGAGATTTGCATGACTTGGATCTAGGCGTGACAGAACGTCGCGAACGACTTCGGCGTACTTCTTTGCTAATGGAGGATTGGTCCATAAATGAGGATTTGGCTTTCCGCCTTCTTTAGGAAATGAAAAATCGAAAATGTAGTCACTTGCTGGCAGTACGGCAGTTCCAAGTTCACAGATGAATGAACCGTCTTTCAAGTTGGCAAGTGCCAAATCTTTTGTCGGCTCTTCAAGTACCAGGCCGTTAATAAAAATGACGTCTGCATTTTCCAAAGTTGCAGCGTCACTTGGTTTTGGTTCAAATGTGTGCGAGTTAGTTCCTTCGGGAACTATTCCTGTAATGGTTGCGCCAGAACCACCGGCGATATTTGCCACGATGCTGGTAATTGGCGCAACAGTGGTGGCGATAGTGAGCGGACTTTCTAGTGCAGAACCAGCGCTACAACCATCGTTTTGAATAGGAGTGACTGATTGTTGTGCGGAATTGGCGCACGCTGAGAGTGTTCCAAGGAGCACTAAAGCAGCGGCGCTCCGACGGACCGAGTTCATGCAACAACCCTAGGCGTGTTTGTTTGCTGAATGCATGGTTGATCACGCATGAATTGTTGTGGACGTGAGTTGCGCAACTTGTTTAACTAGCGCGTTCACATCTTTAATTCCACCAAGTTTCTTTTCAAGTGGACCATCGATGAGCAGTGTTGCTAATCCGTGAGCAACAGACCACATATAGGTGGCT